>Ga0071330_1063805_pt1 | contig 75777 bp, 67 predicted proteins | sample GBScel77sediment_FD_63802 | JGI IMG/M metagenome (GOLD analysis project Ga0071330, IMG submission 63802) | Hot spring sediment microbial communities from Great Boiling Spring, Nevada - Cellulolytic enrichment Sediment 77C v2 (version 2) | ecosystem: Environmental > Aquatic > Thermal springs >...
GACTGCAACAAATGATGTTAAAGAAGCACCAAAGACGAGTTATAAGTCTCCATCCCACTATGGTTCGACTGCAACCCAGGATAAAATACAGCATTTATGCGGGTTTGTCAATCTGAATCTGCAGCGGACCCCCAGTTCCCCCCAAAACCCCCGGGGGTCCGCTGCAACCCCACCCCTTGGAAACCCCCATCGTTGAGCCATTATGTCAGAGCTGTCATTACAATTCCAGAAGTCATAGCAAAACCCCGGGGGGTTCGCTGCAAAATTGGCAAGCACTGGCATAGGTAATTGCCATGTGGAATGAAAAGTGAGGGTTGCATGGACCAGAGGGATCCCAAAGTGAAGATCTGGGGCTTTCACCCCAAAGGTATCCAGGCATTTTTCTGATGCAGCAGAAAAAGAGACGCGGTACCCTCTAAGGAGCAATCGGCGCATTCTGTTTGCGAGGAATGGAAGGCGATGGAGAGGGTCAGGTGGACAGGACATCCCTTCGTTGATGCAGGGCTCTCTGCGATTGCTGCAGTCACGGGGGTAAGCGACGTCAAAGACCTCGAAGCTGGACACCTCGAGCACGCAGCCGCGGAGCTCGTGAGGGTCCTCCTGAGCGATCAGGCACTGGGAATCGGAGTTGAAGCGAACTCGTCAATCCATCTAACTGGAGAGGGAGAACGCCTGAAGAGAAAGCGGAGAATGTCAGGAGGAAGTTTCAGTTTCTAAACGCCTGTGGTTCTTTCCCATGAGGAGCAGCCTATGAAAGTCAGAGTCGTCACTCTCGATGATTACTCTGAAAGCTTTGACCTCTACGTTAAGCCCTTCAGGGCCCGGAACGACCAGTTTGTCTTCGGATTTTTCCGTGTTAGAGGTACGTACGTACTCCAGATATTCGGACTGGGGGTACGGGGGGTCACAGAGTGCACCGGACCAGCGTGTATTGACATCTCCTTCGATGCCCCAGGGATCTCCGATGTCTGCAACCGGTTTGATGATCTCATCCAGATGACCCAGAGATTTTTTGCCACCAGACACTTCAAGGTGGGTAGCGTCTTCAGGCTATTCCAGGAGTTCCACCGCTTCGTCGTCAAACCTCTGTTTTCTGAGGCAACGCTGGTCGTCACAAGTTCAAAGGAAATCTCCACAAGACTGGGGAATTTCGGAGACGAACTCTGCATCGTACCGATCTCTGTCAGGATGTTCGTGCTCCTTCCTGGGGGATGGACACTGACTACAGGAGTCATCCTGAGCATGGAACTCGAGAGAATCAGGAAAAAACTCATCAGGGCCTTCCCCTGGTTCAGCATCTCCTACTGGTCGGAGACCTTCAAAATACCACCAGAGGTCGAGGCTGTCTCAGGATTGAAGGATGCCGAGGGGGCAGTGTCCCTTGAGCTCACGCCGCTACCCGACTGCTGCCTCAGGGAGGGATCCAGCCTTCTCTTTGTCCCCAGGGTTCAGTTCCTCATCATGAGGAAAGCCGGGAGCAGCACCGGAAAGAACGCTGCAGAGGTGTTCGACTTCATCAGGAAGAAGACGGCAGGTATGATCTTCCCCCAAAAGCAGAAATTGTGTATCTATGGCGACATCATCGTTTCAACCCCCAGGAGACCACCTGACAACACGGACATAGCCTTCGACACGGATACCTTGAGGAGGTGGACTGCCTTCCTCCTCTTTGAGCTGAGCTCAGAGAATGAGAGGAAGCTGGTGTTGAAGAGGGCTGACGAGGAGATCCTCTCGGATCTCGTCCTCACGAAGCTTGAGGCTTAGGCAAAAAGGGAGGAGATTCCCAGAATCGGTGAAAGGAGGTCATTCGCTCATGCGGTGGATTGTTTGGGTGGTCCTTGTGAGTGTGGTGGTGATGTTGCCAGGGCTGGTGTGCGGTGCTGGAGTTCTCAACGAGCCAGAGTTCAACAGTCCGGTGACAGGAAAAGACGCTACCGATCTGGCAATGCATGTCATACAGTCCCTCATCCCATGCTACGAGATACGACTCAAGGTTCTCAGGAATGAAGAGATATGCGCCGCAGCAGGGATATCCTACAGGGAAGCAACGGAGATGATTTTGAACGATCTCACTGCTCTCTACGTGCTTCGCTACGCGAAAGCAAGCGCAAGGCTTGTCCAGGGCGAAAACCCTGTTGTGGAGATCACCCTCAGAACACCAGACCCACTTGACGCCTTCAGGGTCGCCATCGACCACTATAAATGGAACTCCAAGACGATGGAGACCTCATCCGGAGCAATCCTCAGGGATGATGAGATATTTGAATCCCTGGATTATGGCTTCACCTCAACAAAGGTCAGAAAAATAGATGTTGTGTTCCCCGTAGCCGTCGTTGTTAAAGAAGAAGGGATAACGACCAGAGATTCCGTTGGGGATCTGTCCATCGCCCTCCCCAAAGCCATCGAACGGGCCCTCGACCTCTGAGGGTCCACAGGAACAAAGAGCCTGCCTCAAGGCAGGCTCTTTTTCACACCTTGCCAAAAGGTTAACTTGACTTCCTCCCCGGGGCCAAAGCCCGGGGATGTCTTCAGGCGGTTTTGAGCCGCCATCCGGGAGCATATATGCCGGTGCCCGGACAAAGGCTTCTTCTTGTGTTCCCCGCAGGTGCAATAGCTGGGAGGCCAGCGCAAGTTTTCGTGCTTTTGACGTTGAGCCGGGTAGAGAACTCCAAGACCTTCCCGCCGGCACTCTCAGCCTTGAGGGTGAGTTCCTTTTCCCTTCTCCTTGAGGGGGACGTCTGGGACCTCTTTCTCCTTCCATTTTCCTCTCCTCAGGTTGTGGGTTAGCCTCTTCACCACCGCAGGGCTGACGGTGCATTCCTGATTTTGGGGAAGGACGTTCCTTCCCGCTTTCTGGCAGGAGAGCTCTGTGGCCCTCTCAAGGACCAGGGCTTTGAAGAAGGATCAATCCTTTTTCTTCCCGAAACCAACCTGGTCATCGAGGAGGTGCGGTATTCTCTGAATTCAGACGACCCATTCACGACAAGGGCATCTGCACTGCTGGTCTTCTGGGGCGAGCCCGATTGGTGAATTCTCCGAAGTTAGCCTCTCGCGCAGGTCTGAAACCTTGGACCAGGCGAATTCCGTCTCACATAGCTCCTCCACAATGGCTCTAACCTCCAGGTAGGTACCCTGTGAATGCAAATAGGTCAATGGAGAAATGTCCGCTACATGGTCGGGAATCGTCGGGGTGAGTTCGCCACTTTGTCTTGAGCAACCTCCCCCTATGCACCTCCCGGAGAGGGCAGCCTTTCCTCCTCAACCCACTCCATTTTTTCGGACACTACCTGGTCGGGTAGATGGAGGTGGAAGCGAGTTCCTCCCGCACCAGAGCAAAGATTGGCTGGGTTTTCTTTGTTACCAAGATCTTAAGTTTTTCCAGCGTTCAGGAATACCCAAAGTACTCAGCCATTTCCTTGTTCACTGGAAGGCTCATGATGTCTTGAAGGACTTCCTGAACCTGCTCGAACGAGCGAGTTCTTGGATCTCGTACAAGGATTTCCTCAAGAACCCTTTTGTCTTTGCTCAAGAAAGCCTCAAGAGCCCAGTGCATCCGCAAGATTCGGGGCAGAAGGTACATGTACTTTATTCGCTCTGTAAGGTCTGGCTGCAGGGGTTCCCGCCTCAGACAATCACCGCTCACCCAAACTGGGATTTCCACGATGATGTCGTCGGGGATACCCTGGATGGCTCCCTGGTTTGGAATGTTAAGAATGAGCCTTGTTTCGGTGTGTCCGGTGATAGCGCTGATAAAGGGAATATGCTGTTCGCCGCTGAGTTTTTCCCGGGAGAAGAGTTCAGGATAGACCTTGGTGAGCTTAAGGGAAGAGTCTTTTTTCACCTCTTGGGCAAGATCCACAAGCTTTTGCTTGCTCTGGCGAAGTTCTTCATGAAAACGGGGCCGCTCAACCTCGTTGTCAATCCCTCCGAACTTTCCGTACCACTTCTTTTTGGTTTCGAGGTTGTAGTTGTACTTCCAGGTTCCGTTGCGACAAGTATCCCCAATGGGGAGCATCCCGTAAAAGCGGTACATGTCAATGACCGCTGGGGAAAGCTGTACATCCCAGGGGTTACTGGGTTCCCAAAGGTGGCTTTTTTCGGCAATCCAGCATTCGAGAAGGGGATAAGCGTCCTCTCCTTGGACACGAAACCGGTTGAGCCATATTCCATGGTTCACGCCCGCAACCTGCCAGTCTACCGCTTGAGCTTCAAGGCCCAGGGTTCGAAAAACCTCGTACACACCTGAGAAACCATGGCAGAAGCCGACAGCCTTTACCTGGGTATACTTGGAGAGAAGTTGGGTGATTTCAAGTACGGGATTGGCGGTCTGGAGAAGCCAGGCGTGGGGACAAAATTTTTCCATGGAGTGAGCGATGTTTAAGGCAAGCTGGAGATCGTAGTATGAACAGAGGACGTAGGAATAGGTCGAAACCATATTGAACTCCTGGCTGTCAATGCCCCGGTAGTATCCGTGTTTTTCTCCGATTGCTGTGACAAGGTCGTATCGGTCTGGGTACGAGGGGGCGGCGGTATTGATGACAAAATCGGCTCCTTCTAAGGCCTGGGGTAAGGAAGGAACCACTTCGAGGCGTAAATCTGCATCGAGTTCCTGAACGTATTTTTGAGCCAGAATCCAGGTTGCGTTGAGGCGCTCTTCGTTAATGTCCATGAGGGTAACAAGCGTTCCCGAGAGCTCCGATGTTTTAGCAAGGTCTCCAACAAGCTGCAAAGCAAAGCGGACGCTTCCTGCCCCGATGATAGCGACTTTCACCTTTTCTCCTCCTTTCATCCCTTCAGCCCCGTTAAGGTTATGCCCTCAACGAAGTAGCGTTGAGCGGCAAGGAATGCCACAACCATAGGAAGAATGGAAACGATGGTGCCGGCCATAAGGAGGTTCCACTGGACGTCTACGTCCCCTCTGAACATGGCAAGGCCAAGCGTGAGCGTTCGTTTTGCGGGCGTGTTCAAAAACACAAGGGGATACAGGTAATTGTTCCACACCGAGAGAAGGGTAAAAATGCCAAGGGTAGCCAAAGCTGGCCTGGAGAGAGGAAGAATGATGCGACAAAATCTCCCCAGATACCCACATCCGTCAAGTATGGCGGCTTCCTCGAGATCTCGAGGTATGGTGAGAAAGAATTGGCGAAGCAGGAAAGTTCCGTACGCTCCCATAAGGCCCCATATTGGGAGGATAAGAGAGGCGTGGGTGTCAATGAGTCGAAAGTTTCGCATGAGGATGAATACGGGAACAAGGGTGATCTGTCCTGGGACCATCATAGTGGCAAGGTAGAGGACGAAGAGGACGTTTTTCCCTGGAAAGCGAAGCCGCGCAAAGGCATAGGCAGCCATGGATGAAGTGGTAAGGACCCCGCCAGTGCAGAGAAAAGAGACTTTCGCGGTGTTCCAGAGATACTCAAGAAGGGGGATGGTCTGGAAGACCTCGAGGTAGTTCCTCCACAGAACTTTTTGGGGAATGATGGAGAAAGGTCGGAGCATAAGCTCAGAGTACGATTTGAGGGATGTGGCAATGACTGGAAGGAATGGACCGAACATAAGGAGTGAGCTTATGCTAAGGATGGCGTACACCACAAAGACTATGCCTGGGGTGTCCCCGTAGAGTTTTCGATTGCGCATTCTCCTCCGTCCCCCTTAGTAATGCACCCAGCGCCTGGAGAAACGAATCTGCAGGAGAGTGAATCCGAGGACGATGAGAAAGAGAACATACGCTATGGCCGATGCGTAGCCCATGCGGAAGAACTGAAAAGCACACCTGTATATGTACTGGACAAGGCTTATGGTAGCCGTTCCTGGTCCTCCCTGGGTGAGGATGGTAGTGACGTCGAAGACCTGGAAAGAGAAAATTACTGACATGGTGGTTACAAAAAAGAGGGCAGGTGAAATCAGCGGTAGGGTGATGTACCGAAACACAACCCATCTTCCTGCACCATCGACTTTAGCTGCGTCGTAGAGTTCTGCAGGGACATCTTGGAGTGCTGCAAGAAAAATAACCATATTGTAACCGACGTCTTTCCAGACAGAGACAACTATGACTGAGGGCATGGCCCACTTTTCAGAGGTGATCCAGGGGACAGGCGAAAGCCCCAGGATCCGGAGAATGTAGTTGATGAACCCGAATTTTGCGTCGTAAAGCCATTGCCACATGAGGGCAGCGGCAACTGAGGAGCACACAACCGGTAAAAAGTATACCGTGCGAAAGGCTTTAACGCCGAAAATCTTCTTGTTGAGTAGCACTGCTATGAAGAGGGCGATGACCACCTTCCCCGGAATACTTCCGAAAGAGAAATACGCGGTGTTTCGAAGGGCGTCGTTGAAGATGGGATCTTGTACGAGGCGTTCGTAATTTTCTGTGCCTGCCCATTTCCTGGTTCCTATGAGGTTCCAATCCTGAAAACTCAAAAGGAGTGCATGTCCAATAGGGTAGATAACGAAAACGCCCACTATGACGAAGCTTGGGAGGATAAAGAGGTACGCCGCCAAAGTTTCCCGCAAATGTCGCATGTTCGGTCCTCCCTCCCAACACAGGGGGCTTAGCCCCCTGTGTTGGGAATTCACTTATCTTCTGGCCTTCATGATGGACTCGATTTCAGGTTTTACAGTGGCAATGGCCTCTTCGGCACTTGCTTGGCCACTCCAGACCTTTTGCAGTGCGGGGATAAGGATTCCCTCGATTTCCAACCAGCCCTTGCGGAGAGGCAAGGTTCTTCCATACTTGGAGGATATGAGTTCAGTAACTTCTTTGATGCTCTTTGGGGGCTTTGTTGGATCAACGTAGAGATCCCAGAGTTCCGGGATTTTTGAGGTAGGCGGGATTCGTTTTGCTTTGGCATAGAGGTAGTCTCCCGGACCTCCAGGTGCCCTCAGGAACTTCAGGAAAGTCCATGCTTCCTCAGGGTACTTTGTAGATATGCTGATGCCCACAGTGTTCGACTTTACCACGGTGGTTTGGGGAACATCCTTGCCCGTCGGCCAATGGATGACGTCAAAGTTCAGCCCCTCTATTTGCTGCATGCTCAGGACCTCTATGGCAGCTGCTTGCCTCATGGCGATTAAGTTTTGGCTGAAGAGCCTTGTCACCGCCTCTTCACTTGGAAGCTCAAAAGGATTGGCGAAGACTCCTTCTTGCATGAACTTGCCAAGTTCATTGAGCCGCGCTAAGGTCTGTGGTTCATCAAGGGTGAATTTTGTTCTGGTAACGTCGAAAAGGTCTCCTCCAGCAGACCATATGAAGGGTAAAATGTACACAATGACGGTGAAAGGAGCTCCAAACGCATATCTTCGCTCAATGCCCGTTCCTCTGGCAATGGAACGAGCGGCTTCCACGAAGTCCTCCCAGGTCCATCCGACCTCGGGTGGCTTGACGCCTGCATCTTCAAACATTTTGATGTTGTAAGCAAAGTACAGTGGAGCTGTTCCCCAGGGAAGGCCATACATTTTCCCATTGTATGAGCTGTCGGGAAGGCCTACTTCGTAGTACAGCCCAAGGTCGATACCGTCTCTTTGGATGTATTCGTCAATGGGCATGAGCGCTCCTGCGTCCATAAAATCGGCGAAGTAGTAGGAGTCGATGCGCATCACATCTGGTGCAAGACCGCCGGCAATCATTGTCAGGAGTTTGGTATGGTAGTCGGCATATGCCACGGCCACAGGTTCCACCTGGATACGGGGATGCTCTTTGTGAAACTCGTTAAGAATATCCTCTTCAACGCCTATGGCAAGTGGATTTCCCCAAAAGGCGTACTTGATGGTAACCTTTTCCTGAGCCGAAGCAGAAGCAAAAGCTCCAAGGAGAAGCACACCGACAAGGAGGAGCACATACCGTGAGAGCCTCACAACACTTCACCCCCCTTAGGAAGGTTTTCAAAAGCATTGTGTTCCACAGCTTGTTCTCCTGTAAAGGGACGAATTTTTCGAAGGGAGTGGACAGTTTTTAGAATTTGTCGTTCCCGAGAGGAAAGATTACGGTGACTGTGGTCTTCCCGCTCTCTTCCTTGACCATAAGCCTGACGGAATTCCCGTAAATGAGAAGGAGGCGACGGTAAGTATTCAAAAGGCCTGCACCATGTTCTGAGGGGGGGATAACGGCCTCTTGTTCCTCCTTGGCGGCGCGCTTAAGCAGGTCTTGAAGCTTTGTAAGCTTTTCCGGTCCAAACCCAGGACCGTCATCGGTAACACTTACCTCAAGGCAGGCGTCGTTGTAGGCAACAACGACATGAATGGTGACCCGGTCAAGGGTTCTCTCTACCCCATGGACAAAGCAGTTTTCCACAAGAGGTTGAATGGTGAGTTTTGGGATGGGCAAAGACAGGAGATCTTCAGGCACAACTTCATTGTACTCGAAGCGATCCCGAAAGCGGAATTTTTGGATAGTGACGTAATTCCTGACGCAGGCAATTTCTTCACGAAGTGGCACGAGGGCTTCGGTGTCTTTAAGGATGTACCGGAGAACTTCGGCAATGGCTTTCACTGCTTTTGGTACCAGCTGGTAATCCCTGGGATTTGCCAGAGAACATAGGCAACTTAGGGCGTTGAATAGAAAGTGTGGGTTCATGTATGTTTGTAGTGCCTGGAATTCGGCCTTTTTGTTCCGGTACTGGAGTTCGCGAAATTGGAGCTCTGTCGAGTAGCTCACAGTGACGGAGAGAACGGCAAGAACCACCGAGAGGAGTGCTGTAACGGTGAGGACCGTCGTTGCTCTCTGGACAGGGACTAAAAGGTTTTTGCTTGGACGTTTTACAGTAACGACCATACCTAAGGTTCTGTCCCGGACGAAAGCTCCTATCCACCTTTCTTTTTCCTCTTCATACAGAAGCGTTCCCCAGTCTTTGTCCGGATGTGCAAGGAAGTAACGTATCAGAGGTCGCCCAGAGTCGTCTCGAAGCCCCGGGACCAGGCGTTTCTCCTCTTCAAGGGGAGAAGCAATAAGGCGTCCTTCTGGGGTGTACACCGTAACTGGCGACCTGTTCCATGCCCAGTTAATGCCGCTTCGTGTTTCATCGGTCACTGCCTGGGCGATGCTTAAGTCCAGTCCTCCAACTCGGATGATGGTATTACCCTGGAGGGAAATACTCACCAGGGTGACCAGAGCTAAGCCTTCTTCGGTTTCCTTAAAAGGCGTACTCATGATGGTCTTTGTCTCGCTCAGGAGAACTCCAGAAAAGGAAGCAGGACGCTTCCCTTGCAGGAAGGCTTGCCAAATTGGGCGACGAGCGATTTCCTGAGGCGATGTGTTGGAAGAGGTGACGATGCGCCCATCCGGGTATACGAGCCACGCTCGTACCACTCCTGCGCTCTCGCTGCGCAGTATATCGAGCTTTCGCGCGAGGGTTTTCATATCGGCGATTTCGGCAGAATTTGAGGCCACGAGGAAATCAAGGCGAGAAGCAATCCGTACTATGGTCCGCCCAAGCTGTTCCGCATAGAGCCTTGCTTCCCAGAGAACCTTTTGTTTGGCCTCTTCGGCAAGCTTTTTTGCGATCGTTGAGGATACAAGGAGCCCGAAAGAGGCTATCCCGATAAGGAGGAGTCCTAAAGTAATGGCAAGCCGGTATCGCAATGGCTTTGGAATGCCCTTAAAAACATGGGATAGCGTCAAGAATTGTGCTTCAGAACGCATACCCCGTTTTCTCCTCCTTTCTCCTCATGGTGAAGAACTCCCTTTTCGCTTTGGTAAGATTTTCTCTACATGCCGCTCATTTCGTTCTGCAAGACAATACAGTACAGGAGCTTCTCAGAAACCTTGGACATCAAAAGGCCTTAGTCCCTTTGCTTTTCCTCTTTATCTCCTCGAGGCAACGCCAGGGAGTTCCAGTGCGGATGTTTTAGAACCCGCGATCCGGAGAGTCTCGGCTTGGAGAATGCTTCAAGGACGCAGGTTAGACACTTCCTGGTAAGATGATCGGTATTTTTCTTTGCTTCTCAATGTGCCTGTCAGGAGGTTTTGTCGCTTCCTGAGTGCGACACAAGGTAGAGTGCGCTCAAATATGGGGCCTCACGAAGTTCTTCTGCCAGAGCTTTTCTGGTGCTTTTGGCGGTATGCTGTCGGTGAGAATCCCGTGGTCTTATGGAAGATACGGGTAAAGTATTTGACATCTTCGTACCCTACTTTTTGGGCGATTTCTTGAACCTGGAGGGAAGTTTCTTGAAGGAGGCATTGAGCGGCTTTCATTCTGAGCCTGGTAACGTACTCTACAAGGCCCTGGCCGGTCCATTTTTTGAAGCTGTAGCTGAGGTAGGAAGGAGCCACCCCTACCTCTTTTGCAAGTTCCCTGAGGGTGATTCTCTTGGTAAAAGTCCGTTGAAGATACCGTATCGTCTCGTCAATATAGTCGGGAAGTGGTGAGGGGTTGTGAGCGTCAGGAAGAAGCAGTTCCTGTACTATCCGATTTCGAATATGTTCTTCAAAAAGGCGACGTCTTTCGTCTTCAGAGCGAATGCTTTGCTCGAGGCGTGCAAAGAGATTCTCAAGGTCCTCCTGGGTGATAGGCTTCAAGAGGTAATCCCAAGCTCCAAGACGCAGCGCTTCTCGCACCAGAGGGAAATCGCTGTATCCGCTGACCACTGCTGCCTTGCCTTCCCATCCTTGCCTTGCCATTTCCCGAAGTAGTGTCAATCCATCCATTTCGGGCATTCGAATATCGATGAGAGCAATCTCCGGCCAGGCGAGGCTGAGGAAGTCCAGAGCTTCCATAGCGCTTGAAGCCCGGGCAACGACTTGGTAAGTCTCAGAGATCCCCTTAATGAGTGACTCAAGGTGGTCCAGGATTGGCTCTTCATCGTCAACAAGCATTATCCGGAGAAATAGTCGTTCCCCATCTTTCTCCCTCCTTAACCTTCATTGAGCCCACCTTTCCCGACCTCGTCACCCCGTCGACACCAGGGCCGACTTCACCTGAACTCCGGGGATACTCCCCAGGCGTCCGGTGAGGGCTCCGAGGGTATCGGTATCGCCATCAACGATAAGGGCGATGACCGAGATGTTCCGTTCCCGGTACGGAATGCCCATGCGGCCAACGATGACGTCACCGAACTCCCCGAGAATTTCGTTTACCCGCTCTGCCTGTTTCTCCCGGTCGGTGACGATAATGCCAATGACCCCAACCCTATTCTTCTTTTCTCCCAGCAAGGCGCACATTGGCTACCTTCAGGACCTCCCGAAGCGCCAGGTAGGTAGTGTACCAGTGGTCAACCTGTGCTTCAAGCTCTGCAATGGGCTCAAAGGTCTTCTCCACCCGGAATGTCCGGGAAAACGCCTCCTCAGGACTTTTGTATACCCCTGCACCGATGCCAGCAAGAAGAGCAGCCCCCTGGCAACTCCCTTCTTTTTCAACGGGAACGATAATGGGTTTTTTCAGAAAAGTGGCTTTAAGGCGCATCCAGAGGGCATTCTGGACCCCACCCCCGACGTTCACTGCCTGGGTAACCGTGTAGGAGAGCTCTTTTTCCATCCGTTCCCAGATGGTCCTGTACTCTGCGCACAACCCAAAGAGCACGGAGAGGACGAAATCCTCTTGTTCTGTGTCTCCTGAGAGGTTCAGGAAAGCCCCCTTTGCCTCTTCGTATTCCCCTCCAAGGAGGTATGGGAAGAAGAACGGTACATCCCTCCTGCGCACGGGGTCGAGCTCTGCGAAAACCTCGTAGGATTTCCCAAAGAGGCGAAGCGTCCAGTCAACAGCGAATCCGCCGCTATAGATACCTCCCATGGCGTAGTAGAGCGGGAAGACCACGTGGTGGCCGAAGGAAAAGGGTTTCCCTCCGCTATCTCCGGCGAAAGAAGGCGGATGTTCCAGGGGAACCATGAGGGATTCTGTGGTTCCGGTGGAAATGAGCCCCCATCCTTTCTGGAAGACCCCGCATGCTAAGGCAGCGCAGGGGTGGTCATGGCCCCCGGTGACCACGACGACGTCCTCGGGAAGGCCGCACCGTGTAGCGGCCTCATGCCTCAGGCGCCCCAGGGCAACGCCGGAAGGGTAAAGAGGAGCAAGCTGCGCTTTTTGCATTCCTGCAAGGTCGAGGAGTTCCTCCCTCCAGGTGCGGGTGTGCTGGTCAAAGAGCATGGTCCGGGAGGCAAGGGAGTAGTCGAAGGAGAGCTCACCACTCAGCGCAAAGAGCACAAATCCCGACATCGAGGTCCAGAAGCGCACTGCCTTGAAAACCTCTGGCTCATGGCGGCGGTGCCAGAGGAGCTTGTAGAATGAGTACTTGTGGTGGGGGGAGAGCCCTGTGGTCTCGTACACCCAGGATGGGTCAAGGGCCACTGCTTCAGCTTCTTCTTTCGTGCGCTCATCGTACCAGGGGATGCATCGGGTGAGGGGTTCACCACGCTCATTAAGCCCCACCATGACCTCGGCAAAGCTTGAGACGCTTACGGCTTTGACGCTTCTTCGCACGCGCTCGGGAAACCCCGCTATGGCCGCAAAAAGTAGGGTGGTGAGTTCTTTCGGGTCGTAGTAAGGGCCATGGGCATCTGAAAAAAGCGGCGTTCTGAAGCTCGTCTCGGCAAGGGTCTGTCCGTCTTCATCGTACACTTTGAGTTTGGTGTTGGTGGTCCCGATATCGATGCCAAGGAGAAGCGGCATTACCCCCTCACCTCAAGCAGGGCTGCGGTTTTCCCCACCCGGATGATGCAGTGGGTGGGGCACTTCTCGATGCAGAGCCCGCAGAGGGTACATTTCTCCCGGGAAATCACAATCCTTCCGTTTTCGAAGGTGATGGCACCCTCCGGGCAGGTCCGAACACAGACCTGGCACTTGATGCAGCCTCTTGCGCAGGCCTTCCGGACCTCTCTGGCTGAATCAAAGGACACACAGGCCACCGTGACCTGTTCTTTCCTGGGGACAAGGGTGAGGATTTTCCGGGGGCATTCGGCCACGCATTTCCCACACCCTGTGCACTTTTCCCAGTTGACAACGGGAAGCCCGCTCTCCGGGTCGATGTGAATGGCCGAAAACGGACACACCCGGACGCAGTCGCCAAGGCCAAGACACCCGAAACGGCATCCTTTGAAGGACCCGGGGAGGAGGTTTGCCGCCTTACAGCTTGCCACGCCGCTGTACTCAGCGGTCACCTGGGCTACGCCTTTCCCTCCCTGGCAGAGCACCACAGCCCTTTTGACCTCCCAGCTGCTACTTTCCTGCCCGAGGAGGCGGGAGAGTTCTGCCCACGCCTTCGGTCCCCCAACGGGGCAGGCGTTTACCGGTGCTTCTCCTGAAGCGATTTTTTCAGCAAGGCCACTGCAGCCCGGGAAACCGCAGGCGCCGCAGTTTGCCCCAGGGAGCACCCGTTCCACCTCCTGCACAAGGGGGTTCACCGGAACGGCGAATTTTTTGGCAAACCAGGAGAGCATGAGCCCAAAGGCAAGACCCAGAGCGCCAACGAGCACCGTTGGGATGAGAATGTTCATACGACCTTTCCCCCTACTTCACAAGTCCCTTAAAGCCCAGAAAGGCGATGGCTAAAAGGCACGTTGCCACAAAGACAATCGGATACCCCTGCCAGAACTGGGGCACCCGCGCCATGCGCAGGCGTTCCCGGATACCGGCAAGGAGCACCAGGGCCACCGTGAACCCTAAAGCGACGCTTATGCTGTACACCACAACCTGGAGGAGGGTGTACCCGTAGTCCACCCCAAGGAAAGTGACGGCGAGGATAGCGCAGTTTGTGGTGATGAGGGGGAGGTAGATGCCCATGGCCCGGTAGAGGTTGGGGACGTTCTTTTTGAGGAGAATCTCCACAAGCTGTACAAGCGTTGCAATCACGAGGATGAACACCATGATGCGGAGGTACTCAAGCCCCAGGGGGACGAAGATGTAGTTCCAGAGAATCCAGGTCACGATGGAGGCAAGGACCATCACGAAGGTCACGGCCATCCCCATGCCGATGGAGTTTGCGACACTCGAGGACATACCAATATAGGGGCAGAGGCCAATGTAGCGGGCGAGGATGATGTTGTCGACAAAGGCGGCGCTGACGATGATTTTGAAGAGCGTGAGGATTTCGGTACTCATGATTTCACCTTCCTCAGCGACCAGTTAAGGAGCGCGATGTAGATGCCGATGAGGAGGAAGGCTCCAGGGGGCAGAATCATCGCCATCATACCCTGGTAGGCTTTGGGGAACACGGGATGGGAGAGGATTTCTCCGTAACCGAAAAGCTCCCGCACAACGCCGATGGCGGTGATGACGAGGGTGTACCCCACCCCCATTCCCAGAGCGTCGGCCACAGCAAGAAGGGGAGGTTTCCTTGAAGCGAAGGCCTCGGCCCGGGCCATGATGATGCAGTTCACCACAATGAGGGGGATGAAGATACCCATGGCTTTGGAGAGGGGTGGGAGGTACGCTTTCATCACGAGGTCCACGATGGTGGTGAAGGTGGAGATGACCACAATGAAAATGGGGATGCGCACCTCATTGGGGACGAAATTCCGGATAAGGGAGATCACGAGACTCGAGCAGGTCAGAACGAAAATCACTGCAGCCCCCATCCCGAGGCAGTTCTCAACCCGCACCGAAACAGCAAGGACCGAGCACAGCCCAATCATGAGCTTCAGCACCGGGTTTTCTCCCAAAAGCCCGTTCCGGAAGTGGTACCAGAACTCTCGCATCACCGCTTTTCACCTCGCACGATTTCGGCAACCTTCGCGCACGCCCGCGCCACGGCGCGGCTTGAAATGGTGGCGCCACTCACTGCCTGGATGTCCTCCCCCACCCTGAAGGGACTCTCTAAGGATTTCCCCAGAAACTGGGAGAGGAAACCCTCCTCAGCAACGTTTGAACCGAGCCCCGGGGTCTCCTGGTGTTCTAAAACCTTGAGACCAGTGATTTTCCCCTCTTCTGTGTCCACCCCCACAAGGAGCACGATGGGACCGCCGTAACCAGTGCTTGCTACCTTGAGGACCACACCCCGGCGTTCTCCACCGCTTTGCGCCTCGTAGGCTTCGAGGACCTGGATTTCTTTCGATTCGGGGAGGGTCCCAAAGGTCCCAGGGTCAAGGGGGACGAAGGTTTCTGCTTCGGGGAAAACAACCCCGAGGGCTTCTTTGAGCTCTTTCCTCGCCTCTTCGGCGATTTTCTCCTTTGTCACCACGTACACCACAGAGAGCGAGAGAGCAGCAACCACACAAACCACCGTCAGCGCCAGTGCCACACGCAGGATTTTCCTCATGCCTTCTTCACCCCGAATCTCCGCGGTAGCATCCGGTCAAGAAGCGGCACCAGAGCGTTCATGGTGAGGATGCCAAAGGTTACCCCCTCCGGGTACCCTCCAAGCCACCGGATGATGCCCGTTAAGGCGCCTGCGCCAAAGCCAAAAATTATCCTCCCCCGGGGGGTCATGGGGGAAGTGGTGTAGTCGGTGGCCATGAAACATGCTCCCATGACGGCGCCACCGGCAAGAAGGTGGAAGAGGGGGTTCTGTCGTGCCACCAGGGCCACGGCCACAAGCCCCATGCTGTAGAAGAGTGGGATGTCCCACTGGACCACGCCCCGGGCAAGGAGGTACACAAACCCAAGGAGCAGAAGGAGCGCTGAAATCTCCCCAATGCATCCGGGGACAAGTCCCACAAAGAGCCGAAAGAGGAGGTGGGGAGTTTCCCATACGGCAGGATACCCGTAGGCTTTGACGATCCCAAGAGGTGTGGCGCTCGTCACGACATCGACTGGAGTGGCGTACGAGGTCGCCCCAAGGACAAAGGGAGGACGCACGTGCCAGGTGGCCATGATTTTCGGCCAGGAGATGAGGAGCACAGCCCGTCCCACAAGGGCCGGGTTGAACACGTTCTGTCCAATTCCTCCGAACATCTGCTTTCCAAGGAATATGGCCACACCTCCGCCCACAATGGGGATCCAGAAAGGACACCCTGGAGGAAGGGAGAGCCCAAGGAGCATTCCCGTAACCACAGCACTCCAGTCACCCACCGTGAGGGGACGGCGGAAGGCCAGGCAGTCCAGCGCTTCAAACCCCACGCAGGCAAGAACAGCGAGCACGAGGGGCGGCAGGGCCAGGCGGGGTCCGAAGAACACCGCTCCCCAGATGGCAGCAGGAAGGAGCGCAAAGACCACCTGCTGCATAATCCAGGGGACGGTGACCGGACTTCTCAGGTGCGGTGGGGCAGAGGTGATGAGCTTGAGGTCTTCCACGTCATTTCCCTCCTCGTTTCCGGCGCATCACTTCGAACTTTGCCAGCTTCAAGAGGTGCACCAGGGCAATCCCGGCAGGGCAAACGTACGCACAGGACCCACACTCCACACAGTCAAGGACCCGGTTGTCCTCGGCTTCGGCAAAAAGCCGTTCTTCAGCGAGCCTTCCCAGAAGATACGGCAGAAGGCGCATGGGGCAGTGGGCAACGCACCGCCCGCAGCGAATGCAGGGGTACTCTCGCTTTTTGGGGACGTTCCGGAAAAAGAGGAACCCCGAGGTTCCCTTGATGACGGGAACGGCCAGGGATACCTGGGTGATGCCGGTCATCGGTCCGCCCATGATGATTTTCCGGGGTGGGGCAGTGAACCCTTCGCAGAAGTTCACGAGGTCTTCAAGGAGCATCCCCAGAGGAACTTCAAAGTTCCCCCGCTTTCTCAGGCAGTCCCCAGAGAGCGTAATGACCCGCTCCACAAGGGGAAGACCCGTTCTGGCCATCCGGCCAAGCGCTGCTGCAGTCTGCACGTTGTTCACCACAACGCCCACATCAAGGGGTAGTCCTCCCGGGGGAACCTCGCGGCCCAGGATAGCAAGAATCAGGTGTTTCTCCGAACCCTGGGGGTATTTGGTCCTCAGGGGGACGACCTCTGCGGGGATGGGGAAGTTCCGCAGGAGATTCGCCACGTGGTCAATGCAATCTTTTTTGTTGTCCTCAATGCCGATGTAGGCCCTTTTGGCCCCGCAGGCCCGGACCATAATACGGAGCCCAAGGAGCATCTCTTCAGTGCGCTCCAGCATCACCCGGTGGTCGCAGGTAAGGTAAGGCTCGCATTCGGCCCCATTCAGGATGAAGGAGTCGATGGGTTTCCCCTGGGGTGGGGAGAGCTTCACATGGGTCGGGAAGGCTGCTCCCCCAAGCCCCACAAACCCCCCTTCCCGGACGAAGACTCGCAGGCGCTCCGGTTCGAGGTCCTCGATGGTTTCTGGAAGCGGCTCGTAGCGCTCCTCCTCGCCCTTTCCGTCGTTCTCGATGACAATAGCCTGGAATCTCCCCATCGTCGGATGTGCCCACTCCTCAATCCCGGCAACCCTCCCGCTCAGCGGGGCATGGACCGGTGCAGCCACGAAGGCATCGACGTCGGCAATTTTCTGCCCCCGTTTGACCGTATCTCCCTTTTTCACCAGGGGCTTTAAGGGAGCGCCGGTGTGCTGGATAAGGGGAAGGACAACGCGGGAAGGCTCGGGGACGCGAACAATAGGGAGGTGTGCGGTGTCTTCCTTGTGGTGGGGAAGGAAGACTCCCTGAGGAAAGGTTCGAAGCTTCATCGTTGCGCATCGCCTCCTTTGACGTCCTCCTGCCACACCTCTTCGACGAAGCGAGTGTGGAGATTGCCTTCGAGGAAATCGGGGTGCGAGAGAATCCGGAGGTGGAAGGGAATGGTGGTGGCGATACCCTCGACGAAAAAGGATCGCAAAGCCTCCCGGGAACGGCGAATGGCGAATTCCCGGTTGATATCCCATACGATGAGTTTTGCGATGAGGGAATCGTAATGGGGCGGGACAGTGTAGCCGCTATAGCAGTGAGAGTCCACACGGATTCCCGGACCCCGGGGGATCTCAAACTGCACGATGCGCCCTGGAGAGGGGGCAAAACGTTTCTCGGGGTCTTCAGCATTGATGCGCATTTCAATGGCGTGGCCCCGCAGGACGATGTCTTCCTGACGGAAGGCGAGTTCCTCTCCCGCTGCCAGGCGAATCTGCTCCCGCACAAGGTCCACCCCGGAGATTTCTTCTGTCACCGGGTGTTCCACCTGGATGCGGGCGTTGAGCTCCATGAAGTAGAAGTTCCCCTCGGGGGTCACCAGGAACTCAAAAGTCCCGCAGGTCACGTACCCCAGGGCCTTCGCTGCCCGGACGGCAGCATCGAGAATCTTCTCGCGGAGGGTAGGGGAAAGACCAGTAGCTGGAGCCTCCTCGAGGATTTTCTGACGACGCCGCTGAAGGGAACACTCCCGCTCTCCAACGTGGATGACATTGCCATACCGGTCGGCGAGAATCTGCACCTCGATGTGCCGGGCCCGGTCGATGAGCTTTTCGATGTAGAGCTCTTCGTTCCCAAAAGCCGCCTGGGCCTCCCGGCGAGCGCTGTCGAAGGACTTTTTGAGGTCGTCTTCGCTGGCGATCACCCGGATGCCCCGGCCCCCTCCACCCAGGCAGGCCTTGAGGAGGAGGGGATACCCGATGTCCCTGGCAATATCGTGGGCATCGGCGAAGGTCTTTACCGGCTCTAAGGACCCGGGGATTACCGGGACTCCAGCCTCGTGCATGAGGCGTTTGGCCTGGAGTTTGTTCTTCATTTTCCTCAGGACATCAGGTCCTGGACCGATGAAGGCGATACCCCGTTTCTCGAGCTCTTCGGCAAAAGCGGCGTTTTCCGCCAGGAACCCGTATCCCGGGTGCACAGCATCGGCCCCGGTAATTTCACAGGCCCGGACGATTTTGGGGATGTTCAGGTACGTTTCGATTGCTGAGTTCCCTCCCAGGGCAACCTTCTGGTCGACGAAGCGGAGATGGAGGAGATTCGCATCGGGGTCGGAGAACACCCCCACGGTTTTGAGTCCGAGCTCCTTGCAGGCCCGGACGACCCGCAGGGCAATTTCCCCCCGGTTGGCAATGAGGACTTTAGAGAACAAAAAAATCCCCCCTAAACGAGCACTCGCTCCTCGGGATAGACGAGCAGTTCCTTCCGTTCTCGAGCAACACCCATGGCCACCAGGGCGGTGAAAATACCCACTCGCCCAAGGAACATCGTTACAATAATACCAAGCTTCCCCAGGTCTGACAAGTTCGACGTAACTCCCCGGGAGAGTCCCACCGTGCCAAAAGCCGAAACGGCCTCGAAGGCAAGGTCAAGGGAGTTCCCCTTTTCGGTGGCGAAGAGGAACGTGGTGGAAAAGAAGACCAGCCCCAGGCCAAAACAGAACACGGCTAAGGCTCTGCGGACGGTGCTTCGGGCTACCCGCCGGTGGAAAAGCGCCACTCCCTCTTGCCCCCGAAGGGCACTTCGGACAAGGGCCAGAAGGAGCGCCAGGGTGGTGGTTTTCACGCCTCCCCCTGTGCCCCCTGGGGAGGCACCCACGAACATGAGGAACATGAGAAAGAGCGCCGAAACCGGACGGAGACAGGCGATGGGGATGGTGCTGAACCCTGCGGTTCTTGGGGTGACTGCCTGGAAGAGTGCAGCCATGAGCTTTCCCCAGAAGGGGAATGCTCCCAGGGTCGTGGGGTTTGAGGATTCTGTAAGGAGGAGGAAGAGCGTCCCCAGGGCAATGAGGGCGACGGTGGTGGTTACCACCGTTTTGGCGTGTAGAGAACTCAGGCGGCGGTGTTCCACGAGCTCCCGAATCACCACAAATCCGATACCTCCAATCACGATGAGCCCTATAACGGTGAGGTTCACAAGGGGGTCGAGAGCGAAACTCTCGAGGCTATTCGAGAACACTGAGAACCCGGCATTGCAGAAGGCAGACACCGAGTGGAAGAGGGCGGAGAAGAACGCCTGCGGAAGAGAGAAGTGCCGCAGAAAGGCCACAAAAAGCAGGAGAAATCCCACGCCTTCGACCCAGAGAACATACCGCAGAACGTCTAAAACGAAGCGCACCGCTCCTCCGGGGACGTCGAGGCTGAAGGAATCCCGTATGGCCAGGCGATCCCGGTACTCAATGCGACGCCTCAGGGCAAGGGCAAGGAGCGTTGCTACCGTCATATATCCCAACCCTCCGAACTGAATGAGAATGAGAATGATTATCTGGCCCCAGAGGGAAAAGAACGTCCCGGTATCCACAACGACAAGACCCGTGACGCACACTGCAGAGGTGGCAGTGAAGAGGGCGTCGATGAACCGCATGGCGTTCCCTGAAGCCACGGAGAAGGGGAAAAGCAGGAGGACCGTCCCAATGAGGATGAGGGCAGAGAACCCAAAAAGCACTAAAGAAGCTGGGGAAAGCAGAACCAGGCGTCTTCTCAGGCTTTGGAGAAGTGCCAAAAGACTTTCACTGGTCACCCTATCGCCTTCTTATGCGAAGATTCCGAAACGTCGGGCTTCATCGTACATAGCGACGATGTTCTCTGGGGGAACGTCCGGCTGAATGTCGTGCACCGCGCAGAGCACATACCCCTCAGGACCGAGGTCCTCGATGCGGCGGCGAACTTCCCGGCGCACGTCCTCTGTCCCTCCCCGGGGGAGGACGAAGGTCGTGTCGACGGCTCCCCAGAAGCACAGGTCCCTGCCGAAGCGCTCTTTCAGGGCTTTCGTGTCCATGCCCTGAGCAGAAACCTGGATGGGGTTGAGAATATCCACTCCGATTTCGATGAGGTCGGGAATGAAGGGGGCGATACTCCCGCAGGAGTGGTAGAGGAGCTTCGCCCTGGGTGCCATTTTCTTGAGGTTTTTGAAGTACTCCTTGTGGTATGGTTTCACGATGTCCCGGTAGGTCTTCGGGCTCATGATGGTGCTCTCGGCGGTGGCCAAATCGTCGCCCACGAAGATCACGTCGAGGAACTCCCCGCACTCAGCGAGGAACAGCGAGTACCGCTTGAGCTGGTACTCGTACATCTTCTCAAGGAGTGCCGTGGCGAAATCCACGTTGCAGACAAGGTCAACGAGGAAGTTCTCAAACCCCCGCAGGTACCAGCAGGGCTCGAAAATCCCCGTGTCGATCATATCCCCCACAAGGAGGTACTTTCCCTCTTTGGCGAGTGCTTCCGCCCGCTCCCGTACCCCCTCAAGGTTCATGGTCTTTGCAGGGTCCGGCCATTCGTAGTCCTCGAGTTCTTCCAGGGTTTTTCCCGCCAGAGGATGCTCCACCATATCGTAGTAGAGCCCGTCTTCGGGCATCCGGTATTTGATGCCAAATTCGTTGTAGTACGTTCGCTCATCAACCCACCGCTTTTGCGAAAGGGGTTCAGGATGAACGCCCCGGGTATCGATGCCCAGGATTTCGAGGACTTCCTCGTCCACAAAGACGATCTGGAAGTTCTCCATCATGAGGCGGGTTTCCTTCTCAATCCCCAGATAGGCCTTGAGGTTCTCGTAGGCTTTCTTCGTGAGGGTGGTACAGTTCGTCGTCCCAAGGTCCAGAGGAATGCGGTCGGGAACTTCATGGTTCAACGCGCGTAGCGCTCGCTCTCTCGGTGTCATGGCACTCCCTCCAGAGCACGCAACTAAAGAGAATTATACCACACAGGAGCATTTCGGAAAGCTCTTTCGAAAAACGTCCCACATGGTACAATGGAGACTAAAGTCCTGCAGATTTCGTCCGATAGAAATGGAGGGAAGGGGTGTCCTGGTGCTTCTTGTTGCCGGCGGCGAGGAGACCATGAGTCCCAGGGAGCTCGTGCTTGCTGCTTTCGAGGAGGTGGTCTTTCTCCAGGACCTTGTGGCACGAGTAGGATTGCCCCTTCCGGTGGTGTGGGAGATTGTCCTGAGCCTGGAGAAGGAGGGAAAGGTAACGTACTTCTCCTGGCGAGGGAAAACCGTGATCATGAAAAGGAGGTGAGGCGTATGCCTCAGGAACTGCAGCTTGTGGCCTTTCAGCTTGCTCAGGAAGTGTATGGGGTGGATATCGCCCAGGTCCAGGAAATCATCAGGATGCAGCCCATCACCAAGGTCCCCGGGGCTCCCGACTTCGTTGAAGGGGTGATCAACCTCCGGGGTCGGGTCATTCCGGTTATCGACCTTCGCAAGCGTTTCCGCCTTCCCAAGGGTGAGGAAACCAAATCCACCCGCATCATCGTCGTTGACGTCCCCCCCCACACGGTTGGGATGATTGTGGACAGCGTCGATGAGGTCCTCCGCTTGAGCGAAGACAAGATTGAACCGCCCTCACCCCTTATTGCCTCCATCGACACCGAGTACATCAAGGGGGTGGGGAAGCTCGAAGGGAAACTCCTCATTCTCCTTGACCTTGCCAGGGTTCTGACCAAAGAGGAGAAACACGCCCTTGAAGACCTGAAGGGGACTCTGGAGAAGGCCTAAAGAGCGAGTTTCTGGAGCTCCAGGATTTGCTCGGTTCTCCCGAGGACAATCAGCGTGTCATGGGGCCCAAGGCGAGTGTTGCCCTTGGGGTTGAAGAGGAAGTTCCCTTTTTCTCTATCCCTGATGGCCACAACGAGGACGCCAAACTCCTCCGGGAGGTTGGCCTCTCCGAGGGTCTTCCCGCAAAGAGGCGACTGCGGCTGGATTTCGATTTCCTCGATGGTAAGGTCCAGCGTTTCACTGCGAAGGAGAAGGTCGAGAAAAAACGAGGCATGGGGTCGTAAGGCTGCGGCGGCCAGGCGCAGCGCGCCGATTTTCTGGGGGCAGATAACATAGTCGGCGCCGGCGCGGCGGAGGATTTCCACGGATTCAGGAACAATGGCCCGGGCCACAATCCGAAGGTGAGGATTAAGGTGCCTGGCGGTAAGGGTGATGTAGACGTTCTCCGGATCACTCCCCACAAGAGCCAGAAGCCCCCGGGCCCGCTCGATTCCTGCTTCTTTAAGGATTTCCTCCTGGGTAGCGTCACCCTCAAGGAAGAGAAGGTCAGGATGCAGAAGCATCGCCCGCTCGATTTTCCCCCGGTCTTTCTCGATGACCACATACGGAACGCGGGATCGAACGAAGTACTCCACCACTTCGCTTCCCACCACCCCGCATCCGCAGATGATGAAGTGCCCCTTGATGGTTTTGAGCATCCGCTTCACCTCCTGCCTTCGCCAGTACTCGCCGAATTTCCCTTCAGAAAGCAGCCTCACCAGGGAGGACACACCATACGTCACGGTGAGTACCCCTGACCCCACAATGCCGATGGTGAAGATTCGTCCTGCGGGGCTCAGGGGACGGACCTCCTGGAACCCCACGGTGGTCAGAGTGATGACCGTCATGTAGAGGGCATCGAAGAACGGCCACTTTTCGATAAAGACGTACCCCAGACTTCCGCCAAAGACAAGGGCCAGGATAAGGCCTCCGAGGATGAAGAGTTGCCGGATCATGGCGTGTCCGTTTCCCGCCGGAAACTGAGAGGATCAAAGGGCTCCTCTTCGTCGAAGAGGCTCTCACTTCGCTGGGGTTTATCGAACCCCGAGAAGTTCATGGCCACAAAAAGACTCCCTTCAGGGTCGAAAAACGAGAGCTCCAGGCTGACACAGTCCTCGATGTTCCGGCGCAGGAAGTACCGTTTCTCCGTAAGGGTTCCCTTTTCGGGGGAGTACACCCCCTCGATTCCCAGGGACATTTCCCCGCTTCCTATGCCGATGCCGAAGGTCCAGTCCCGGAAGGCCCCGGCGTTCAGATCGTACCGTCCCCGAAGGCGAAGGAAGCTCTCTTCCACATCCCCCAGGAGGCACTCAAGGGTGAGGGTGGACTCTCCTGTGGGGTCGAAGAAAAAGGGGGACGCTTCTCCTTCTACGAAACGCCACCGGAAGCGGGTCCAGAACTCTGGAGAGAGGTCCTTTTCCCAGAATACTTCTGCGCCCCACCGCATGGTGCGCTCGCCACTCCCAAAGAGCGTTCCCCATCCAAAGACAGTGGCACCGGTGTTTTCCCCCTTCAAAGAGAGGTTCAAGCGGGCATCGAGACGGTTATCCTGCACGGTTTCGGTGGCAAAGTACCCGTAGCTCAGTTTGCCCGAAAGCGCGAGGGAGCTTCCTGCGGACTTTTCAAAGGAGGCTACAATCTGGGGGGAGCGGGAAAGGGTATGCGAGCCGACCTCCTCGTTGTGGGTGCCAAGGAAAGACAGAGAGAAGTCGCCGCTTCGTAGAGTAGCCACCGCTCCGAATGAGTCCTCACCTGAAAAACGGGTATCCCAGAAAGCCCATCCGGTGAAGGAATCCCCCGTAACAATGAGGTCCGTCTGGAGTTTCTGCCCCTTTCGGCTCCCAAGGGTGTACCGGACAAGGAAGAGTGTTTCTGGCGACAGAGCGTACTCGTAGCGGAAACCTGTGTACCACCCTTTCTCCCGGGAAAAACCAAAAGCAGGAAGGAGGAACCCTCCCTCACCGGTGAAGGTTCGGGTGTACCAGGGAATTTCCAGGATTTTCTTCTCCCGAACGTACAGGGCAAGCCCCTTGATGACCACTTTTCCTTCCGGGAACACCGTTGCTTCTTTCGCCCGGAGACTCACAAGGGGCGGCTCTCTCCTGCACCCCGTGCAGAGGATGCCCTCTCCGCGCCAGGTTCCCGCCGTGTACTCCAGGCGTTTCCCCCGGAAGAAGAGCTCCCCCCTTTCCCCAAGGGCGTACGTGAGTGAAGCGTTTTCCACAAACCCCTGACGTCGGGCAAAGGAGTAGTGCAGCACCTCTCCCCGTACCTTCGCGCTTCCCCAGGAGGCCTCAAAAGGAGTATCGACGAAGATCTCAAGTGTGGGGATGGAGAAACGAATGTGTTCGGTGACGAGGACAAAATCCTCCCACGCCACCCTTACTCCCCCCAGGGCCTCAAGGACCTCGCCGGCCTCATCATACAGGAGGGTTGCCGCTTTGATGTGGATGCCCTCCCCGGCAAAGAGGAGGGGTGTCCAGAGAAAAAATAAAGCTACTGTCCACGCTGCCTTTTGAGCTCTTCGAGGCGCTCCTGGACCCTCCTCTCCTCTTCCTCGAGTTGTCTCAGATTCTCTTCAAGTTGCTTTTTCCGGTACTCCAGGTCCTTCAGACGTTCCTCAAGGCGGAGGATTTCCTCTTCAAGAACAGGTTTCCACTCCGGCCGGGAAAAGTCGGGAGGAATGTAGGGGTCATCGAAGCGGAGCTCAACCTCATGGGCAAAGAGCGAGGCTTCGGGAGAGAGTTGGCTCAGGTGGAGCACGATGTACCTGGTTTCAGGAGTGATGAAGGGATTGCCGTCTTTGTCGAAACGAGGGAAGTAGATTTTTCCCGTGAATTCCCGGAGAATCTTTTCCTCAAACCCCTTATCGTAGTCGGCAGGGAAAATCTTGCGGCCTTTGTCGTCCACGAGGTAGGTATTCTGGGCAAAGCGCAGAGGATAAAGAGGAGCTCCCTTGAGTTTCTTCAGGGTGACTTCAAAGACGAGGTACCGGTTAAGGCGCTCTCGCTGGATGAAGTCCCGGTGGTACGCGAGCTCCTCTTCAGAAGAGAGGAGATTCTCCTTGCCGTACTTTGCCACCCAGGCCTGGGTCACCTCTTCGTTCCAGAAAAGGGCCGAAACGGCAAAGCTCTCCCGGACGGTGACCGAACGGGTCCACCGGGCCACCGTATCTTTGTAGATTTTCTCGTAGTCCCTGGTTTCCGCTTTTGCGGCAGAAAACCCAAGACACAGGATACAGAGAGCAAGAAGGACACTCGCGGCTGTGCGTCTCATGGCTCACCTCTCCTTACCATTCTTCAAAGGGTTGCACTTCAATCTCCACCTGAGGAGTCGGGGTGGCCTCAGGGAGAGCCTCCTCGGTTTCGGGGAGTTCCTCAATGCCCTCGCTCTCCTCAGAAATCGAGGGGAGAGGAGTGGCCGACGGGAATGCCTCCTCAGGCTTTTCGAAATGCGGAACCTCTAAGGGTCCTGCGACCTCCCGGTCTTCCGCAACCTCGAGGTAGAACTCTTTCCCCTTTTCCACTCTCGCCGGTTCCCCCTGGACAAAAACTCCGGCAACGGCTCCCACGGGACCGAAAATGGCGAGTCCAGCGATGCTTGCCCCCACCGCGTACGCCAGGGCCTTGTTCTCCTGGATGGCCCGCTCACCCATGGTGAGGGGGATGGGGGTCCCATCGACAGCCTCCACAGTCCCAAAGTCGATTTCAATCCGTCCCGGTCTCCCAAAGGCTCCCCGCCGGCGGACTTTCACGATTCTGCCCTGCCCCCGGGTGTTTTTGGCGATGACCAGCACTCCCTCAATCCGCACGTCCTCCAAAACTACATAGGGCACCGGGTCTCCCGCTTCGTTCCGTTCGGAATTGAGCTCGGTCTCTAAGGCTATTTTGACCAGGGTCTCTTTAGGGACGAGGACGGTGAAGCTCGCGGCCTTCGTGGGGTCCACACAGGTCCGGTAGAGCCGGTCCACCCGAACACCAATGGGGTCGCTGCTTGCCACGCCGAAGATCAGGCGTTCCAGCTCCTCGAGTTCGGCAAGGAGCACACCGCTTTTCGGTGGTTCCGAACGGAGGGTAAGGCGGATGGCCCGCATTTTGAAGGCCAGAGAGGGCTCATCCTTTGTACCATCGAGAATGAAGGCTTTCAGCCGCCCCACCCGTTCCATGAGTGTTCCGGAGAGGGTGTCCCCGGTGAGGTCTCTCTCAATCTTCTCCACCCGGGCGAGAACGCTGCCGCTTTGAGGCATCCCATAGAGGACTTTCTCCATTTCCTCAAGGTCCCGCACGATTGGCGAGACCACCGTTCCCTCCTGGGCATGGGCCAGAGCCACCGAAAAAAGGAATATCCAGAGCACCGTAAAGCCAAAAACCCTTCGCATTATGCGTCACGCTCCTTTGCTGTCCACTCCTCTTCCTGAAGCTCCTCAAAGGCCACCACCCGGTTTCGTCCTCTCCTTTTGGCCTCGTACAGCGCACGGTCTGCCCGGGTGAAGAGGTCTGTAGCACTTCTTGCGTGCTCCCGGCCACAGACGCCACAGGAAACCGTCACCACTTTGGCTATCGGGCTTTTGGGGTGAGGGAAAGACTGTTCCTCAACGTTTTTCCTGAGGCGATCGGCCACCACCAGGCCCTCCTCTTCCCGGGCGCCGAAGCAGAGGACCACGAACTCTTCCCCGCCAAAGCGGGACACGAAATCGCCACCCCGCACAGAGCGCAGGAAGACCTGGGCAAGGGACCGCAAAAGCTCGTCTCCCCTGTGGTGTCCAAGGACGTCGTTGTAGTACTTGAAGTGGTCGATGTCGATGACGATGAGGGCGTAGGGGGTCCCGTAGCGGAGGTGGTTGGCCTCCATCTCTGCAAGGCGCTGGTCAAAGGAACGACGGTTGGGAATACCGGTGAGAGCGTCAAAGAAGGCCAGGTGTTCCAGCTCAGCGGTGAGCTCCTCGAGTTTGCGGTTCTTCTCCTCAAGTTCCCTCAGATACTTCCGCAGCTTCACATGGGTCCTGACCCGGGCTAAAAGTTCTTGAGGGTGGATGGGCTTGACCAGGTAATCGTTCCCTCCCACCTCAAAACTCTTCACTCTGGCGTCCTGCGTTTCGAGGGCGGTAAGGAAGATAATCGGCAGGTGGGCAAGCTCAGGATGCATCCTGAGCTTGCGGCATAACGTGAACCCGTCGGTATCTGGAAGGACGACGTCAAGGAGCAGAACGTCAGTCGTCTCGAGGTCCCTGCAGGCCAGAAGCGCCTGACCGTCGGGAAGGGTCGTTACGGTGAACCCTTCCTGCTCGAGGACGTCTTTCACGAGGTAGCGGATGAACCGGGAGTCGTCGACAACAATAACTTTCCCTTCCGTATCACCCATGCATGGCGCACCTTTCTGTGGAACACCCCGGATATAATGAGAGGGAAGAGAGGGTTTCGTCCTCTTCCTCGCAGCGAACCGTGGCCGTCTCCGGGGTCCATTTGCCGCAGCGGCTGCCCCAGAGGGCTTTCACCCGGTCGTCTTCCTTGAGGACCACAATTTCGCAGGCGTTGGGGCAGTCAGTGCAGATGAAGCTCCGGCTTTTGAAGTTCCGTTCCACAACTGAGAACCCCTGGAAGGCCGTTTCTTGAGGGGCGTATTCCATGGCGAGAATTGCCGCACCCCATGCTCCCATGACGCCGTGTTCTGGAGGGACGATGATGCGCTTTTTCCCTCCGAAGAAATCCCGGAAAGCCTGCACCATTCCCTGGTTAGCAGCCACGCCCCCCTGGAAAACGATGGGATCTTCAATCTCTCGTCCCGAGGCGAGGTTATTGATGAAGTTCCGCACCAGGGCCTCACAGAGCCCTTTCACAATCTCTGCTTTTCCAAAGCCCAGCTGTTGCTTGTGGATCATATCCGATTCGGCGAACACGGTACAGCGCCCCGCAATCCGGACCGACTGCCTGGCCTGGAGGGCGAGTTTCCCGAACTCCTCAATGGGGACGTTGAGGCGAACTGCCTGGTGTTCCAGGAACGACCCGGTTCCGGCAGCACAGACGGTGTTCATGGCAAAGTCCTCGACGACGCCGTTGCGGATAATGATGAGCTTAGAGTCCTGCCCACCGATTTCGAAAACCGTCCGCACGTCGGGAACCCGGGTGATGGCGGCCACGGCATGGGCGGTGATTTCGTTTTTCACGATATCGGCGCCCACAATGACTCCGGCTAAGTGCCGGGCGCTTCCCGTGGTGCCCACACCCCTGATGACCCCTCCCTGGGGCATGTGGTGCTCGATGTAGCGCAGACCCTCTTTCAGGGCGGCGATGGGGTCGCCACTTGTCCTGAGGTAGCAACTTGCCAGGATACGCTTTTCTCTATCCATGAGCACGAATTTTGTGGTCACCGAACCCACATCAACTCCGAGAAAGAGATCCATTCCGCTTCAGCCCCCGTTTTTTCTCCTGTTTTCTCCGCTCGAGAACATCCACAAAGGCCTCCACCCTGGTGACAAGCCCTGCTTCTCCTGAGTGCTCGTCGATGGCCAGGTGGAGCACCGGAAGGTCGAAATCCCGGCTCACCGCCTGGAGCACCCCTTTGGCCACGATCTCTGGCATGCAGGTGAAAGGATACAGGTGCACCACCCCGTCGAAGCCCTCCCGGGCGTAGCGGATGGCGCTCCCCACGCTGTCGATGCCCTCTCCCCCCACGAACCGCTTGAGGTAGGGTTTTGCAAGTTCCCAGGCTTCGAGTTTCTCTCGAGAGCGGGTGAAGGGCCGAAAAGTATGGAGGACGTACTCCACCGTTGAAACCGAGTTGTGGACGTACACCCCAAGATCACCAAGGAGTTTTTCCACGTTGAAGTTCACCCGCGTCTCCTGGGCGATGTACACCTCCCCAACAATCCCTACCTTCAGGAAGTCTTTCCTCCCATTCCGGGGGAGGGCGTTGAGTTTCTCCAGGGCGCCTGTTTTGAGCGCCTCGAGTTCTCCGAAAGTCTTTACCTGTCGCAGGGCTTCAATGGTTCCATCGATGACCCGGTCGAGTTCCTGCGGGTCCTTCACCTGGCAGCGCAGTGCCCGCCGGTGGGCTTCGAGCTCTTCGGTAAAGCGCAACACCGCAAAGCTCAGGCGGGCAACCCGGACGATTTCAGGCAGAAACAGCCGCCCCCCCGTCATGGCCCGGAGGGCCGAGAGGAACGACCGTATGCCATACCGGGGGTGGTCTAAAAGGACAAACCGCACCCTGTACCCCAAATCTTCAAGGATGATTCGCTGAATCTGCCCGTAGTATCCGAAGCGACATGGCCCCACGCCCCCGACCATGAAGATGGTATCAGCCCCCCGCTCAATCGCCTCGATGAAGTTGCCCAGGGTCACCTTCAGGGGGAAACAGGCATTTTGAGGCGCGAGTTTCACCCCGATTTCGATAGTCTTCTGGGTGATTGGTGGAGGTGGAACGATCTCAATCCCCAGACTGGGGTAGAGAATACCCAGGGCCACGTCAAGGTGCAGAAGGTGTGGGAAGGTAGCTCGCATGGTGGGCGTTCCTCCACTCCATCATGTCCACAAAGGCCTCAAGACGCGTCACAAGCCCTGCTTCCCCAGTGTGCTCGTCAATCTCCAGGCGCAGGTACGGGAAGGATCGTTTCTCCCGCTTGATGTACCGCTCGACGACCTCACCAACCAGGGAATCCGGCCCGCATTCGAAAGAGACGAGGTGCACAAAGCCCCGGACGCTTGGGTCTTCCTTTTTGAGGAACGAGAACGCCGTACCCACGATTTCGTTCGAGATAGTCCAGAAACTCGCCTTAGGAAGAATGGCAAGGGCCTTCCGTATGGCCCTTTCGGGGACCATGTCCGGGGTGATCACCGAGTACCCAAGGTCATAGATTTTCCGTACGATGTTCATGTTGATGTAGCTGTCACCAAGGAGGTACGGATGTCCCAGAAGCACAACCCGTTTTTCCCTTTGGGGGAGAACGGGTCGGTGGTCGATGAGATTCTCAGGAAGAAATCCTTCCCGGAGCTTTCTCCGGTACTCCCGGTGGGCCTGTTCTGCACGGTTCAGGGCCCGAACGATTTTCCTGTCATCCCGGGTGAATCGCCGCCCGATGGCCAGAAATCCCTCCCACCATCCCCGGATTCCCCGGTCCCGCATGTTGATTTCCTCGTCGATGATGGCTTCGCTTTTCACCTGAAAGAGATTCCGCACGAGATCAGGAAGCCCCAGGATTTTCGGGCAGTTGTACTCGTTTTTGTGGAAGCTCACCATCCGGGGGATGAAGAGGGCATCGACTTTCCCAAGGAGGGTGTACGCATGCCCGAGGAAAACCTTCACGGGAAAGCAGATTTCCTCAACCCCGTACACAAGGCCATGCTGGATGATGGCCTTGTTCGAGGGTGGGGAAACCACCACTTCCACCCCGAGTTCTTCGAGGAACGTTTTCCAGAGCGCAAAAAAGCGATAGAATAGCAATCCCCGGGGAATGCCGACGCGCATACCTCTTCCTCCCAATGGTGACGCTACTTTATTATACCGTAGAACCAAGAAAAGACAAAAAGACTTCCCGGAGCCTCTCGAGTTCCGCGATGCTCACGCACTCTCTTTCTGAGTGAGCCAGGGCGAGGTCCCCTGCGCCGAAGACCACGCTTGGAACCCCGCGCATGGCAAGATACGTCGCATCGGTCCAGGAGGGCATCCCGGCGTACACCGCCCCCCTTGCGTCGACCTGTTCCAGAGCGCTCCTGAGACGGACGACAACGGGGTTTTCGGGGGCAATGGAAAACGCCGGGTTCGTATCGAGGAATACCACCTGCAGGGGGTACCGCCTGGTCAGGGCTAAGACTCGCTCCTTAACCTCTTCAACACCGTAGGGAGGCGGGAAAGGGAGCGCACATTCGAGCATACAGCGCTCCGGGATAACGTAACTCGACTCGCCCCCCTCGATTTTCCCCAGCATCAGGCGGAGGGGAGGGACGAAGAGGGGATGCCGGGCAAAAGAAGCCACGATATCCTCGCATTCCCGGGCCACCTCCATGGCCAGTGTGATGGCGTTCTGCGCCGCATGAGGATATGCCCCGTGGCCGCTCAAGCCCTCGATGAAGAACCGCACCTCCACGTCCCCGGCCAGGGCCACGCAGAGGCTGAAGCTTGTAGGCTCAAGGACCAGAGCGCCCTCAAAGGGCCTGTGGGGTTCAAAATGCCAGGAGCCTGCTCCTGTGGTTTCTTCCTCAGAGAAGAACACGAGTTCTGCGGGGCTTGTGGTACGCTGCACGGCATCAAGGAGCGCCGCAATCTGCCCCCGGGTGTCCAGAACCCCGGCACCAAAGACAAAGCCATCCCGCACGATGAAATCCCGCTTTCGTCCGGCGTAGTGCACGTCCACATGGGTGGCTATGAGGAACGGCGAGGTCCCCCGCCGGGCGTAGAGGTTCCACTTCCCCGGGTCGTACTCCTGCCAGTGGAGGTCCTCGAACCCGCAGTCCTCAAGAAACGAGGCAATCCACTGGAGCACCGGGAATTCTTCACCGCTTCCTCCGCCCAAAAGAAGGAGTTTCTCCAGAATCTCGAGGAGATACAGAGACCGTCACCTCCTTCACCATGCGGACCCATTTCCCGTACTGGCCGGATTTCTGGAAGCCCCGCCGGAGGTAGAACTGAATGGCGCTGTCGTTTTTCTCTCCCACCCACAGGCCAATCTTCGTCCTCCCGGACCTCTCGAGGTACTCCAGGGCATGGGCGAAAAGGGCGCTCCCAATGCCCCTTCCCTGAAAGTCGGGATCTACAACAAATTCGTGGACCTCCCCGAAGAGTTCCCCGTCCTCCCACCACCGGGAGTGCACGCCGATGAATCCGACGATACGTTCCCCAAGGCGGGCCACGAAGAACCCCTTTGGGTCCCCTCGCCACAGCCAGCGGATGTACCCTTCGATGCGCTGAGGGAGATGGTACCCGTATTCGGGAAGTGCAGCATAGGCTCGCTGGTAGAGGGAGACGAGTGCTGGCATCGCTTCCTCGAGTTCTTTTTCCGTGAGGGTCGTGATGCAGAGCTCCTCCATAAATGATCCACATCACCATTATAGAAAGCCTGCCGGAAAAAGTACACACCCATTTTCATCGGAGGTTCAGGTGTTCACGGAGCCTCCGGGCGATTTCGTTTTCGAAGGCAAAGAGGTACGCCTCGAGGGTTTCTCTGTGGCGGGTGAAAAGGAGCGGAGCTGCATTCCGCACCGCGTTGCGAAGGGATGGTTTTTCCAGGATGCCGGGGAGTTCCCGGTCGGGCACGGCTTCAAGGGCAGAGAGCGCTCCGGGTGCCTCGAGGGCTTCCTGAAGGAGGCGGCGGAGGAAATCGGGATCCTGCAGGGCGATGACCTCAAGGAGTGCGGGGAATCCCGGATGCGCCGAGAAAAGGTAGAGCGATCTCCAGTCTTCCGGGAAAGAAGGTAAGGATTCCGGATCGCGACAGGAGAACCCCAGACGGTATCCACCGATGGTACGGGCAAGGAGGATATGGAAGGAAGGATCATGGTCCCCTTCCGGAATCCCCGGGAACAGGACGTGGAAGTCCACCCCCCGGCGGTGGAGTTCCTCGGCAAGGAAAAAGTGCGCTTCAGGAGGGAGTTTTTCGAAAGATACGCCAAGGTCAAAGGGAATGTCCTGGTTTTCAAGGAACGCGAAAGCTTCCTCCAGGATGTCAAGAAGCGGAAAATAGGCAAAAAGCAATCGCAGGCAGTGCTCTTCAGGGAAGGAGAGCACGAAATCCTGGGAGAAGCGGAAGCTCCGATCACGGTAGCGCTTCCAGGTCTCTTTTTCCCTGGAAGACATGCGGAAGAAAGCCTCTCTAAGTTGCGATTCCTCCCAGGCGAATACCTCCTTCCTCACGTACCCTTCGCCCTCGAGGATGTACACCGTGTACCCCAGAAACGACGCTTCTTTGAAAAACTGCCAGGCTTTTTCCTGAGAAAACACCCCGAACTTCCCCCGTCCTCCTCCTGCAAAGGCACCCCAGAGGGAGGACCGCAAGGCTTTTTCGAGTTCTTCTCTCTTTCCCTCAGCGGTACATGTCCCGGAAAGTGGGAAAACCCCCTTTTCCCAGAGGGCGCCAAAGACCAGGGAGAGGAGCGCAGGGCTCTCCTCCACCACGCCCCAGGAAACCTCCCCGCAGAGTGTCGTGGGGGTGAGTTCCGGAATGACATCCCGCAGGCTGCGGGCATTGCCCAGGGTGAAGGGGAAAACGGAGAGCCTCTTCCCCTGAAAGCCCAGGGTCACAAGCTTCCCTTCAAAGGGAGGCTCTTCCAGGGAGAGAACGCCAAAATACTGCGCTCCCCGGGATTCGAGGGGGAAAAGCACCCGGTCTTTTCCGGAGAACACAAAAGAACAACGGAGTTCCTGTCCCAGACGTTCGGCAATCTGGCGAATGCTCTGCTCCAGTTCCTCAACCATCCTAAAAGGTGAGGTGCTCTATGACCGGAATGCCTTTCTCTTCAAGGATTTTCTTTGCTGTTTCGAGATCCTCCACCCGCAGGACGACATAGGCCCGGTCGCCTTTTGGAGAGACAAAAGCGTAGAGGTATTCAATGGAGATTCCCTGCTGGGTGAGGACCTCTACCACGTCACAGAGTCCCCCGGGGCGGTCCTCCACCCCTACAGCGAGGACCTCGGTGAGCGTGGCGGCAAAATTTTCCTCCTTGAGTCTGGTCACAAGGTCCTCGGGGTGCTCCACGATGAAGCGCAGAACACCGAACTCTGCCGTATCGGCTAAAGACAGGGCTCGCAGGTTAACGTTCCACTCCTTGAGCTTTTTGAGCACCGCGTAGAGACTTCCCGGCCTGTTCTCAAGGAACACTGAAATCTGCTTCATGCCATCCCCTCTTTTTTCCGCAGGTCCACGACCCGTCTGGCTTTCCCTTCACTTCGAGTCAGGGATTTAGGTTCTAAGAGTTTCACCTCACAGTGGATGTTGAGCTCGGCTTTGAGGCGTTCTTCGATCTGCTTTTTGAGGCGCTCCAGGACTTTCACCTCGTCAGAGAAGAACTGGGGTGCCACCTCCACCTGGACCTCGAGAAGATCGAGGTAGTTCTCCCGCCGGACCACAATCTGGTAGTGGGGCTCAACACCGTCAAAGCTCAAAAGGACGCTTTCGATTTGAGAAGGATACACGTTCACTCCCCGGATGATGAGCATATCGTCGGTGCGGGATGCCACCCGCTTCATGCGCACGAGTGTCCGGCCACAGGAGCACGGCTCGTACATGAGGGCAGAGAGGTCTCCGGTGCGGTAGCGAATGACCGGGGTACCCTCCTTGGTGAGGGTGGTGAAGACGAGTTCTCCCACCTCCCCTGGAGGCAGGACCTTTCCCGTCTGGGGATCGATGACTTCAGGAAGGAAGTGGTCTTCAGAGATATGGAGGCCACACCGCGCTTCACACTCAAAGGCTACTCCGGGCCCAATGACCTCGCTGAGCCCGTAGATGTCACAGGCCCTGATGGGGAGCTTCCGCTCGATTTCTGCCCGCATTTCCTCCGACCAGGGCTCGGCCCCGAAAATCCCCAGACGGAGCTTCGTCTTCCTCCAGTCGACACCGTTTTCCCGGGCGACTTCGGCAAGGTACAGGGCATAAGACGGAGTGCAGCAGAGTACTGAAACCCCGAAATCCCGCATGATCTGGATTTGCCGAAGGGTATTCCCGGTGGACATGGGGACGACAGTAGCGCCGAGTTTCTCTGCTCCGTAGTGAACACCAAGGCCTCCGGTGAAAAGGCCGTACCCAAAGGCCACCTGGATGACGTCTTCGGCTGTGACCCCGCAGCCGCACAGCGTCCGGGCCATGAGCTCAGCCCAGGTATCGATGTCTTTCCTGGTGTAGCCGACGACCGTTGCCGTCCCGGTGGTTCCCGATGAGGAGTGGATGCGGACAATGTTCCGCATGGGCTCGGCAATGGCCCCAAAAGGATATGCCCGCCGGAGATCGTCCTTGGTTGTAAAGGGGAGGTACTTGAGGTCCTCAAGGGAGTGGATGTCGTACACATTCACCCCGGCGTCTTCGAGCTTTTCCCGGTAGTACGGGAGGCTGTGGTATGCCCGGATGAGGACCTTTTTCAGGCGGTTGAGCTGGATTTTCTCCATCTCTTCTCGGGGCAAAAGTTCAAAATATTCGTCCCAGAACGTAGGCGTCACCCCCTTCCTTTTTTCACTGTGTACAATACAATAAAGACAGCGAAAAGGGAAGAGGAGAAAGGCAGGAGTGGGAAGATGCAGGAGCTCCGACTCATCTGGAGAAACGGGAAACTCGTGGACTGGAAGGAAGCAACAACCCACGTTTTGACCCATGCGCTCCACTACGGGACGGCGGTTTTTGAGGGTATCCGCTGCTACAAAACACAAAAAGGCCCGGCCATCTTTCGCCTCAAAGAACACGTGCGACGTCTCTTTGACTCTGCCCACATCATCAAAATGAGCATTCCCTACACCCCTCAGGAAATCGAAGAAGCCATTGTGGAGACCGTGCGGGCGAATGAGGTCGAGGAGTGTTACATCCGCCCGGTCGTTTTCCGGGGGTATGGCGAGATGGGGGTGGACCCAAGCCGCTGTGAAGTGGACTGCGCTATTGCTGCCTGGTGCTGGGGAGCCTACATGGGGGATAAGGCGCTGAAGGAAGGAATTCGGGCCAAGATTTCCTCCTATGTCCGCATTTACGCCAACTCCGGTTCTCCCCGGGCCAAAACGAGTGCGAACTACCTCAATTCTGCCCTGGCGAAACTCGAGGCCAAAGAACTCGGGTACGACGAGGCTATTCTCCTTGATGCCCATGGCTTTGTGGCGGAAGGGAGTGGAGAGAATATCTTCTACGTGAAGGACGGCGTCCTCTACACGCCGCACCCCTACTCCATCCTCCTTGGGATCACGCGCGACACGGTCATGCGCCTTGCCGAGGACCTTGGGATTCCCGTGCGGGAGACCCTCTGTACCCGGGATGACCTCTACCTTGCGGATGAGGCCTTCTTCACGGGTACTGCTGCAGAAATCACGCCCATCGTGGAGATTGACGGGCGGAGGATTGGCGAGGGGAAGCCCGGGCCTGTCACCCGGAGACTCCAGGAGGTGTTCTTCCGGGTGGTTCGAGGGGATGAAGAGAAGTACGAACACTGGTTGACCTATGTCAACCCGTAGAGAGGAGGAAGGCATATGTGCTACGTGGGACCGCTTTCGGGAGCCATCATCACCTCGATTCTCTGGAAGCGGACAAAAAGCCTCAGGATGTTCTGGCTCAACCTGCTCTTCTGGGGAGGGGCGCTCTTTGGGGTCATCGACCACCTTCTGAACGGCGAGCTCTTCCTCATTTCGGAGGATATCTCCCGAGACCTCTTCATCGGTGGTGTCATCACCGGGGCCATCCTTGCCGCATGGGGTGGCGTGCTGTACCTTGTCCGGAAACGCCCTGAGCTTTTGAAGACCCTCTCATCTTGAAGGCTTTCCTGCCCCGGACTTCCGGGGCAGGAACACCCCTTTTACCATGGCTTTTCTCCTTTTTCTCTTTCATTTCTTTGTTGACTGGGCGAGTTCTTTTCCGGCGCCGCTTGGTCCGTATTTTGTGGAACACTACCACCTGAGCACGAAGACGGTATCTATGGCCATCACGGCTTTGGGGTTCCTCGGGTCGCTCACCCAGCCCCTTTTTGCCCTCTGGGCCGGGAGGATGAGTAACCACCTCCTGAGCCTCTATCTCTCCCTCTCCGGTGTTGCCCTGGCGCTTTCGCTTTTCGCTTTGCCACTCTCTTTTGTCTTGCTTTTCGGCGCCTTTCTTTTGCTTTTCCTCGCGAATGCCTCTTTCCATCCCGTGGGGGCGGCACTTTCGGGGATGCGGGGGAACGCCTCCGGGGTGGCGTTTTTCACCGCCGGGGGCATTGCGGGGGGAGCCGTGGGGCCGCTTTTCATCACCTGGTTTGCCTCTCGCTTTTCCCTTTCTGCCATCGTCTGGGTAGTTCTTTTGCTGTGGGGGCTTTTGAGTTTTGGTTTCTGGAGGTTCAGAGGGATCAGCCTCCATGTCCCCCACGCTGAGTTTTCCTGGCGCCTTTTCCGGATGCTCTTTTCGGTGTTTCTCCTTGTGGGCATTCGCACCTTTTTTATGTCCCTTTTTCACACCTTCCTCCCCCTCTACGTGGCGACCTTTGCGTCTTTTGTCCTTGGGGGGATGCTTCTGTCCTTTGGGGTGCTTGTGGGGTTTTTCGCCAATTTCCTCGGTGTGCGTCTTGCCCGGGTTTTCCCCATCTGGGTAGTGAACTTTCTCTCCTTCATCGGTCTTGGGGTGGGACTCTTCTTCCTTCCGGTGATGCGGAGTATCCCTGGACTTTTCCTCCTCTCACTCAGCGCCGACTTTTCAGCTTTTCTCACCATGAGCGTCAACGTCCACGAGGCTCAGGAAATCCTTCCAGAACACCGGGTTTTCGCTTCTTCGGTGGCCATGGGGCTTGCCTGGTCCTTTGGCAATCTCCTGAGTTTCCTTTTTGCCAGTGCTTTTGGGGATAGCGTTGCGTTCGTGCTCAGGACAGTGGGTGTCCTGGGGATGGTGGTGGCTCTCTTTCTTCTTTTTGTGCGTCCTCTCCACGCAGAAAAGGGGTGATGGGGATGCTGCGGCGGTTTCTTCTTGGGCTTTTACTGATTTTTGGTTTTGGCATGCTGGCTTATGCCGGGGAGTTTTCTGAGCTTCGGGGTGTCTGGATTGACGTGCGGAGTATTCCGGGGGATGAAGCGGGTGTACGGCACATGGTGGAGCGGCTTTCCCGGGCACACTTCAACGCCCTCTTTGTGGAATCCTTCTACCGGGGGGAGACCATCTACCCTTCGGAGTTCCTTGAAAGTGCCGGCCTTTCCGCACAGATGGAGCATTTCAGGCGTCCTGGGTTTGACCCCCTCAGGGTGTTCATCGAGGAGGCCCATCGGCGCAACATGCAGGTTCACGCCTGGTTCCATATGTTCTACGTAGGGCTTGATGCGCCGGGACCCGTGCTTTCGACTTTTCCCCAGTGGGCGGCCCGGAACCGGGATGGGTCGTCCGGGTACACCCAGGGGGGCAAGCGGTTCTTTTTCGTGTGCCCCCTGCATGAGGGGGTACTCGAGTTTTATCGGGGACTTCTTGGGGAGGTTGTGGAACGCTACGACCTTGACGGGGTACACCTCGATTACTTCCGTTTCCCTGACCCCACCATCGCCGATACCTGTTACTGTGAAGCCTGCCGTCAGGCGTTCCGGAGAGTGAAAGGGTTCGACCCCCTTGCCCTTGATCCGGTGGAAAACTTCGAGGCTTACCGGGAATGGGTGGCCTTCAGAGCAAGGGAACTTTCGGACTTTGCCGCTTCCCTTTCGGCACACCTCCGCCGCCTCCGGCCAGAACTCCTTCTTTCCTGTGCGGTGAAACCCTTTGGCTTTCCCCTTGAAGGGTATCCGGGGTTTTTGCAGGACTGGCCCACCTGGGGAAGGAAAGGGATTTTCGATTTCCTCGTCCCCATGACCTACAGTTCCCGACCGCAGGAATTCGAGGGAATGCTGCGCTTTGTTCGGACGTTCCTGCGGGGGGTCCCGTTCTGTGCAGGGGTGTGGTGCATGGGGATGGATGCGGCCACCGTTTTCGAGGAAATCCAGAGAGCTCGAGAGCACACTCCCTGTGGCGTTGTCCTTTTCGCCTATCCCTACCTTGGAGACGACCTTCTTGCTGCCCTTTCCCGGGATGCTTTCGCCACTTTTTCTCCACCTCCTGGAAAGGAAGATTTCCCTCGCCTCGTCTTTTCGCCCCTTGATCCTCAGGATTTCCTTGAAAAACGCCGGACCATAAGGGCAAAGAGGGTGGACGCGCCCTGTGTGGTGGACGGGGTACTTGAGGAACTCTGGCGGGAAGCGGACTGGCAGGGAGATTTTACCCTCATCGTGGGAGGGAAGCCCTCCCGGGACACGAAAATCGCCGTTCTTTACGATGAGGAATGCCTCTATGTGGCCTTTGTCCTCTGGGGGGCATCGCGCGAGGGGAAAATCACCCGGCGCGACGGCCCGGTGTTCTACGACGACTCGGTGGAACTCTTCCTCGACCCCTGGGCAAGCCGGAGCTTCTTCTTCCAGTTTGCAGCGAACTTCCTCGGGACGCAGTACGACGGCTCTTCCTTCCTGGGAGCCCGTTTTGACGGAACCTGGCAGGTGGGCGTGGCAGAGGTGGTGGGGGCAACGGTTGTGGAGATGGCCATACCCTTCAAAACGCTTGGCCGGGGTACTCCCCGGGTGGGGGAGTGCTTCGGGGTGAACTTTTGCCGGAATGACCTGACGCAGGGAGAATTCTCCACCTGGACGGAGGTACCCGGAATCTACGGGGCCTCGTTCTTTTTCGGAACCCTGGAATTTGGGCCCTAAGAAACACCTATAGGGGAGCCGCCTCTCTGCGGGAAGGCAGCCCCCCTATAGGTGCAAGGAGGGGATTTTCGCTCGTCAGAAACCTTTTTCTGAACTCCAGGAAGTAATTATAGAGGGTTTCCCTCACCTGTCAAGGGGGTGGGGGAGGAATTTTTTAAAAAATTTTGGAAAGCATCCGGTGACCGAAGAAATCAGGTTTCTCTGGCCTTCCGGAGCGTGCCTCGTCCTCCCCTTGTTTTAGGTATTTTAGTATGGTAGCATACAATAAGAAAGGAGCTGGTTCCGCATGCGTGTTATCGCCTTTGGAGAGGTTCTCCTTCGCCTCACTCCTCCAGGATTTACCCGTATTGTCCAGGCCGAGACCTTTGAGGTCACCTATGGTGGTGCTGAGGCCAATGTGTGCGCCTTCCTCGCTCAGATGGGCATTCCAGCGTCTCTTGTGACCAGGCTCCCCCTGAATCCCCTTGGGGATGCGGCGCTCTGGCATCTCCGCCGTTTTGGCGTGGGCACAGAGTACATCGTGCGGGGTGGCGAGCGGATTGGTATGTACTTTTTCGAGCGCGGGGTCTCGCAGCGTCCTGGAAGGGTCATCTATGACCGGAAGCATTCAAGCTTTGCCTGTGCCAAGAGAGGAGAATTCTCCTGGGAAAGCATTCTTGAAGGAGCCTCGTGGCTGCATTCCTCAGGGATTACTCCCGCTTTGGGAGGAGAACTGCCTGGGGTCCTCGAAGAGGCTTTCCGTACGGCCAGAAAACTTGGCGTGACTGTGAGTTTTGACCTGAATTACCGGGAAACGCTCTGGGGTCCGGAAACGGCAAGAGCCACCCTCTCTCCCCTGATGCCGTATGTTGATGTTTTCGTGGGCAACGAACACCAGGTGAGGGAGGTCTTTGGTTTTTCCTGTAATGGGGAGCGACGGGAGTACCTTCCTCGCCTTGCCCGGGAACTCCACGAGCGTTTCGGCGTGAAGACCGTTGCCCTGACCTTTCGGGAGGGGAGTCTTGCGCATCTGAGTCGAATTGGCGCCATGCTCTCCAGCGGGGAAACCACCTGGTTTTCGCGAATGTACGAAGTGGCCGTTGTTGAGAGCATCGGTGCCGGGGACTGCTTCACCGGAGGGCTGATATTCGGAATGCTCCGGGGGTTTCCTCCCGGAGAGTGCCTTGAGTTCGCCGTTGCCGCGTACTGTCTCAAACACACCGTTCCCGGGGACTTCGGCGTTCTGAGCTTCGAAGAAATCCAGCATCTTGCCCTGGGAATGTTCTCCCCTGTGACCAGGCGATAGGAGGTGGGCAGCAATGTGGAAGGTGGTTTTTCGCTGGTTTGGCGAAGGGCACGATCCAGTTCCTCTTGAGTACATCCGCCAGATTCCGGGAGTTGAGGGTATCGTCAGCATGCTCATTGATGTGCCCACAGGGGAGGTCTGGCCGAAAGAACGAATTCTTGCCCTCAAAAAGACCATAGAACGGCACGGTCTCACCTTTGAGGTTGTGGAGAGCGTCAATGTCCATGAGGACATCAAGCTCGGCCTGCCGTCTAAGGACCGGTACATTGAGAACTACAGGACAACACTCCAGCATCTTGCAGAGGCGGGAGTTCGGGTAGTGGTCTACAACTTCATGCCCATGTTCGACTGGGTGCGGACGGACCTCTGGAAAGTGCTTCCCGACGGCTCGAAAACCATGGCGTACGACCATCGGGTGCTTGCCGGTCTTTCGCCCCGGGAAATCATCGACCGGATGAAGCGTGATGGCCGTTCCTTTGCCCTCCCCGGCTGGGAGTGGGAACGCCTGGAAGAGATTGAACGCCTTTTCGCGCTCTACGAGAGTATGGACGAGGAAAGACTCTTTGCGAATCTCGTGGACTTTCTGAAAGCGGTTGTTCCGCTGTGTGAGGAGCTTGGGATTTTCCTTGCCATCCATCCCGATGACCCCCCATTCAGTGTTTTTGGACTTCCCAGAATTGTGACCAGCAAAAAGCAGATTCTGCGCCTGCTTGAAGCTGTGGACAGTCTGGCGAATGGCCTTGCCCTCTGCACCGGGTCCCTCGGGGTTCTCGAAAACAATGACATCCCTGACATGATTCGGACCTTTGGGAGGATGGGCCGGCTGCATTTCGTGCACCTCAGGAACCTGAAGAGAACTGGGGATCGGTCGTTCCACGAGGTCGCCCATCCCTCCTTCTGCGGATCTCTGGATATGTTCGCCATTGTGGAGGCCTTAGTGGAAATTGGATACAGCGGCTATATGCGACCGGACCACGGACGGATGATCTGGGGGGAGGAGGGGCGTCCGGGATACGGCCTCTATGACCGGGCCCTGGGCATTGCCTATCTTCTGGGGCTTTGGGAGGGGGTGGAGCGAATGCGTGGGGAGGTCTCTCGAAGCAGGGAGGAGTTCATGGTGGCCTCTTCCGGGAACCCGTGAGCCGGGGTGCCGGTTTTTGTTTGACCCTTCGAATGGGAAATGGTATAATGAATCATCCTTAACGAAAGGAGGGGCGAGGATGCGAAGGATTTTACCCCTGATTCTGACTCTCCTGGTAGTATCCGCTCTGGTGGCCACAGGGTGCGGTGGAACAGGTGGAACTCAGCCGCCTGGTCCAGTTCAGCCAGCGATGTGCACGCTTCGGGTTCAGTCGACTTCTCCATACGTGTGGGGATACGTCTGGGTGAACGGGATGAACACGGGTGTATACCTGGATCCCATGGGTGTAGCACAGGTGGGTCAGTATCCCTGCGGCCAGCAGGTGAGCGTGCAGATTGTCGACGAATTCGGTCAGTTCAGTCACATTGAAGTCGTCACCATGGTTAGCCCGGTGACAACACTGAACTTCTCCTGGTGGTAATATATAATGTGAGGTGAGAAGGCGCCGGGGTGGAAGATCCACCCCGGGTTCTGACGTTGTGCTTTTCCCCTTCCCGTTCTTCCTCCAGATTCTCTGTTTTGTGCTCAGGAGAGGAGCTTTCTGTGGCCTCCTGCGCCCTTTCTCAGGATGGTCCTGATGGACATGAAGGGGCCCCACGTAACCCCGTTTCTGGAGGACTCTTTCTGCTTTTCCCAGCCTTTTGCTTGGCCCCTGACCGGTACAGAGGACAATGTCGTCGACCTCCGGTGGTGCAAAAACCCCCGGAGATCGACGACACTTCAAAAAAACCCTCTAACCCGCTTGACAGAGGGGAAAACTTGTGCTTTCATTAACATAAAGCGTACCTTGACAGGTGAACGTGGTCTTTTCAGAAATCCTTATTTAAAGCCCACAAAACGGTTTGTAGCCTACCTATGAGGGATTGAAACTCAACGGCGATAGCGTCAGGCCTATAGCGCTGTGCAAGTTTGTAGCCTACCTATGAGGGATTGAAACCTTTTGACCACAACGGCCATGGAGGGAGGGTCGGTGTTTGTAGCCTACCTATGAGGGATTGAAACGCGTTCCCCACAGTCCCATCTCTGCCCTGTACATCTGTTTGTAGCCTACCTATGAGGGATTCAACGTGCTTTCCTTTTCGTCTTCTTGTCTTGTCCCTCCCCGAATCTCTTCTTTTCTCGCGGTATATGGAAGTTGCTTCTTGACGCCTCCTTTAAAGAATGCTAACATGGTAGCATACAAAAGAGGGGAGGTAAGAGTATGCGCCGTTTTTCCCTTATCTTCCTCGTGGTGCTCCTTGGGGTTTTTGGGGTGTGTCTCCTCGGTGCGGAGGCCAAAATCGTCTGGAAGTTCGGACATCTGGTGAACGAGGAACACATGTGGCACCGCACTGCGGTAAAATTCGCTGAACTCGTGAAGGAAAAGACGAACGGCGAAATCGAGATTGTGATTTACCCCAATGAACAGCTGGGGAAGGAAATCGAGGTCCTCACCATGATTCAGGCTGGTACCGCAGACCTCACCATTTCTGGAGAATCCATGCAGAACTGGGCACCCAAGGCCGCGCTCATTGCTGCACCCTATGCCTTTAAATCCATCGACCACATGGTGAAGGCCATAAATAGTGACATTGGCCATGAGATTCGCCAGGAAATCATTGAGAAAGTCGGCGTGATTCCCCTCTACTACCACATCCGGGCACCGCGGAATCTCACCTCCAACAAACCCATCCACAAACCAGAAGATGTACGGGGGCTCCGGCTTCGTCTGCCCAACGTTCCGCTCTTTGTAGAGGCCTGGAAGGCGGTAGGGGCAAGCCCACAGGTTATGGCCTTCAGCGAGGTCTTCACTGCCCTGCAGCAGGGAGTTATTGACGCCCAGGAAAACCCTTACGACCTCATCTACAACGCCAGTTTCTACGAGGTTCAGAAGTACGTGAACGAGACCGAGCATGTCATCGGCTGGGTCTGGGTGGTTCTGGGGAAAAAGCAGTTTGAATCCCTTCCCAAAAATCTCCAGGATGCTGTTCTCGAAGCAGCCCGGGAAGCCCAGCAGTATGCGGATCTCCTCTTCTGGCAGGAAATCCCCACGTTTAAGCAGAAGCTCGTCGAAAAGGGCATGGTTATCAACTCTGAGGTGGATAAGGAGGCCTTCCGGAAGATTATGTCTGAGGCCGTAGAAAAGGTTCTCACCCCTGAGCAGGCAGCCCTCTACAGGCGCATCCAGGAGCTTGAGTAGGAATCCGGGTGGTGGGGGATGGCACGTGGGAAGCCTCGGCAGTTTCCTGCCGGGGCTTTCTTTTTTGGAGGGAGTGCAATGGAAAAGCGGGATCCTCTCGAGGCGATTCTGGCCACAGGAATGATGGTGGCCTTTATGGCACTCGTTGGCGTGGTGATGCTGAGCGTTATCACAAGGTTTTTCCTCCCCTTCATCGTGTTCTCCTGGACTGAGGAGACCTCGAGGTTCCTCTTTGTATGGGCCGTGGCTCTTGGAGCTCCCTGCGCACTGAAGCGAGGGGAGTTTGTGAGCGTCGATTTCCTGATCCGCCGTTTTCCCGAGAAAGCGGCAAGGGGCTTTCAGGCCGCCTTCAGCTTCATCACAGGAGGGTTCTTCCTTGTGGTTTTCTGGTACAGCCTCCAGTTTGCCCGGCTTGGGCTTTTGCAGATGTCGCCAACCATGCGTATTCCCATGGTCTTCGCCTATGCCAGCATGGTTGTCGTTTCCTTTTTTCTTGCCCTTTACGCTTTTCGACAAGGGGTTCTTGTTTTCAGAAAGAGGAGTGATGCCAGGTGATGGCGCTTTTGCTCTTTCTCTCCTTTGTGGTCCTTTTGCTTTTGGGGTTCCCCGTGGCCTTTTCTCTGGGGGTTTCTTCGCTATTCTACCTCCTCGTTAAAGGCATTCCTCTAAGCATCATTCCACAGAAGATGTACTCGGGAATTGATTCCTTTGTCCTTCTCTGCATCCCTGCTTTCATCGTGGCAGGGAATCTCATGAATACGGCGGGGATAACACGGCGTATCATCAATTTCTCCAACGCCATTGTGGGGCATATTCGCGGGGGACTGGCTCTGGCCAATGTGGCGGCCTCCATGATTTTTGCCGGAATATCGGGAACGGCACTTGCTGATACCGCGAGCATCGGGGCAATTCTCATCCCGGCGATGAAGGAAGAAGGGTACGATGCTGACTTTTCTGCGGCAGTTACAGCCTCGTCTTCCACCGTTGGTCCTATCATCCCTCCAAGCGTTCCCATGATTATCGTGGGGACCCTCACGGGGCTATCCGTCACGCGTCTTTTCCTGGCCGGGGCCATCCCTGGAGTGATTCTTGGATTTTCCCTTATGGCCATCACCTACTACCTCTCGGTGAAAAGGAACTATCCGAAAGAGGAACGACTTTCCCTTCGGGCCGTCTTCAGGACGTTTCTTGACGCTTCCTGGGCTTTGGGAATGGTTGTCCTTATTCTTGTGGGCATTCTTGGGGGGATTTTCACGCCCACCGAAGCTTCAGTTGTGGCCGTGGTGTATGCTCTTCTTGTGGGGACTCTGGTGTACCGGGAGCTCAAACCCGGCGATATCCCCAGGATTGTCGTAGAGTCGGTCCGGATGACGACTTCGGTAATGGTGCTTGTGGGTCTGGCCCGCCTTTTTGCCTGGATTATCACCACCGAGAGAATTCCCCAGCTTGTAGCTCAGGGGATTCTGAGCATTTCTACCAATCCCTTTGTGGTTATCCTCCTCATTAACGCCATTCTCCTCTTTGTAGGTTGTTTCATGGAGACGGTGGCGGCGCTTGTGATTTTTGTCCCGGTTCTTCTTCCCGTAGCCATGAAGATTGGCATGGACCCCATTCATTTTGCCGTCATGGTGGTTTTGAATCTCATCATCGGTTTGACCACACCTCCGGTGGGAGTGTGCCTTTTCGTGGCGGCAAACATCGCCAGAATTTCCCTGGGAGACCTGGTGAGGGCCAACGTCCCTTTCTTCCTCGTCCTTCTTGCGGTATTGTTCCTTGTGAGCTACTGCCCTCCACTGAGTCTGGCGCTGCCGGGTCTTTTGCGTTAGGAGGTGAGAGGATGAAGGCCGTGGTGGTGCCCCGGCCAGGGGTGCTTACGGTGGAAGAGCGGGAGGTTCCCCGTCTCGAGCAAGAAGACGGGGTTCTTGTGCGGGTGCGGGCAGGGGGAATCTGTGGCTCAGACCTCCACATCTACCACGGAACCTCCCCGGTGGCCACGTATCCCCGGGTCATCGGGCATGAGTTTGTGGGAGAGGTTGTGGAAATCGGCCGGAAAGTCACGAGGGTGAAACGAGGTGACCGTGTGGTCGTGGAGCCCATAATGTACTGCGGGCAATGTTACCCCTGCCGTACTGGTCGACCCAATGTGTGCGAGCGCCTTGAAGTCCTGGGGGTACACAGAGATGGGGGATTTCAGGAATATGTGGTGGTCCCGGAGAGGAATCTCCATCCCTTTTCGGGAGATCTCTCCTGGGAAGAAGCCGCACTCATTGAGCCTTTCACCATTGCTGCGCAGGTGGCCGATCGGGGAATGGTGCAGGAGGGAGACAGGGTCCTGATCCTTGGAGCAGGACCGATAGGTTTGTGCATCCTTGCGTACCTGAGTCTTATTGGGGCTTTGTGCGGAGTGGCCGACATCATCCCGGAACGCCTGGAGCGAGCCAGAGAACTCGGTGCGGCATTCGTCGTCAATACAAAGGCTTCAAGTCTCGAAGACGAAGTACTGCACCACTTCCCGGATGGTGCTAACGTGGTCATCGATGCCGTGGGTCTTCCCGAGACCTTCGAGCGGGCAGTTCGACTCGTTTCCCGGGCCGGGAGGGTTGTTGTTCTGGGGTTCCATACGACTCCCTCTGCTATTCCTCAGGCCCTGGTGACCTTGCGGGAACTCACCATTGTGGGGTCGAGGCTTCAGGCGCACAAGTTCCCCCGAGTGGTGGAGCTTTTTGAAAAGAAACAGCTTCACTCCCGAAAGCTCATCAGCCACGTCTTTCCCCTTTTGGAGGTGCACAGAGCCTTTGCACTCCTTGAGCATTACCCTGAAGCAACGTGCAAGGTTGTGCTCACAATGTAGCTGGAGGTGAGAGGATGTTCGATTTTACCGGAAAGGTTGCGGTGGTCACCGGTGGCGGTGGGGTGCTCTGCAGTGCCTTTTCGAAGGCACTGGCCGCCCATGGAGCGAAAGTGGCAGTTCTGGACCTGAATTTCGCAGCCGCTCAAAAGGTGGCCGAGGAAATCCGGGGAGCCGGTGGAGTGGCCCAGGCTGTGGAGTGCAATGTCCTTGACCGGGACAGTGTCCTCCAAGCGGCTTCGAAGGTTCGGGAAGTTCTCGGGGTGTGCGACATCCTCATCAACGGGGCGGGAGGGAATCACCCCAGGGGAACGCTCCCGAAAGAGTTTTTCGAGCCTGCTGACCTTGCACAGGGAGAGACAACTTTCTTTGATCTTGACCCTGAAGGATTTCGCTTTGTTTTCGACCTCAATCTCCTCGGAACTGTTATCCCCACTCAGGTCTTTGGAAAGGACATGGTCCGGAAAGGCAGGGGGGTCATCATCAACATTGCTTCCATGGCCTCTTTTCGGGCCATCACCAGGGTTCCGGCCTATGCCGCAGCGAAAGCCGCAGTGGCGAATTTCACCCAGTGGCTCGCCGTATACCTGGGGAAGACAGGGGTTCGGGTCAATGCCATTGCTCCAGGCTTTTTCCTCACCCAGCAGAATTACCGCCTCCTTGTGGCTGAAGACGGGTCGCTGACTCCCCGGGCGCAGAAGATTCTCGCCCACACCCCCATGGGGAGACTCGGGAAACCGGAAGAGCTCCTGGGAACGCTCCTGTGGCTCTGTGACGACGAGGCTTCCGGTTTTGTTACCGGTGCTGTTATTCCCGTGGATGGAGGATTCCTGGCGTACGCTGGCGTGTGACGGTTGACATGAGTATGTGTGCATGGTAGTATACAACAAAGAGGAGGGAGAGTGTGGAACTCCTTTCTGTACCCCGCAGGGGGTCTTCTGCTCGTGAATATGTGTACGAGGCGTTGAAAAAGAACATCATCCTGCTCCACTTGAAACCTGGCCAGAGCATTACGGAACAGGAAATTGCCGAGAAGTTCTCCGTGAGCCGAACCCCAGTCCGGGAGGCCTTCATCCGGCTTGCTCAGGAGGGCCTTCTTGAGACCTTTCCCCAGCGGGGAACGGTGGTTTCCCTCATCGACCTTGAGCGGGTGGACGAAGCCCGCTTCATGCGCCGGACCCTGGAGAAGGCTGTTCTTCGCCTGGCCTGTGAGGCATTCCCTTCAGAACTCGCCTTCGAGCTTCGCTCAAACCTTGCCCTCCAGGAAGTGTGCCTTGAGGAGAAGAACTTCCTCCGCCTTTTCGAGTTAGACGAGGAATTCCATCGCCTCATTTACCGGGGGTGTAAAAAGGAGCGCATCTGGGACCTCATCTGCCAGATCAACGCGGACTTTCGACGAATCCGGGTGCTCAAGCTCTCTTCAGGGATTCGAGTTGGTGAAGTCGTGGAGCAACACCGAAGAATCGCCGGAATAATCTTCGACCGTGATCCTGGACGGGTTGAAGCAATCCTTGACGAACACCTGCCGCAGCATGACCCGGATTTTGAACGCTTGCGCGAGGAATACCCTGAGTACTTCCGGCAGAGGGGGTGAGAAAGGGGATACGCTTTTTAACTCTTACGAGGAGAATTCCTTTGAAATCCTCCTGAGGAGGTGGAGACATGCGACGTCGTTTAGCCTTTGGGGTTTTTGTGGGAGTGCTCCTTCTTTTCAGCCTGGTCGGTTCTGTGGTCGCTGCGGAGAAGACCTATGAGCTCAAGGTTTCCATGGTCATTACCCAGGATGACACCATCTACAAGGGCTATGAGAAGTTCAAAGAAGGGGTTGAGGCTCGCACCAACGGCAAAGTCAAAGTAGAGCTCTACCCCGGAGGTGTCTTAGGACGAGATGAGGAAATGCTTGAGCAGGCAGTGCTTGGAGCAGGAGTTTGCGTCAACACCGATGCAGGACGGCTGGGTGTGTGGGTTCCGGAAATTGGTATTCTCCTCTGTCCTTACCTTGTGGACAGCGTCGAGGAAATGCAGAAGCTCTTGAAGTCCGACCTTCCGAAGGAATGGTTTGAGAAACTCCGCAAGGAACAGGGTCTTGTGGTTCTGGCTTTCAACTGGTACGCCGGGGCCCGCCATTTTCTGACGAAAAAGCCCATCCAGAAACCTGAAGACCTTGAAGGCCTGAAGATTCGTACCCCCGGTGCTCCTGTGTGGCAGGAAACCATAAGGGCGCTGGGAGCAACACCCGTGGCACTCCCCTGGACTGAAGTGTATCCAGCACTGCAGCAGGGGGTCATCGACGGCGCAGAAGCCCAGCACCCGGCCACTTACGGTTCCAAACTTTATGAAGTGACGAAGTACATCACCCGCACCGGTCACATCCAGCTCTGGAATGCTCCGGTCGTGGGGGATAAATGGTTCAGCCAGCTTCCTGAGGAATACCAGAAAATCCTCTTTGAAGAGGCTGAAAAAGCAGGGGACTACGCTACTTCACTTCTCCTTGAGACGCTTGACGACCTTGAAGCGAAAATGGCCGCTGAAGGGGCTGTAATTAGCGATGTCGACCTCGAACCCTTCAAGAAACGAGCCGAAGCGGTTTACGAGAAGCTCGGGTACCAGGAGCTTCGCAAAAAAATCCGGGAATTCCTGGGGAAAGAGTGAAAACTGGGGCGGCTTTTGCCGCCCCTTCCGGAGGGGTGAAAGGTGCAGCGGGCTCTTGAAATCCTTGACCGGATTGAGGTTGCGTTCTGCCAGGGTTTGCTGCTTGTCATTGTCGGACTGGTGTTCGTTTCCGCGGTGCTCCGCTATGTGGGGTACCCCATCAACTGGACGAATGCCCTGGCCTCTGGGCTTTTTGTGTGGCTCATCTACATCGGTGCTGACCGGGCCCTGCGCCGGAGCCGCCACATCGGAATGAGCTCGCTTGTGGACCGCCTGCCCCGGGGCGTACGAGATATCATTGAACTTCTGACCGCTGTGCTCATCCTGGTTTTCCTCCTTATCATTGCTTTTCTCGGAGTGCGCATGGTTTTGGCGAATACCAGGAGAGTTTTCGAAGAGCTTTTCTTTTTGAGCTACTCCGTGGTGGTTGCGGCTGTCCCGGTGGGAACGGCGCTCATGGGCTTTACGGTTCTGGTTCGGATTATGGAGAAGGTACGGGCGCTCCAGAAAAAGTGAGGGAGAGACCATGTCACTGCTGTATTCTGCGCTGACCTTCGTCATTCTTCTTCTTGCCAACGTCCCCATTGCCTTCACGCTCGGTATCTCCGGGATGGTGTACTTTCTTTCCCAGACGAGCATTCCCATTCCCATTGTGGCCCAGCGACTTGTGGCCGGGACCCAGTCTTTTCCTCTGCTTGCCGTTCCTTTCTTCGTCCTTGCGGGACATCTCATGAACGTTTCGGGCATCACCCGGCGGCTCATTCACCTTGCTGATGTTCTCGTGGGGCATCTTCCAGGAGCCCTGGCGCAGGTGAGCTGTGTTCTCAGCATGCTCATGGGGGGTGTTTCGGGATCCTCCAATGCCGATGCGGCGATGGAGACCCGCGTTCTTCTTCCTGAGATGCGCCAGAGGGGCTACGCCGATGGGTTTTCCGCAGCGGTCCTGGCCTGCAGCTCCCTGAGTACGGCCATTATTCCTCCAAGTATTGGTCTTGTGCTCTATGGCTTTGCGGGACAGGTTTCGGTGGGCAAACTCTTCATCGCTGGAATTATCCCCGGCATCCTCATGGGTATCACCATGATGGGGGTGACGCACTGGAAGGCGGTTCACAGGGGCTACGATCTCGAGCGGCGGGGACGGCGACATTCTTTCCGGGAGGTTCTTTCTGCTTTCCGGGAGTCTATCTGGGCTCTGCTATTTCCCCTCTTTCTCGTTGTAACTCTCCGTTTTGGCATTTTTGCTCCGGTTGAGGCCGCAGCCTTTGCCGTGGTCTACGCTTTCTTTGTGGGGAAGTTCATCCACCGGGAACTCACCCGGGAGAAATTCTGGGAGGCCATACGGGATGCTGCTGAGGACAACGCTGTGATTATGCTCATCGTCTCCATGGCGGCCATCCTCATGTACGCCCTGGCGTACGAGAAAGTCCCGGTGAAGATGTCCACTTTTATCCTTGGCCTCACCAGCCATCCTTTTCTCTTGATGCTGGCCATCACAGCCTTCCTTTTCGTGGCCGGAATGGTCATGGAGGGGACGGTGAACATACTGCTTCTCACTCCCATTTTCCTGCCCATCGTCAGGGCTGCAGGGTTTGACCCGGTGCACTTTGGCATCATCATGGCCATCCTCATCCAGATTGGTGGGGTCACTCCTCCTGTGGGTGTCAACATGTACACGGTGTGCTCTCTGGGAGGCATAAAAGTTGAGGAATGCATCCGGGAAAGCTGGGCTTACGTGGGGGCGTTGCTCGCCCTGGTAGTGGTCCTGATTCTTGTGCCGCAGCTCTCTTTAGCCCTTGTGGGGTTGATGAAGTGAAAGGAGGAAAGGTATGGACGAAGCACGCTGGAACCGGTTCAAAGAGGCAGTTTCTGGGCATTCGAAGCATTCTCCCTCCGTGGCCCTTATCGTGGACAGCCCCTGGATTCCGGGATGGCGGGGCATCTCTCACTTTGACTATTACCTCGCTTTTGATGCCTGGCTTGAGGCTAACCTCCGGGTATACGAGACCTATCCCCACATCGTCTTCCTCCCCGGATTCTGGGTGGAGTACGGCATGGCGGCTGAGCCCTCAGGCTTTGGGTGCAAAATCAACTGGTACGGGGGGAGCACGCCGACCATAAACCCGGTCCTCAGAAGCATTGACGAGGTCGATGCCCTGACCGTTCCTGATCCGGAACGCGATGGTCTCATGCCCTTTGTGCTCTGGTGGTACCGGAAAGCCCAGGAGGTCCTGAGAGAACAGGGCATATTCATCCGCATGGTGGCGGCCCGGGGGCCTCTTGTGACCGCTGCACACCTTCGAGGGCTCACCGAGTTCCTTCTTGATCTCAAGACCGAGCCTGAGAGGACAAAGAAACTCCTTGAGATCACGACCGAAACGGTCATTGCCTGGCTGAAGGCACAGGTGCGCACCGTTCCGGCGTGCGAGGGCATTATGCTCCTTGATGACGTGGTCGGATTTCTGTCCCGGAGAGACTACGAGGAGTTTGCCCATCCGTATCTTCAGGCGATTTTCGAGGCGTTCCCTGACAAAATTCGGGTCTACCATAATGACGCCAACATCCTGCCCTTTGCCGATCTTCTTGCGGACACAGGATTGCAGGTGCTCAACTTCAGCCACACCATTAGCATCACAGCCCTTGCGGAGAAGACCGGGGGCAGAGTTTGCCTTATGGGGAACATTCCTCCCCTGGAGGTGCTTGCCCAGGGAACGCCTGAAGAGGTTCAGAATGCAGCCTCGGCCTGTTTACAGGAAGCGGAGAACTCTGGGAACGTCCGGCTCCTCCTCTCTGCCGGAGGGGGAGTTTCCCCGGGGACGCCGGCGGAAAACATCGCTGTGCTCGAGAGAATCGCCGCAGAAATGTGGTGACTACAGCGCGATTTCTTTGAGGGACTCCACCACCCGGTGGGGCTTGTAGGGGAAGCGGGCGACGTCCTCCCGTTTGGTGACTCCGGTGAGGACAAGGATGGTTTCTAAGCCTGATTCAAGCCCCACCCGGATGTCGGTATCCATCCGGTCCCCAATCATCACGGCGTTTTCCGAATGCTCTCCAAGGTACCGGAGGGCAAGGCGGAGGATCAGGGGATTGGGTTTTCCGACAAAATACGGAGTGGCACCGGTTGCCCGCTCAATGAGGGCAGCAACGGCTCCGCAGGCGGGGACGATGCCGCTTGTCCCGGGACCTGTTGGGTCAGGGTTGGTGGCGATGAAAGAGGCTCCAGCCATGATGAGCTGACAGGCCCGGACGATCCCATCGTACGGGTACGATTCCATCTCTCCTAAGATGACGAAGTCAGGACGGTAGTCGGTGAAGGAATACCCCACTTCCATCAGGGCCTGGTAGAGGCCCGTTCCACCGAGAACGAAAGCCGATCCCCGGGGTTTCTGGGAACTCACAAAATGCGCGGTGGCCATAGCGCTACTGTAGAAGTCCTTTGCCTCCACAGCAATTCCTGCTCTCTGCATCCGGTGCATGAGGTCAAAAGGAGTATACCGGGAGTTGTTGGTGAGGATGAGAAACTTGTACCCTCCCGCCTTGAGGCTTTCGATGAACTCCCTCGCTCCCGGGATGGCCCGTTCCCCAAAAAGAAGAACGCCGTCCATATCGATGAGAAAGGCCTTTTTCGCCCTGCTGTTTTCTCCCATTCCTCCTTCATTATACCTGTGCCTGAGATACGGGCAAGCTCTCTTTTGGGTCTTCTTGTCCGGCGACCTTGGAAACCTTGCGGATGACCCTTCCCTGGATTGAGAGGGTGGTGATAGTGAGGGGGAGAACCTTTCCGCTTATCCCGATGCTCTCCTCCACAAGCCGCACAAGGCCAAAACAGCAGGGAACTTCCATGTGGAGGATCTCAAGGGAGTTGATGTCATTCCGGCGAAAGATTTCAGCGAGTTTTTCTCCATAACCTCGGGGAGGATCGAGCTTGGGGCAGGCGATGAGCACCCTGCGCTCCCCAAGGAGCTCGTGGAAGTTCGGGGTGACAAAAGCGGTGCAATCTGCGGCGATGACCAGGTCTTTCGGGAAAGGAGCAAAGGGAGTAACAAGGGCAAGCTGAATGGGCCAAAAAGACTGTGTTTCCACAAAAATGTGTGGGCACTCTCCGGCGGGTCTTTCCACCAGGCGAATGGCGCCCTGAGGGCACTGGGGAATGCAGCTTCCCAGGCCATCGCAAAGGAATTCCCGAACGACTTTTGCCTTCCCGTTCACCAGGGCGATAACCCCTTCGTGACAAGCAGCCACACATTGCCCGCATCCATTGCATTTTGCCTCGTCGATTTCGATGACTTTCCGTGTCATCGGGGCCTCATCTCCTCTCTTTTTATTTTTAGGTACTTTAATACTTAAATAGAACGGTGTCAAGCCAACCGGGAAGGAATTCCGGTACAGCTCGCCCATCTCTTTTTACGGCTTTTCATGAGAGGCTATCGATTTTGTCGGACTACAGGGAGAGAGCGTGGAGGAGCGGAAGGAAAAAGCTAAGGTGCCAGAGAATCCCCGCACCTCCTCGATAAGCAAATGAGTTTCAGGAAAAAGAAAAGGATTGACCCTTCTTCAAAGCCCTGGTCCTTGAGAGGACCCAGAGCTCTCCTCCCAGAAAGCAGGGAGGGACATCCTCCTCAAGAACCAGGAGTGCACCGTCAGCCTTCCTTCATCCTTTCCCCTGAGACCATCCGCACATGACCCTCAAGGTCCTGGCTCAGAGTACGTCCTGGATTCCTGCAATATGAGGTGACCATACCCTCTTAATAGGTGGGATTGAAAAGGAGAAACCCATGATGAGAGCGCAAAAGAGTGGAGAGAACTTGAGAAATTCCCCTACGATAAGTTGACGCTATCCATCCTTCCCGCACCGGATTGACGGTCGATGAAAAGGGATAATACAATTGTGTAAAAACGAGGAGGTGTCGGTATGAAAAGATGGCTATTTTTGGGAATTGTTCTTACTCTTACAGGACTGGTCCTGGTTCACCCCCTCTTTGCTGCTCCCAAGAGGATAGCCGTCCTTACCCCTTACCTTGCTTCGGTGACCACCAATGAGATGATTCAAGCCTTTGTGAACTTTGCCAGAGAAAAAGGGTGGGAAGTGACGGTCATCGACACCAAGGGAGACTTTGGGGCTCTGGCGAACCGCTGGGAAGACGTGATTGCCCAGAAGGTTGATGCCATCGTCATGGGAATGGGAGATCCTAACCAGTTCAAAAAGCAAATTGAAATGGCAAACGAAGCTGGCATTCCCGTTTTTGGGGGTGACGCCGGATACATCGAGGGAATGGTCTGCAACGTGACTTCCAATAACTACGTGCTTTCGGCGCAAATCACTTCCTATCTCATCGATAAATTGCAGGGTAAGGGGAAAATCGCCAAGCTCTACCACTCAGCCCACCCCGGGGTTCAGAAACGCGAGGTCATTTTCGATGCCATTGTCAGGAATACCCCAGGAATTGAGGTGGTTGCTGAACACTGGGTGCAGGTTCCGGGGCCTATTGAGGACGCTCGGCGGGCGGTACAGAACATCCTCCTTGCTCATCCTGACATCAACGCGATCTGGGCAGCCTGGGACGAACCGGCTATTGGAGCAGCACTGGCGATCAGGGAAGCTGGCAAAGAGGGTCAGGTAATCGTTACCGGTATCGATGGGAACAGACAGGCTCTGGAAATGATTCGGGACGGTTCACCCATCATTGCTACCGTTAAGCAGGACTTCGTGACCATTGCTCGAATCCTTGCCGAGCAGGTGGAAAAGGTTTTTGCCGGAGAGGAGGTCACCGAGCGAGTTCTTTACGCACCCAGTCCCCTGGTGACGAAAGAAAACGTGGAGCAGTTTCTGACCCAGTAATATGGGTGCTGGGCAAAAAGTCTTAGAGGTACGTTATCTCAGCAAGCGCTTCCCGGGGGTTCAGGCCCTCCGGGGAGTTTCTTTTGCCCTTGGGGAAGGCGAGGTAGTGGGACTCGTCGGGGAAAATGGAGCGGGGAAGTCTACCCTGGTCAAAATCCTGGCAGGGATTTATCGTCCGGACGAGGGTGAAATTCTTGTGGAGGGAAGAACGGTTTCCTTCCACCACCCCAGGGAAGCCGCGCGATGCGGCCTTGCTTTCGTCCACCAGCAGCTAAACCTGGTTCCCTTCTTTGACGCGGTGGACAACGTTTTTTTGGGAAGGTGGGTATCTCACCGGGGTGGGTTACTCGATCGAAAGGCTATGCGCGAGGTGGTTCAGAGACTCTGCCGTGAGTTTGGGTTTCCCCTGAGCCTCACTACCCCGGCCCGAGACCTTTCGGTCTCGGAACGCTGTATGCTTCAGATTATCCGGGCGTTCTTGGAAAAGCCCAGAGTCCTGGTGCTTGACGAGCCTACTGCGGCCCTTCCGGAGGAAGAGGTGGAAACCGTCCTTCGGATGGTACGCCAGGTCGCCTTACAGGGCGTTGCCGTGCTCTACGTTTCCCATCGCCTGGGGGAAATCTTTTCGATCTGTCACCGGGTGGTGGTCTTGCGTAACGGTGAAAAGGTTTTCGAAGGAGCGCTTGATAGTCTTTCTCCCGAGGATTTGATTGCCCAGATGGTGGGGACGAAAAGGGCCTTCGAGTCTTCTGCCCTCCTTTTCCCTGTGGGAGAGAAAATCCTTGAGGTCCAGTCTCTTTCCGATGGAAGGAAACTGCAGGACGTTTCCTTTTCCCTTGCCCGGGGAGAAATTCTTGGAATCTACGGTCTACAGGGTGCGGGAAGAACCGAGCTTCTGGAGGTGCTCTTTGGGGTTCGAAGGTATACGCGGGGAAGGGTGTTTCTCTACGGCAGACCCTTTGCTCCGGCCTCTCCTGAAGAGGCTATCAGAGCAGGGGTTGCTCTTGTTCCTGAGGACCGGGGGGCCAAGGGACTGATCCTCAGGAGCTCGCTTTTTGAGAATGCAGCATTGCCCCACCTTCAGGAATATCGGGGGTTTATGGGGTACTTCGAGGAAAAAAGGTTTAAACCACTCCTCGAGAAAGTTCTGGAACTTCTTCGAACTCGCTACCACAGCCTGAGCGATCCGGTGCAGCTTTTAAGCGGAGGAAACCAGCAGAAAGTGGTTCTGGCCAAGTGGCTGTTGCGGGATTTTGGACTTTTTCTCCTTGATGAACCCACCACGGGAGTGGATGTGGGAACGCGGCGAGAGCTCTATCGCTTTATCCGGAAGCTTGCCCAGGAGGGCAAAGGGGTTATTGTTACGTCTTCAGACCTTGAGGAGATCCTGGAAATCACCCCTCATCGGGTAATGGTGCTTAGAGAGGGCAGGGTAGCCGGAATTTTAGAAGGGGTGGAGATAGAAAAGAAGAAAATTCTCCAGCTCTGTTACCAGGGGGGATGACATGCGGGGCATTCTTCGGCGATACGGAACGCTTTTGGCGCTTTTTGCTTTACTTATCCTCTTCAGCGTGCTGCGAGGGGAGGTCTTTTTCACGCTCCGGAACTTCATCAATATCACTCAGCAGATTTCCATTCTCATGATGGTCGCCATTGGTGCCACCTATATTCTGGCAATTGCAGAGTTTGACCTGTCGCTCTCTTCGATGGTTTCCTTTGCCGGGGTTGTGGCCGCAGGAATGATGGTTTCAGGAAGCCATCCTCTCCTGGCTACAACAGTGGCCCTTTTTCTGACCGTCTGTTTCGGGTTGCTCAACGGGTTTCTGGTGGCCACCCTGCGCCTCCCTTCTTTTGTTACCACCCTGGCTACCGGCACTCTCCTTGGAGGTATCACCTTCTGGTACAGTGGGGGGACAATCATTTTCTCAGGTATCCCCAGGAGTTTTATGGTTTTGGGACAAGGAAGCTTGGGACGGATACCGCTTTCCAGCCTCCTCATGTTCGCCCTGCTTTTCTGGTCTTCCTATCTTCTTCTCTGCACTGCTTTGGGAAAAGCCATCTACGCGGTGGGAGGCAACGAAATCGCCGCCTGGTATTCTGGAGTTCGGGTTTCCCGGGTGAAAGTGGTGGCCTTTTTCCTTGCAGCTCTGCACAGCGGCCTTGCCGGAATTGTGCTTGCTTCGAGACTCGGTTCTGCTCATCCCACCGGTGGCGGGGGATACCTTATGTCTTCCTATACTGCTGCCTTTCTGGGTACCACTCTCTTTCGGGAAGGAGAGGCAAACGTCTGGGGGACTTTCGTGGGAGCTCTCATCATGGGGGTCCTGGCCAACGGTCTTACCATCCTCAACGTTCCGTATTTCCTCCAGGACATCCTCACCGGAGCGATTTTGGTGGGGGCGCTTGTTTTACGCACTTCTCGGGAAGGGCGTTAGCATTATGCAGGTAATCCCCTTCCTGCTACCCGGCATTCCCGATGAAAGGACCTCTCTGCAGTTTCTTCTGGATTTTCTTTCCCATCCCAACTTTCCCTTCGTGGAGGTGGGGCTTCCCTCCCGGAATCCCTACCTTGATGGCGCGGTGATTCGTACTGCCCACCGGAAACTGCGGGAGTCTGGCTTTGGTTTTGGAAGGGTTTTGAGGCTCTTAGAGGAGCAGGTACGGGATAGAGACACCCGAAAAATCATCCTTATGGGGTATCTGCATGACCTTGAAGAGTTTGGAGTGATTGAATTTCAACGCCATATCGATGCTCTGGGTCCGGGGGGTCTGATCCTTGTGGGCCCCCATGAGAAAGTCCTCGCCCTGAGGGATCGGTTAGCCGTTCCCCTTGTTCCGCTGGTGACGGTCCGGAGCACGGCAAAGACGCTTCTTCCTTTCTTGGGGGAACGTCCTCCCTTTATCTATTTCCGGGTGAGTACGAAAAGGACCGGTGAGGGAGATTCTCCCCCTCTCCCGCTCATTAGAAGAGCCCTCAACACCGTGAGGGAGATGTTTCCAGGACTTCCAGTCTTTGCGGGATTTGGGATTGGCGACCGTAAGAGGGCTTCTTTACTTAAGGATCTCAGTTTTTCGGGAGTGGTGGTGGGGAGCGCTCTTCTGGAAAGGATTATGGCCGGCCATCCCGTGAGGGATTTTTTGCGAGAGCTGGAGGAGCTGTAGGGTGGCGATTTTGACCTACGACGTGGGGACCAGTGCGGTCAAGGTGGCGCTTTTTTCCGAAGAAGGGACACTTCTTGCCTCTTTTTCGTATCCTCTGGAAACCAGGGTAGTGGGGAGAAAAGTCACCCAGAACCCCAGAGACTGGTGGGAGGGCTTTATTCGGGGTGCTCGGGCGTGTCTTGGGAATGTCCGGTTTCAGCGTCTTGCCGTCATCGGCACCGGGCAGATGCAGGTTTTTCTCCTCCTTGACGAAGAGGGAAACCCTCTTCAGGACGCTGCTTTATATAGCGATTCCGACGTGGGCGATTACGTTCTTCCTGAGAAAATCAGAATCCAGGTGGAAGAGAAAACCCCTAATCGGCTCGATGACTTCACGCCCTTTACCAAGGCCATGGCGCTCTACTCCTCCGGGGCCCTCCGGCGGGCTCGCTTTTTTATCTTCGGAGCCAAGGATTACCTCAACTTTTGCCTCACCGGACAATCGGTTACTGACCTGACCAACGCCTCCACCACGGGCTTTCTGGACTATCGCACCCTGCAGTGGATTGAAGAGACCGAGCCCTTCTTGCCCTTCCTGCCTTCCCTTTCCCAGCCCACCGAGGTCATCGGTACGGTGAGAAGAGAACTTCTGCCACTTCTTGGTATAGAGCAGAATCTGGAGGTTCCGGTTTTCAACGGCATCGGAGATCTGGGGGCGGTGACGTTGGGGGCTGGAGTGAGAAGTCCTGGTGAGGCCTATTGTTATCTTGGCACCACCGGCTGGGTGGCGGTGGTGCAGGCAGGGCGTTCCACTAATCGAGATCTCTTTTCTCTTGCCTTTTTGAAAGAAGGGGACTGGATTGTGGTGGCTCCCCTTCTCAACCTGGGGAACGTCCATCGGTTCTCTCTGCGGACATTTCTCGGAAGCGAAGACTATCAAGCTGGTGAAAAAGCCCTCTCTCGCTACATCCACACTCCCGTTCAGGTCTGGCCTTACCTCAATGGGGAAAGGGTGCCCTATCGTAACGAACGGGTCCGCTCAATGGTCACTCGTCTCACCGAGGGAACCACCGGGATGGAAATTCACGCTGCTTTTGTGCGAAGCCTTCTCTTTTCGCTGCGCCATGCCTGTGAAGCACTGGGCATAGCAAGCCCGACCCTTCGCCTTGTCGGGGGTTTCACCCGGAGCGAGGCTTTTGTCCAGTACCTGAGTGACGTCCTCCAGAAACCCTGTCAGGTGGTGAAGGGTGACGCCTTTGCCCCCCAACAAGGGCTTTACCACCTCTATCTCCTCGGTCAGGGCCTGACCCCTCCTCCAGTAGAAATAGCCAGGGTGTATTTCCCCCGGGAGGATGAAGTCCTGGAGGGACTTTACCAGGAGTATCGGGATTTCGCCGAGAAACTCCTTCGGGGAGATAAAAGTATCCCGGACTACCTGTAGAACTTCGTTTGGTGATCTTTGCGACTCGCATGCATTGTCCCGGTGTTTTTCAAGTCTTAGAATAAGCATTAGGGGAGAGCTCGCTTAAGCGTACAAATTCTTCTGGGGTGATTGGAAGGTGGATGTTCTGGACAGAAAAGCAGTTCAGCTTTTCCCGGGGAGGGTTGTGCGGAAAGATTTGGTCAACTCGTTGAAGGGGCAGATAAATGTCCCTGCCTATGTGCTCGAGTACCTGCTGGGGAAGTACTGTGCATCCGATAACGAGGAGGTCGTCAGAGGAGGTCTTGAGGAGGTCAAACGTATTCTAACCGAACACTATGTTCGTCCGGATCAAGCAGAGCTGTTTAAGGCAAGGGTTAGAGAACAGGGAATGCACAGGGTCATCGACAAGGTCAAGGTTCGGCTGGTCGAAACGGAAAATAAATACTGGGCAAGCCTGACGAATCTACAAATTGATCGGGTTCATATCAGCGAGGACCTGACGATGCGCTATGAGCGGCTTCTTGGTGGTGGCATCTGGACCGTCGTGGACCTGGTCTATGACCCGTCTCTGGCCCACAAGGGTGAAATTCGCCCGTTCGTCATTCAGGAACTCCGTCCTATCCAGCTTGCAGGGGGGAATTTGCTCCAGGAGTTTTGTGAAAAGCGTGTTGAGTTCTTGCGCGATGAATGGCTTGATTTTCTTCTGCGGAGTATTGGCCTGGAACCGACGGTGCTTTCCCACCGCCTGAAGCTGCTCTACCTTGTTCGGCTGATCCCACTTGTAGAGAATAACTACAATCTCGTGGAGTTTGGTCCTCGTGGAACTGGCAAAAGTTACGTGTACCGTGAGGTTTCTCCCTACGCCATCCTGGTTTCTGGTGGTGATGTGACCGTTCCTAACCTTTTCTTTTCCCTTGTTGGCCGTGGTCGGGTTGGGCTTGTCGGACTGTGGGATGTTGTTGCTTTTGACGAGGTTGCCGGACTGACCCGCCTTGCGAATCCCCAGGCTATCAATTTGCTCAAGGATTACATGGAGTCGGGAAGCTTCAGTCGGGGACGGGAGGAAATCACTGCTCTGGCTGCGCTGGTGTTCATTGGTAACATCAACATAGACGTCGAAACGGCGTTGAGAACGAGCCACCTGTTCACTCCCTTCCCGGCGGAAATGCAGGATCTAGCCTTCCTTGATCGTTTCCACGGGTATTTACCGGGCTGGGAAATGCCCAAGCTGGCGAGCTCTCTCATCACCACCCATTACGGTCTGGTTGTTGATTACCTTGCGGAGGTCTTTCGGGAACTCCGGAAGTTCAGTTTTGCCGACGCCATCGATGCATATTTTTCCCTTGGTAGCGCTCTGAACAAAAGAGACGAGAAGGCAGTGCGCAAAACGGTTTCTGGTTTGCTGAAGCTCCTGCACCCTAATGGTGGCTGGACGAAGGGGGAAGTGGAGGAGTATCTCACACTGGCTCTGGAGTTGCGCCGCCGGGTTAAGGAACAGCTGAGGCGCATGGGTGGCGTGGAGTACTGGAATACTTCGCTCTTTTTTGTGGATAAGGCTTCGGGTGAAGAGCGATTCGTCCCACTGCCAGAACAGGGAGAGACAGCGGTTATCCCACCAGATCCGCTGCCGCCGGGGGCGATTTTCACCGTCGGTCTGGATTTGGAAAGCGGCCGGTATGCGCTCTTTCGGGTTGAGGTTGCACTAATGAGGGGTAATGGCTACGTGGTGACGGGGGCTGTGGGCACGGCCATGAAGCAGGCGGTGAGGACTGCCTATGACTATTTGAGGGCAAACCTGCACAAGTTTGCGATTGACAAATCTCTGGAGGATCTGCAGGTGCATTTCCAGGTTGTGAACCTGATGCAGGCCAAGGAAGGTAGCCAGACGGCATCGGCATTTTTCATCGCCTTGTTCTCCGCATTGCTTGGTAAGTCCGTTCGTCCCGGGACAGTGGTGTTGGGAGAGATAACGGTTCAGGGTGGTGTATTGCCAGTCACCGATCTGGCAGAATGTGTGCAGCTGGCCCGCGAGAATGGTGCCCGTCGTGTTCTGGTGCCAATTGCAAATGCCAGAGATATTCCCCAGATTCCGCCGGAAATTCTTCCAGGACTCGAGCTGGCTTTCTACTCCGACCCGAAGGACTGTCTTTTCAAGGCTTTGCAGGAATGAGGGGTGGTGGGCGATGTCGACTGAGACGGTAAAGTTCCAGGCTCACCTGCAGCGCGGTGGTCTTGGGCTTGAGGAAATGAAGCGACTGTTGCTGGCGTTTGCCGAGCTCGGTGACGTCGACGAGGTGACAAAGCGCGCGTTGAGGGAAAATCTGCTGGGGAAGACCTCCGGATGGATGGTCAAGGACATGCTCTATGCGTTCCGCCGCCGTTTCCTCTCAGATTCGGGGTTGCCCCCTGCGGACCTTATCGCCCTTTTCCTCAAAGGTCGAGTTTCTGAGGTGGCAAAAAATCAGGTGCTCTTCCCCTACTTCGTTGTGACCGATCCTTTGGTTGAGCGGTGTTACCGTGATCTGGTGCTTTCTCGAATCAGCAATCCAGGGCAGTTGACGAAGGAGGATGTCAGAGCGTACCTCGAGGAGCTGAGCGCCCACCATCCTGAACTGGCGAAGTGGTCAGAGGAGCTGAGACGGCGGTGGTCAAGGGGGTTTCTGACCCTTCTGCGTCGTTTCGGCCTGATGGAGCGAAGTCCTGGGAAGGGTCTGAAGAGGCTATGGCTTTTGCCCGAACCCTTTGCCTTTTTCTGGTTCTGGTTCTGGGAGCGGGGTGGTTCCTTCTGGTTCGCAGCAGAACAGACCCTCTGGGAGCTCTTGCAGGTGAACAGGCAACAGATGGAAGAACTCCTTGTCGAGGGGCGGTTACGGGGCTGGTGGTCATATCAGCGATCAGGTCGTATTGTCGAATTTCAGCCGAGATTTTTGGTGCTTTGGGAGTGGTTGGAAAATGCCCTGGGCTGAAGTGATGGGTGATTTGGAGGAGCGCCTGACCGAGACTGCGGAGGGGACCTTTGTGCCGATGGACGGTATTCCTTTCTTTCGGGTGCTATACCCACCGGGCGAAGAAAGGGAGGCGCTGAGGCAATTTCGCTTGCTCGCTGAGAGGTTGCAGCAACAGGGATGGCAGGTTTCCGTGATTTCCCTGAGCGAAGCGATGAAAAAGGCCATTGCGTCCCTTTTTGGCTGCGGTGTGGACGAGGTGCGGGGGAGGTTACAGGAAGAAGAACAGCGCCGCAACCGGAGTGAGCTCAAAAGCCTTCTCTCTCAGTATCTCCCGCTGGAACTGGCAGAAGCGGTCATCAACCATTTCCAGTTCCAGAATTTCTCCGGGAAGAGTGCCATTTTCCTCGTTCGAACCGGGGTACTCTATCCGTTCATGCGACCGTCTCACCTTCTGGTTCAGCTTGAGGGTAAAATCAGGAGCATCCTTGTCATTGCTTATCCGGGTGTCGACGTTGGTGCTTTTTTGGATGCCGGGCCTGCTGAGGTATACGGCGGTTACTACCGGGGGGAGATCATCCACTGGAGGTGAGGGGGATGAGGATTCGGGACCTTCTCGAGCGCGATCCCTTTCGCGAAATCGAAGGCGTTGTGAAAATTACTGACCACGATCCGATCCGCGTCTGGAGAGAGATGGACGAATACGTTCCCACCGAAAAAGTCAGGCAAGCGTTGCGGGAAGTCTTAGAGACCCTGCTTGAGACAAAGCGTGGCGCGACCGAGCGGGCCTGCGTTTGGGTCAGCGGTTTCTTTGGCTCCGGTAAAAGCCACTTTTTGAAGGTCGTGGGTTACCTTCTCGAGAATCGAGAGCTGAGGGATGCAGATGGGCGCATTCACCGCTCTCAGGAGTTCCTCTGCCGGAAATTCGGCCTGGAGAATTACCTTCCACACCTGCAGCATGAGTTCAGGGTGAAAGTCCTCTTCATCAATCTCTTAGACTGTGACCCACAGAATCCGGAACTCTCCACCATCAGCCGGCTGATCCTCCGCAGCCTCCTGGAGGCCCAGGGATTCTCAACGAGTTTCTGGATTGCCGAATGGGAGAAAGAGCTGAGAGCGCTGGAGAAATGGGAGGATTTCCGGAGCTGGGTACAGCAGAAATTCCGCCGTTCGTGGGAAGACGAACGGAAGTTGAATGCCGAGACCGTTCTGAAGCAGGCCCTGCCGGCCCTGCTTCCTGACCGTTACCGCTCTGAGGAAGAGGCCAGCCAGGCCGTTCAGGAGAGCAAGAGGAAATTCAACACCGTTGAACCCTCAAGGACGGTTGGCGAGCTGGTGGAGTTTGCTGAGCGGATGGGCGGAAACACCGGTCGGGTGGTTGTTCTTTTGGACGAAGTCGGGCTCTATATCGGAGATAGTGTGGATAGGTTGAAGGACTTGAATAGTGTGGCGGAGCAGGTTGTCCAGCGTGGTAACGGAAAGATTCTGCTCATTGCTTCCGCCCAGGAGGCGCTCAGGGACCTTGTTCCAAGGCTGACAAGGGATGCACAGATTCTGAGCTGGCTTCAGGACCGCTTCCGGGCAAAGGTTCATCTTGAACCAGCAGAGGTTCAGGAAGTGGTCGCCGAACGGTTGTTGAAGAAAACACCCGGGGGAGCGCAACAGGTCAGCGCTTTGCTCGAACAAAAGCATGGCACCATAAGGGCTGCTCTGGTCCTGGATTCTCGATGGCAGGATCGCGATTTTGTCGCTCACTACCCCTGTCCACCTTACGCCGTCAGACTCATCCAGGATGTCATGGGTTCACTGCAGACCACAACGGAAGAAGCAAGGAGATTGAGCGGTGCTGCCAGGTCCGTTCTCCAGCTTGTCCACGGCATTCTGCGGGGCGAGGGGGGTATGCCTCGCGGTGCGGAACAACCGCTTGGCTGGTTCGTGGCCCTGGACCTCTTTTTCGACAGTCTGAGGGGTGCGCTCAGTGTGCTTCGTTCCGAACAGATGAGAGCCTTCAGTGAAATCGAGAGGCTTGGTGACGTGGATGGTTTGCCAGTTCTGCGCATTGCGAAGGTGCTTTTTCTGCTACAGCACGTTGGAACGCGCTATCCATGCACCGTAGATAACCTGGCGTCTGCACTCGTCAGCAGCGTCGATGTGGATATTCATGCCCTGAGAGAAAAGGTGAGACTGGGTCTGCAGAGGTTACGAGAACAGGGATGGGTTGCAGAGGAAGGAGAACAATACCGGCTGCTCACGCCGGCGCAGCATGTACTCGAGCAGGAGGTCAACAGGAACCATCCGACGGTTGCAGAACTGAAGGAAGCCGCCGTGAATTTGCTACGGGATGTATTGCGGGATTTCCGGTACGAGCATGGAGAAATCCGGAGGCAGCTGGCGGTGAGCATTGAGGTAGACGGTACGGTCCTTCGTGAGGGTGGGGTTCTGAAGGTTGCCCTCTACACGCCTCTTGCCGATGTCACCGATGATGTTCTCTTAGAGAAAAGCATTGGCGATGGCACAACCGTCTTCTGGGAAGCCGCGAAGGACGGTGAGTTCGGGCAGCTTATCAAGCGGGCGGTTGCTGTAAGGAAAACGCTGGAGCAGTGGCGGACAAGGCCTCTCTCTGAAGAGCAGGGAAGCTACAGGGATCGTCTGGAAAAGGAGGACAGGCAGCTCTGGGAAGTCCGGCTTCCACAGCTTGTCCAGAGTGCTTTCATGAGGGGGAAGTGCTTCATCGGAGGAAATGAGGTTCGGTCAGATGGCGACGATTTTGTCGCTGCCGTGAGAGAGCAACTGCGCGGTATTGCCCACCGGATTTATACCGATTTCATCGACCGGCGTCCCATGAAAGACGATGACTGTGCTGCGATTCTCACCTGGCGACCCGGAAACGTTCTGCCGAGTATCTACTCGGAACTCTACCTTATCACCCCTGATCAGCAAATCATGCGGGATAATCGGTACCTAAAGGCTATCAAGTCGGAAATCCAGAGGAGGCAGAACACTGGTCCTGACTGCAGCGGTAAGGCTCTGGTTGAGCATTTTGAAGGACCTCCTTATGGATGGGATCCTCGCCTGGTTCGCCTTCTCGCTGCTACCCTGGTGAAGGCAGGCCTTCTGGGGGTACGGTATCAGGGTCGCGACATCACTGACCCAAATGACCCGCAGTTGCGGGCGATTTTCTCTCAGGCCAGAGAGTTCCAGCGCGCTGCCTTTGAGATTTTACCGGAAGTGGACTGGCGCAGGGCAAGCGAGCTCTGCTCAAGAATTTTTGGTGTACAGGGCGGTGACACCTTTGAGCGAACCGCTGCTCTGGTCCAGGAGCAGTCCCGACACTGGTGTCAGCTAGCGGGTCAGTTGGCGACACGGTGCAGGGATAACAGTCTGCCACAGCAGCTTGAGGAGCAATGCCACCGATTTACAGAGCATTTGCACGCCATTGCCCAGACGGAGGAACCGAATGCCCGGCTTCGTCGTTTTCTGGAGGTTGCTGATGGCCTGGAGCAGGACCTGTCGGCCGTCAGACGGCTTAAGGAGTTCGATTTCGACCGTTTCAGGTTATTGCGCCTCTTTGTCCGGCAGACACAGGGTTGGGGTGAGAACCTTGAGGGGGAAAATGCGGGGAAGTGGCGACAGCTTTCCGAGGGTATTAACGCACCTGATGTGCTTGACCGGTGGGATGCTCTTCAGGGCAATTTTGCCGCTCTCTGGAATGTATACCTTGAAGACTACGTCCGGCAGCACCGCGCGTTCCAGGACCACCTTGCCGGAGTTCTTGAAGATTTGAGGAAGCATCCCTCGTTTGCGCACCAGCCGGACCGGGCTGAAAACCTGTTGCAACCACTTCGGCGGTGGCAGTGTGACGGCGAAGGCCGTCCTGCTGAACCGGACTTCGTCTGTTCCCGCTGCAGGCTCTCTTTCAGTGACATGGCCCCGGGAAAGATACAGATGGAGAAGCAGGAAATCGTGAGGAAACTGGATGGTCTGCTTCCGAAACCCCCGAGACTCGAGTCGTTGCGGGTTGAGCGGACCGTTGACGGTGAAGGCAGTCTTGAAGCCGTTGTGGATGAGGTCCGCAGGTACTTCAGGCAGGCGGGCAGACCTGTGCGGATTCGGATTGAGGCAGAACCCCTGGGGTGAGGTGGTATGGTCCTGGACAGAGAGCAGAGGTCCCGGATTCGAAAGGCAATTCTTGCGTGCAGACGGGTTTTGACTGAGGGGTTTGACCAGCAGCTCAGGTACTACGGATTTCTTCCTGACCGTATAGTCAACGTCCCTCTGGAACGCCAGGAGGTCCAGAGGCGTCTCCGGGAAGCCGTGGGTCGGGAGGCGGCTTCTTTTCAGGAGGCGAGGAAACGTTACCTTCAGCACACCGTTTTCACCTTTCTCAACCGCATGCTTGCCCTGAGGATGGCAGAGGCGAACGGGTTGGTAACCGAGACCGTTGTGACCCGCCCGGAGTACGGCGGCTACTCGCGCAGAGAAAGAGACTTGGCGGACGAATGCCCCGAGCTTGCCGCTCAGACGGGGAAGCTGCAACAGAAAGCACTGGAGCTGGCTCTTTCCGAAATGCAGCAAACGATGCACGACCATTTGCTTTTTCGAGACCGCAGTCCTTACACCGTTTTGATGCCGGAGCTTTCTGCGTACCACCGGGTTCGGGAGATCCTGATGCAGTTGCCTGAAGAGGTCTGGCATGAATTCGAGTTACTTGGCTGGGCGTACCAGTTCTTTAACAGCGAGGAACGGAGGGAAATCAGGCAAAGGCTCAGGCGGAATCCCGAGGCCGATGACATTCCGCCGCTCAACCAGTTCTACACCGTCGACTGGATTGTCCGGGCCCTTGTTGAGAATACCCTTGGGCGGCTCTGGCTTGAGATGCACCCGGATTCCCCCCTGAGAGGGAAACTCGCCTACCTTGTTCCGGTCCGGAACGGTTTTCGACCACCAGGTATTCCCCTCTCGGTGGAGGAAATAAAGGTTCTGGACCCTGCCTGCGGGAGCGGTCACTTTCTGCTCGGCGCTTTTGACCTGCTTTTTGCGATGTGGCGTGAGGAACGACCGGACCTACCAGCATGGCGGATTCCAGCCCTCATCCTGGAGCACAACCTCTACGGTGTGGACGTTGACCTCAGGGCCTGTCAGATTGCGGCTACCGCCCTCTGGTTCAAGGCCCGTACCACCTTCGAACGCCTGAAGAGTGATAACCCGGCTGCCCGGTTTGAGCCCAGGAGAATCAACATTGTCTGTGCCGATATTCGCTTTGTCGATAGTGACCGCCGGTCCCGGTTTCTGCAGCAATTTGCCCACGATCCGGATCTCAGGCGCATCGTTGAGCAGACCCTTCAGGCCTGTGAGGATGCTTTTGAAATCGGCTCGCTTCTGCGCATAAGGCAGCCTTTTGAGCACCTTTTCAGGGAGCGGAAAAAGAGGGTAAATGAGGTGAGGTATAAGCAAGAGGAGCTTCAGCTCTTCGTCGTCCGGGAAGAACAGCTCTCGCTGGACGATGTCCCGGTAGCTGTCCCCAAGGAACTCACCGTTGTCGAAATCGTCGACTGTATCAAGGAATTTGTCCGCAGGGCTTCTGAGGCGCAGGATATGGGTTCGCTGCTTTTTGGCCTGGATGCCGAGTACGCTGTCCAGCTCGTCGACGTCCTGACGGACTGCTACGATGTCGTGCTCATGAATCCGCCGTATGGGGCCATGCCGCCCCGGTGCAAGGAGTATGCCCGCAAACACTACCCGAGAACCCACAGCGACTACTATGCGGCCTTCATTGAACAGGCGGTAGACCTCTGCAGGGAGGGAGGCTACGTTGGTGCCCTGACAGGACGAACCTTCCTGTTCTTGAGGTCCTTCCAGAAATTGCGGGAGGAGATTCTGAGGTGGGAGGCGCTTCCGGAGGTTGTGTGGGATCTGGGCTTCAACGTTCTTGACGAGGCGACCGCAAGGTATGCGGCCTTCACTTTGAGAAAACGCCACCCTGGTGACGGCGTTGACTGGGAGAACCATCCCGTCACCTTCTTCAGGCTCACCGACTGGGACTGGGATGAGAAAAGGATCAAATTTGAAGAGGCGCTTTCAAGCATGAAATCGTCCGAGGTGGTCTGAGATGGTGAAAAACCGGGTGGTTTTCACAGTGACGCTTGGTGAACTTGCAGAAGTTCCCGGGATGCCCTTTGCCTACTGGGCGCCTGAGTCATTGCGAGAGCTGTTTCGGAAATACCCACCCCTTGACTGTGATGTCGCACGAATGCCAGATAAGCCCAAAATCGCCGATGTTAAGCAAGGTCTTGCAACCGCTGATGACCTTCGCTTCACCCGCTTCTTCTGGGAAGTTCCCGTTGAGGCAATCGGGGCGAGCAGAGAAGAGACTTTTCAGGGCAAAAAGTGGGTGCCGTTCGCCAAAGGCGGCAGACCCTTCTACCACGACATTCAGCTTGTGGTGAACTGGGAAAGGGATGGAGAGGAAATTAAGGCTTACTGCGATGCCAGCGGGCGACAATTATCCCGTCCGCAAAACGAATCCTTCTACTTCCGTGAGGGGCTGGCGTGGACTAAATCCGCATGGATTAGGGATGATCCACGAATCGATGCTGGGCTGCTTCCAACGGGAGCAATTTTCACGGCTAAGCGTATGGCTATTTTCGCTGGTCAGAGCGAAAAAGAGCTTTTTAGTCTGTGTGCCTTTTTGCGTTCCTTGTTGGCCACCGTGTTCGTCAACTTGATGAACCCTTCTGGGCGAAATCGTGAGGCAGGACATCTTGCTCAATTGCCAATTTCGCCAGGATTCCTGAGTAATGAGCCATTACTCGATTTGGCTCGTGAAGCCTATGACCGTCTGCAGGAATGGGCAACGGGCGATGAGACAGCGACGGTTTTCGTTGCTCCCTGGATTCTGCAGGTCTTTGAGGCCGTGAGGTCCGGAACTTTGCATATGCCGGCAACCGGTCATCCCCTTGCCCGCGACTTTGCATGGCGGTACGGCATTCCTGAAGCGGCTTTAGAGCGTGGAAGAAGCGCCATTCAAAACAAGTTTTCCCTTTATGCCCTTGCCGAAGCCTGCGTTATCTGGGAAACGGAACTGCGAAAGCGCATTGACGAAATCCATGGGCAGATTGACGATGAGGTCTTCCGGCTTTACGGAATTTCTGAGGAAGACCGGGCAGTCATTGAAGCCGAAATGGGAAAGCCTGCTGAAGTGGAGGAACCTGAAAGTGAGGGGATGGAGGCCGGGATGGAAGAGGACACGCAGTCCGGGGGTGTTTTAACGGTCGAAGAGCACCTCAGGAGACTTGTCCACTATCTTGCCCACCAGGTCGTTCGGGAAGACCCTGACGGCATCGTTCCACTTCGGGACTGCTACCTTGCAGGAAGGAGTGAGCCAGAACCGGGTTTGGTCTCCCGTACCCGCAGGAAACTGCAGGAAATTTTCGGTGACGAAGCGATGCCGGCCGTTGAACGGGAACTCCAGAGAGCCCTGGGCAAAAGCCTTGATGACTGGCTGGCAGCCGACTTCTTCCGTTACCACGTAGGGCTGTACCGGCTTCGCCCGATCGTCTGGCAGATTGTCCCACCGGGCGGTCAAGGGAACCAGAGCCTGCGCCGGAAAGCTGCAACTCGGGCTGCCAGATGTCCATACTTCAGCGTTTTCCTTTCCTGGCACAGGCTTGATGCCGATACTCTCCGGAAAATCCGTCACGTTTACCTGCAACCGTTTCTGGACGCAGCGGAGCGGGAGGTTCAGAAGCTGGAGCAAAAGGTTACGGAGTTGCGAGGTAGTGGCGTGCCGTTTGGGCGGCTGGCGGAAGAGGAACAGGAGTTCCAGCAGGTTCGTTTTGAGTTTGGGAGGCTCAAGGACCTTGCTGAGCGGATTGAGACACTCCTCAGACCACATGCTTTACGGGTTGAGAGCCGGAGCGAGTGGGTCAAGGAGAAGGTCAATGAAATCGTCTCCGGTGGCTACTGTCCCAACCGCGACTATGGTGTTCGGGTCAACATCGAGCCCCTGAAACAGATGGGGATCCTGCCGGAAGACGCGGCAAGAGTAAGGGGGTAAGGGGCAATGCTCAGGGACTGGCTCCGTGCGGAGCTTGAGCAGGCTTTTGAGCGGCAGGGCGACAATGCCATCGTTGTCTGGTACGACGTCGGGGGCACGCTGGGTGGGATTCTTCCCGGTGCACTGCCCGAGGGCATCAGCTTGCTCAGGTTTGAGGGGAGCTACCTTGCCCTCCGATTTGCCCTGGAAGAACAATCTCCCGAGCTTGAGGGTGTATGGCTCATCTACGTGCCGGAAGAGCCACCGGCAGAGAGCTGGCTTCGTGATTACGAGCTTCTCGGTGAGCGGCTGGAGCTGGATTTGCTCTCGCTTTTACAGCGCCGATGTGGTCTTGCCGTAACGCCCCTCCTTGTTGACCTTCTGCGGAATCACCCCGAGAATTCGCGACGACTGGCGGAAGAGTGGGAGCGGCTTGTGGGTAGCTGCATGGTCACAGAAGGCGAAATCCTCAGGGCCCTCCTGACGCTTGCTTTTGGGCTTTCTTCATGGGACCTTCACGAGGCTGCTCTGGTATTTCTCTGCAGCCAGGGCTTGGAGAAGAGGCTAAAGGCGTGGGGGCTGTGGCAGGTGTGGAGGAGGATGGTGCAGGAATGGCTGGGCTGGGAGGATACAGAGGTTCCTCCTGGTGAGCGGGCTTTGCAGGAGAGAATTTGCGCGACCGTCCTCCTGGCAGACCTGGTGCATGACGATCCTTCTCTTCTCCGGCATTTCCCCTTCCTTCCCGCTGATCCCCACAAGCGGCAGTCTCTGAGGGACCTTGCCAGGCGCTGGCGGGATAGCGTGGGCCGGCGGGCAGTATACTGCGAGGCTGCCCGGGAGGTGGAGAACCGGTACAACCTGAAGGGAATCGTGGTGCTCAGCAAGGCCCTGCTTGCGGCGGAGACTTTCCGGAGCCTTGACGAGCTGTGGGCGCAGGAACTCCGGAAAGCGGTTTGTCCTGATGGGAGCAATTTCGGCGAAAAGGCTGAACAGTTGCAGAAAATTGCGGAGGCGAGAAAGACTCTTTTCTGGTCGCAGTGTGACGTCTCTCTCAAGGGATTCTGGGAAGCACTGGAACTGGCGGCGAAGATCTGGCTTGGTTGTGAAAAGGCCCTGCAGGAGGCTGAGCGACTGCGACAAGTTGACGCGTTCGTGAAGTTCTACACGGATGAGGGTGGCTGGTGGCAACTGGACCTCTGGGTTCTGCAACTTGCTGTGGAGCAGGTTTCTCTTGAGGCAGAGGACAGAGAGCGGTTTGTTCAACCCGCCTGGGTGGCGTACCGTCGGTTCCTGGACCTGGTCAATCGTGCCTTTATGGACGCTGTGAGGCGCGAAGGCTGGCAACCCACCCAGACTGCGTTCTGGCAGAATGTCCACCATGGTCGGGAGAGGATTGCTATCTTTTTCGTTGACGCGTTGAGGTTCGATCTTGCGAGGTTTCTGCAGGAATGCATGGCGAATACGGTGAGTTTCGGGGCTTATCCATTGAAGGCAGTGTTGCCAAGTATTACGGAGCTGGGAATGGCTGCACTGCTTCTTGAAGGGGAAGGGCCCGGGGTGAGTTGGGAAGACGGCAGGCTGGTTGTGAGAATAGGGGGGCGGAGGGTTACGGAGAGGAACGAGCGAAAGGATTTCCTGGAGAGTTCCATCGGGGTTTCCGGGAAGGTTGTGGCTCTGGACGAGCTTGAGAGAGTGGACCTTAGCAATATCAGACTTCTTGGAGTTTTCTCTCGAGAACTGGATGAATTTGGAACCTTTGTGAGTGATCTCCATCCACAGGGGATATTCGAGATGGTCCAGCGGATTGCGCAGGGAATCCGGATCGTTGCCAGCAAAGGTTTCCGAAAGGTTTTCGTCGTTGCCGATCATGGCTTTTTATTTGCGCCGGAGACGTGTGAGCCATCTTTGGTCCGGGTTTCCTCAGAAGCTTTGAGGGTGAAGCGTCGATTTGTGATTGGAGGACAGCAGGAAGGGTGCTGGGTGGTTCGGGCCAGCGAGGTTGGGCTTCAGGGTGACCTGATTTTTGCTTTTCCTGAAGGATTTTCCATATTGGCACTGCCAGGTGAACGGGAGACTTTTCTGCACGGAGGACTCAGTCTGCAGGAGAGCGTGATTCCGATGCTCTTTGGGCAGGTGAGGGTTGCCGGTCCGAAAGTCGCAGTGAGCATGCGAATTCAGGAACCGGTGAGCAGTCGACTCCTCAGGGTGACCGTGGAGGCCCAGGCCGGTGACCTCTTCGCCGAGCCGAGAAAGGTGAAGGTACGGGTGGGTAAGCACGAAAGCGTACCTGTTGAAGCCAGCAGCCAGAAACCGAGGCAGGAAATTTCCTTTGCCTGGCTGGACGGTTTTGAGCCCCCACCCGAGCGTATCGTCGTTCAGCTGCTTGACGCTGAAACGGGCCAGGTCCTTGAAGCAAAAGAGGTACCCGTGCAATTGTTGCTTTGAGCCTTTAACCGTGTGGTTCCGTGACCGTCCCTTTGAGGTTCGGGGACGGTGATTCCCGGGAGGGACCGGGGATATTCTTTTTGAACCCCGCCGAGACCGAAAAAGGTGCTGTTATAATGAAGGGAAAACATAATGAGTCCTGGAGGTTCACATCATGGCTTCGACAGTGTACTTTGTTAGCCTGCGAGCAGAAAACGAACACAGTACGGTCCTGGGGCGTCTGAAAACCTGTGCAAGGAAACTCCTTGAGGGGAGGCTCTCCTCAGGAGACCTTGTGGCGGTGAAGCTCCATTTTGGGGAACGGGGCAACCACGGATTCATCCGGCCGGTTTTCGTTCGGGCGGTGGTCGAGGTTGTCCGGGAACTCGGAGGTAAACCCTTCCTCACCGATACCAACACCCTCTACACCGGCTTCAGACACAACGCCTTCGACCATCTGGAGACGGCCCTCTTCCACGGGTTCGGGTACCCGGCGGTCCCCGCTCCTTTAGTCATCGCCGATGGCCTTCGGGGGAAAGACCACCGGGAGGTCGAGGTCAACCTCAAGCATTTCCGGAAAGTTACCATCGCTTCGGCCATTCAGGAGGCCGATTTTCTCCTTGTGATGACCCACGTGAAGGGGCATATTGAGGCAGGGCTTGGCGGCGCGATCAAGAACGTCGGCATGGGCTGTGCTTCCCGGTTGGGGAAGCAGATGCAGCACGGGGGGACTTTCCTCCCAGAAATCCGGAAGGAGAAGTGCATCGGGTGCCGGCGGTGCATCCTCCACTGCCCTCAGGGAGCCCTCTTCCTCAATGAGCACGGGAAGGCCGAGGTGCGACCGGAACTCTGCATTGGGTGCGCCGAGTGTCTCCTTTTCTGCCCCACCGGTGCCATCGATGCGGCATTCTCGGCAAAGAGTGAACTCCTCCAGGAACGGATGGTGGAGTACGCCTTTGGGGCCCTGAAGGAGAAGGGTGAGAAGGTGGCCTTCCTCAACTTCCTCCTTGATATCAGCCCCGACTGCGACTGCGCTCCCTGGCACGATGCGAGCATCGTTCCCGATATCGGGATTCTCGGGTCCTCCGACATTGTGGCCATCGACCAGGCCTCAGCAGACCTCATCAATAGAGCTTGGGGCCTTGAGAACTCAAAGCTCGGGAAACCCCTTCCCCCGGGAGAGGATAAGCTTTCTGCCGTTCACCCCACGGCGCTGTGGCAGCGGCAGATCGACTATGCCGAAGAAATCGGCTTAGGGAGCAAAGCGTACGTGCTTGAGGAGGTATAATAAAAAAAAGACAGAGGAGGGGTCTGGTCTTCGGGGAGAACGTTTCTCCGGCACGGCGTTCGCTTCTCTTCAGATTGTACTGCCTTTCCCGGGAGATCCAGAAGGGTGCTTTCCCCAGCGTGGAACGCCTTGCCGCACTGCTTGAAGTCAGCAAGCGTACGGTATACCGGTACCTGGAACTCCTCCGTGACGATTTCGGGGCTCCCCTTGCGTTCGACCGGGAAAGGGGTGGGTACTGTTTCACCGAACCGTGGGATTTCCCCTTTCCCGAGCTCACCGAGGGAGAGGTGCTTTCGCTCTTTATCCTCGTCAGCGTCCTCAGGCAGTTTACCGGTACTCCTCTTGAGAGCGCCTTCCAGAGTCTCAGGAAGAAACTCGAGAGGTTTTTCCCCAGTCCTTTTGGAGATACCTCGCCACGTCTTGACATGATGCTCTCGCCCTTCGTTACAGTCCTTCGTCCCCAGGTTGAGGTGGGAGAGGTCTTCGGTCTTCTCTTTGAGGCCATCAGGAAACGGAAGCGGGTTCGTCTCACGTACCGGTCTCTTTCTTCGGGAGAGATAACGACCCGTGAGGTCGAGCCGTACCACCTTTACAACTTCGAGGGCGTCTGGTACCTCTGTGGCTTTTGCCTTTTACGAAAAGAGATTCGGGATTTTGCCCTGGACCGGATAGTGGGTGTTACGGTGCTCCCGGAGGAGGAGTTCGAGATTCCTGCGGATTTCGACCCCCAGGAGTACCTCTCCCGGGCTTTCCGCATGTTCCGTGGGGAAATCCAGAGAATTGTGGTGCGCTTTGACCCGTATCAGGCTCGCTGGATTCGGGAACGCATCTGGCACCCTACCCAGAGGATTACCGAGCTTGAGGATGGAGGACTGCTCTTTGAGGTGGAGGCAAATCCCGAGGAAATCACGAGGTGGATTATCGGGTATGGGAGTCATGCGGAAATCGTGAGCCCTCCTTCCCTCCGTGAAGCGGTGAAAGAAGAACTCCAGAA
>Ga0071330_1064694_pt1 | contig 74568 bp, 56 predicted proteins | sample GBScel77sediment_FD_63802 | JGI IMG/M metagenome (GOLD analysis project Ga0071330, IMG submission 63802) | Hot spring sediment microbial communities from Great Boiling Spring, Nevada - Cellulolytic enrichment Sediment 77C v2 (version 2) | ecosystem: Environmental > Aquatic > Thermal springs >...
TTTGATTAACAATTGAAACCACCTTGTAATCATCCCCAGCTATGAAACTCACCATAGAAGCAAGAGGCGGAATTGAAACGGATATAGTTTTAACCGAAATCAGAAGATAAAAGATAAACATTCTTTCACCTCCGTATTTTATTAAATTTTAAAACATCTATCACGTTTTCGTAGCTGAATCAATTTTAGAGTGATTTACAACAGTTAAAATAGATGACATTAATACGACAACCTGAAAAGTTCAAGGTGCTACCCGAAAGTGAAGCTATTTTAAAACTATTAGCATAAAGGCAAACCCTGATAAGCTATCAAAAAAGTTACAGCTAAAATCAAATCTCACTCAAAACAAGGATCTCAGGCAAACACTCGGGAAGATTAATATGGGCAACGCCACAACTTTGAATTGACATTTCAATGAAACGATAATATAATAAAAAAGGGGGATATATTGAAGTTGTATAAGATTTTATTTGCTTTTACTTTTGTTTCGATTTCATCACTTTTTGCAAAAGGGCCTCCCATTGCATGGGGGTACATTTACCGCTACATTGATGGGCAGTTAGTCCCAGTCTCAGATGCAAAGCCTTTGATTTTAGAAGGTAATCCTCCTTGCGCTTCAATAAATCAACCTTATGATTTTGAAGGCGATGTATTGTTTTCTCCACCGAACCTCAATTTTAACGCTAATAAAGAGAATTTCGTCAATTTCTATCCCTTATATAATTGGTCTGATTCAGGATTTAGTGTATTTGACGTTAAGTTTCTTTCAATCAATAATAGAAATTTCATAGCCCTAACTGGACACTATACCAATCTGCAACAGTTTAGATTTAAAATAATCGACTATTCTCCAGAAACCCAAAACTTATCACTGAAACTTGACCTAAACTTGCCATGGACAACACGCATCTTTGCAGACCCTCCCTTTGTTTATGTAGGTATGAGGGAGTTTGGCATAAAAGTTGTAAACTTCAGTAACCCAGAATCTCCAGAAACCCTTACTATTTCGGGTATAAGAGCCCACGACATCTGCGGTGATGAAGACTACATTTATGTAGCTTCAGGAACGGGGCTTACTGTTATTAATAAATCCAACTTTAGTGTCGCTTACACCTGGAATGATAGTGGGGATCGCAATTATACCATTGCTTACAATCCTGCTACTCAAAAAGTTTACCTCAGTCACAGATACTCAATGGTAAGAATCTTTGATGCTTCAGATCCTACAAACCTAATAGTCCTGGATTCTATCAATGTCCCCGGAGATTATTTTGATGTAGGTGTGTGGAATCACGATACATTATTCGTTATAAGGACTCCCTTGAGAGGTTTTTCCCTCTTCAAAGAGGATGTTACGAGTTGTGGTTCTTACGAGCATGACTATGGTATGGTCTTTCCATATGCAGGAATAGCCAGATCACCTTTCCTTTACGTATGCTGGGAAATTGAGGGAATACATAAGTACCTGTATAGTGCGGGCGAATTTCAACTTACAGGATACTTCCAGCCGGACACCACATAGTATGGAGCCGTAGAAAGTTGTGATATTATTGATGACTCTACCATTGTAATTGGTGCCAATGATAGAGGTGTTTATATACTAAGAGAAAGAACAGTAAGTACAGAAGAATGTATTCCATGCAAAAAGGCTACAATTAATGCTCTCTATTCCAGTGGGAAGTTAAAATTCAACATTCCTTCCCAAGAACCTCTTCCCGTACGTGTCGAGATTTTCACGATAGACGGAAAAAAGATTTATTTTACGGCCATCAAACACCCGAATTTACAAGAGATTGAAGTTAAATTGCCCTCGGGAGTATACTTTCTGGTTTTGAATGGAAAAAGGAGATACACAGCTAAATTTGTGTCTGTGAATTAATTATATTACCTTAAAAGTCTCCCCACTCAATTAAAGTGCGTGGTTTTCTTTTACGATAAATCAAGCTAAATAGAATTACACTGTTGCAATGAATTGATATCCAACATCACCACTTGAAGCTCCGCAAATAATCCATAAAAATTTCTAAAAGGAGGTTAAATGGATAAATTGACTATAATTGACATGGCCATCGAAAATGAAAAGAGCGCCATTTTCACGTATCTCGAAATAGCGAGAAAAACGAAAGATACCAGCGGAAAAAACATGTTCATAACTCTTGCAGGAGAAGAGGTTAAACACCTTGTGTCTCTTACCGAGGTTAAAGAACTATTTAACAAAAAGGTTCACATAAAAACCCTTGAAGTACCAAAGTCGGAAATCGAAAAGCTTTTACCTGACATAAAAACCAGAGAAAAGAAAAAACACGGTAAATCAGAACTAAGTGAACTCGATGCCCTTGAAATAGCACTGGAACATGAAAGGAAAGCGATGGAATTCTACGAAACCCATTACCAGACGGTAGACGATGAATCGCTCAAAGAGTTGTTGAAAAAACTGTATGAGACAGAAAAGGCCCATTACGAACTTATTATGGCTCAAATTGACTATATAAAAGGGACAGGCTTCTGGTTCGATATACCAGAATTTAGCATGGAATAAAAATGGGACTTCTGGGAGCACACGTTTCAATTGCAGGTGGGGTTGAAAATGCTCCGGACAGGGGTTATGCCTTGAAGTGCGAGACCATACAGATATTCACGAAGAACCAGCGACAATGGATTGCAAAAGAACTTTCCGAAGAGTCAATTAAAGCTTTTAAAGAGAAACTAAAACAGTACAATCTACAAAAACCTGTTGTTCACGATTCCTACCTTATCAACTTAGCATCTGCGAACGATGAAACTTACGAAAAATCAAAGGAAGCATTTATAGACGAAGCCCTAAGGGCGTATCAACTTGGTATACCCTACTTAGTTTTTCATCCGGGATCTAACCCTGATATAGAGGAAGGAATCAAGAGGATTTCAGAGGTGCTAAACATTACTATTTCAAAGGTTAAAGATGTAATCCTTCTTATTGAAATTACTGCAGGGCAAGGAAATGCAGTGGGGAGAAGGTTTGAAGAAATTGCAAAAATTATAGAACAGGTTGAAGATAAAGCAAGAATTGGGGTCTGCTTTGACACAGCTCATGCCTTCGAATCAGGTTACGATATTAGGGACGAAGAAAGTTATAACAAGACCTTTGAAACCTTCGACAAAATTATTGGACTTCAATATCTTATGTGTTTTCATCTCAATGACTCTAAAACGCCATTAGGTTCAAACGTAGACAGGCATGAGCATATAGGGAAAGGAGAAATTGGTCTTAAAGCCTTTGAGCTTCTGGTTAACGATCCCAGATTTAAAGAACATCCAATGATCCTTGAAACTCCGGGCGCTGAAGAGTTCTACGAAGAAAACCTACAAGTTCTGAGAAAGCTTTTAAAATCGAGAAAAAAACGTTAGCCGAAATATTTTTGTAACCTCCTCAAAACTTCTAACTCCTCACGCTGTCCCAATTTTGCACTTTTGATCGCCCTTTCTAAAACTTCGATAGATTTATCGTAAACGTCTCTCCTTACCCTATAAGGATATCCATCCTTGCCGCCATGGGCAAAACTGTAAATAACAGGGTCTTCGTAACTCGGTTTAGCCCCATAGATAACATCTGAAATTAAGGCCAGTGCCCTCATACTCATAGGACCAAGCCCCCTTATCGCAAGAAGGCTTTCAAAGTCCTCAGGAACTACTTCATAGGTTTTTATAAGTACCTTTTTCAAATTTTCAGGCTTCATATCCTTTAACGTTATATAGTGTCTTGTGGGCATTTTGTAAGACACGGCTTTCTGGTATAGTAACAAAACCTTATCAGGCGAATCCTTAACTAAATCGAGAATGACTCTCCTTGAGTCTTCCGATTTTTTCGATGTTATATCAAGTACACTCCGCTCCCTCTTTTCTGAGATAATTCCTGAATGGGGTTCTACAGTAAAATCCTCTACCTTCTCGGAAAGCCAATGGTATCTCCTTGCAGTCCTTGACACTTCATTCATTCCCTGTTGTATCACACACCAATAACAATCCTTTGTATATATAATCACATGGTGATACAAATTATAACCATCTTGCAGCAACACAGAATCAACCTTGGCACTGAGTCTGCTGGCGTAAACAATCCTCTCAGCATCAACTCCAAAAGCATCCCCTACCTTTTTAACCTCTTCAGGTACCAGCAAAGAGTGCTTACCTTTACCACCCGCTACAAATATACCCAATTCGCTCTCAAGTCCTTTCAAACCGGACTTTATTGCATAGGTTACTGTTGTTGTAACACCAGAAGAATGCCAGTCAAATCCAAGTAAGCATCCAAGTGATTGAAACCAAATAGGATCTGAAAGTCTTCTCAGGACCTCTTCCCGACCAAATTCTAAAACCATCAAGGAAATAATACTCCTTGCTAATTTTGCCATCCGCTCCATAAGCCAGCGGGGCGCCTTCCCATTATGAAGCGGCAGAGTCACGTAACCCGTTTTCATACCAAAATAATAGCGTCTTTTTATTGAAATTTCAAGGATTTTGCTGTAAAATTAATTAATGATCAAAGAGATTTCTTTGCTTTCTTATCGGAACTTCAGAGCGCATAAATTCGTCTTCGATAGCGGAATTAATTTAATTTTAGGGCCAAATGGGAGTGGAAAGACCAATTTACTGGAGGCAATTGGCTATTTATCACAGGCAAAATCTTTTAGAAGAGTTCCAGATAGAAACTTGATTGCTTGGGGAGAAACCTTTTTCAGGATCGAGGCTATTTTTGAAAAAGATGGATTAAATCACAATATTGCAATATTCTATGATAGTGAAACGGAAACCAAAAAAATTTCTATAAATAACAAAGTCGTGGAAAGGGCAACAATACTTTTTTCCACTCTACCCAGCTTAATTTCATCGGATCGGGATCAGGACATAATTGATGGACCACCCCGAGAAAGAAGGAGGATTATAAACAGACTTATTTCCATAACAAGTAGTGAGTACATGAGATTAATACAAGATTATTCCAAAGTTTTAGAAAATAAAAACTTTCTTCTTAGAAACAAGAAGGTCGACGAAATAAAGCCTTGGAACCAGAAGCAACAACAACTTTCAATCGAAATCGTGCGGCACAGGAAAAAATTTATGGAAAAGATAAAAGACCATTTCTTAACCCTCTCTCAAGAATTCTTGAAAGGGAAGAAAGCCCAGGTAACCTATGTGCCCTCGGCAGATGAGGAAACCTCCTTTGATAGCTTTATAAAAGAAGAGTTGGAAAGAGGACATTCTTTCCACGGCCCACACAGGGATTCTATAGAATTTCTCATAGAAGGAAAACCCGCAAAAATTTATGCCTCTGAGGGAGAAAAACGCTTGATAATTCTTGCATTTTACTTTACCTTTTTAAACATCTACAATCCTAATTCTATGGTGATACTGGATGAACCCTTCAGCGTATTGGACAAGAGAGGAGTTGAACTGGTTCTGTCGCATTTAAACACGCAATCTTTTATCAGCGCACCTTACTTTGATTTGGAAAGTTCAAAAATTTCGAAAGTTATTGAACTATGAAAAACTTAGACGACTCTATTAAGAAAATTTTGGAAAATCTTGGAATAGAAAGAAGTGTTGGTCTTGCAGAAAAGGCCAAAAAGTTGCGTGAGTATTTGATAGAAACTTATGGTGAAGAAAGCGTTGGCAAAGTAAAGGTTATTAAGGGAAAAATTTATGTCGAAATCAAAAGCTCAGTCCTTCGGAATGAACTTTTTATGAGAAGAGCAGAACTTTTAACACTAATAAACGGGGGCGAGTTGCAAAACAACCCGGAAAACATTGTTATTGTTGGGAGGTTGTAAATGGACGAAAAACTCTTTGAGCAAGAACTGAATAATTACACTGCGAGAGAGATTAAAGTTCTAAAAGGCTTAGAGGGGGTAAGGGCACGCCCTGCAATGTACATTGGAGACACCTCCAAGCAGGGCTTACACCACCTTGTTTATGAAATAGTGGACAATGCCATAGACGAGGCTCTTGCAGGTTTTTGTACAGAAATAAAGGTTACAATTAGGAAAGATGGAATGATTACAGTAAGAGACAATGGAAGAGGAATCCCTGTTGACATACATCCCGAAGAGAAAATTCCTGCAGTAGAAATAGTATTCACGTACTTACATGCAGGTGGAAAATTTGGATCGAAGGCTTACCAAATTTCCGGTGGTTTACATGGTGTAGGTGCTTCCGTAGTGAATGCACTTTCGGAATACCTTGAAGCAAAAGTCTACAGAGAAGGAAAGATCTATCACATAGCATTTTCAAGAGGGAAAAAGATCAAAGACTTCGAAGTCATTGGAGAAACCGATGAACATGGGACAGAAGTAACTTTTAAACCCGACGCTGAAATATTTAAGAACATAAACTTCGATTTTGAATTATTAAGTGAAAGACTTAAAGAACTCGCCTACCTTGTAAAAGGGGTAAAAATATCCATTGAAGATCAGCGAACAGGAAAATACAAAGAGTATCAGTTTGAAGGTGGATTAAAGGAATTCCTCGCAGAACTTGACGAAGGGCAATATGTTTTAAACGATAAACCCTTTTACTTCCACAGAAGATTTGAAAACGAAAAGGTTGAAGTTGAAGTAGCATTAGAGTACAACAAAGGTTATGAAGAAACACTCATCTCTTTCGTGAACACAATTAATACCACGGAACATGGAACTCATGTTGCGGGACTCCGCCAGGGACTTACCAGAGCATTAAACGATTTTGCAAGGAAGAATAATTTGATAAAAGAAAGTCAGGCTTTTCAAGGAGAAGACCTAAGAGAGGGACTTACCTGCATCATTCATGTTAAATTGCCAGACCCACAATTTGAGGGACAAACGAAAACAAAACTTGGCAACTCTTATGTGAGTGGCCTTGTTTCTTCAGCTGTATATGAAGAATTCACAAGATACCTTGAAGAAAATCCCAACGATGCGAAGTTGATCATTACGAAATGTTTAGAAAACCAGAGAGCGAGAGAAGCGGCGAGAAAAGCGAAAGAAATTGAAAGACGGAAGTCATCCTGGGATGCCAACGGCCTCGCTGGGAAGCTTGCTGATTGTACTACTAAAGACAGGACAAGGGCCGAATTATTCATCGTAGAGGGAGAATCAGCAGGCGGTTCGGCTAAGCAGGGCCGTAACAGAGAATTTCAGGCGATACTGCCCCTTAGAGGTAAAACTCTTAATATTGAAAAGGCGCCCTTTGAAAAGGTAATTGAAAATGAACAGATTAAAATATTGATTCAGGCTATAGGCGCCGGAATAAGAGATAATTGTATTCCTGAAAATTCCCGTTACTCGAAAATCATAATTATGACTGATGCCGACGTGGATGGCTCTCACATTAGAACCCTACTCTTAACCTTCTTTTACAGGTATATGCAACCCTTGATTGAGCACGGATACATATATATCGCGCAACCCCCATTGTACAAACTGAAAGCAAAGAAAGAAGAAAAATACGTTTATACGGAGGAAGAAAAAGAGGAATTTATACGAATACATGGAGTTGAGAACGTCACCATTCAGAGATATAAAGGTCTCGGCGAAATGAATCCTGAACAGCTATGGGAAACAACAATGGACCCTGCCCGCAGGGTTTTGAAGAAAGTAACTCTGGAAGATGCAGCCCAGGCCAGTAGACTCATAAGCATACTAATGGGACCAAAGGTAGAACCACGGAAAAATTACATAATGGAACACGCCACACTCGTCACGAACCTCGATGTATAGTGACCAATAACGTAGATTACTTTAAAAAAGCTTCATATACGGAGAGTAGTTGCTCAACCGGTTTTAAAGCCAAAAGTAAGATTAAAATCTAATAGTTATTCCAAAGTTTGCAAAATCAAATTTACTCAGCCTGTTCCTGAAGTAGGCTTCAACGGCTATATTCTTATTAAGTTCTATACTTAAACCGTAGGTCAAAAAGACCTTTGTACTTTCAGAGCTGTAAGAAGCTCTTTGCTTGAGCTGAGAGATTGGAGTTTTTACAACGCTTACTGAAGAATCCCCTCTTATTATAGAATCGATCCTTTCACCTTGCGGGATAATCTTTAGTTCTTCAGCAACCAATTTATGGGTAAAATTAAATAGACTACCAAACCAGAGGGTTAACTCCTTCAAATTAAATGGATTAACTTCAACTGCAACGGGGAATTGAATCGCATACTCCTTATCCTCCGTTATCTTTTGGCCTACTTTCCTTTCTATCACAAACCTTTCATAGTCATCAGGGTCATTAGATAGAGTATCACCGTCCCAATATCTCACATAAACCGAATCAACAGAATCATAAGAAGGGTTAAAATAAGTGTATCGGTAGTAACCATTGATTCCAAACGCAATCCTGGTGGAGGAATTCAGTTCAAAAACTTCAGTGTAATACGCTTTAAAGTAATTCTCTGTTTTTCCTTTGGAAGACATAAAATTTTCCTCGTTATAGCTTAAGCTGTCGTATTTTGAAGTAAAAGTGTCAATCACCGTATTATAATTACCCAAGTAACTCATATCAACTTTTGAAATGTTATCTACCGTTTTCCCTTCTTTTAGAACAAAAATTCCCACTTCTCTAAAACTTTTTGGACCTTTTGGGAAGAAGTAGTCGAAATTTAAAGAGTATCCCTTTCCTAAGAATGAAACCTCTTCATCTACCCTGCCCTGGTCATATAAAACATGGGTTTCTTCTCGAGTAGTATCAGTGTCAACAGTCCAGGAAAAGTAACCACCAATTGCTGTCCGCTGTTCAGAAGTCTTGTACCCCAAGAGTAAGCTCACGAAGGATGAATCATCCATTATTATTCCTGCACCAAAGCGAACGAAGTTTTTGTTTTCTACATCTTTCCTTACATAATCCCCGGACCCGATCTTCTGCATTATAAAGCGGTTATCTGGATAGGTAGCTTCTATCATTGAATAGTTAAAATAGCCAAAATTTTTCAAGGTATCACCCGGTTTCTGATATTCTGTTTTGAATTGAGACTTTAGAAAAGAGGCTGATACAAACCAGTTCTCGTGAACAAACTGAAATCCAACGATGGCTGTGAGGTTGAAAACAGTGGAATCTCCGTTGACTTCAAACTTTACTACCCTTGCTCTATCATAAGAACCGTTAAGGTCGGCATCTTCATACTGCAACGTATCCTTCCTGAAATATCCTGAAGTACCAAAAATATTACTTAAAGGATACTTTTCTCCACCAATTTTTACAATCCCACCTTCCGTAAGCGGTTCGCTTTTTACATTCCCACCCAAAATGAATAGTTTGCTCTTAGTGGAAAAACTGCTAAAATTTGAAAAAAAATGAGAATTATTCATCAAAAATAAGTAGGATGGATTCTGAATGAACTCCTGTGGCCCTTTCAATAGAAAACTGGTCGCAAAATAACGGCCAGAGTAAAAATCTGAGATTTCCGACGATGGGCTGAACTGTGATGTTAGCACAATTAAAAATAATAACATTCCTACCTCCTTTGGAAGAATTATAAATTTGTTCACTCAAACTTCAAAGAAAAACCAGAAAACATGCCGATCAATTTTTTAATAAACTTCAGTATCCACCTATCGCAGAACCAAGACTTCTGAACTTCACCAAATTGCCTGCTACTAAAATTTTATTCTTTTATTCAAATCAACACCTTTAAAATTAAACCATGTTTAGAGGACTCCTTTTGGCTCTCATCGCACTCCAGCTTGGCTTCGTTGGAGAATACACCGATGAAAGCGCTAAAGTAAAAACGGTTTTTAATTCCTCTTACTGCGAAATTGTCTCAAATCTAATTGATAACGCACAAGGGGAAATTTTAATTTGCATGTTTCAGTTTTCCTACTATACTGATAAACCTGAAAGTTTTTCTAACAGGTTAGTTTCGAAACTCATTGATAAATCCAGACAAGGGGTTAAGATAAAAATTCTTCTCGAGGGTGGAGAATCTTTCCTTGGCAAAGGATTCTATGAGTCGGTAAAAGAGATAACTGGACTTTTAAAACAACCAAACATTGAAATAAAAACTGACAGAAAACAAAAAACTACCCATGCCAAATTTGTCGTAGTCGATTCCAAATATGTTCTTTTAGGTTCCACTAACTGGACTTATTATGGTCTTCAAGAAAACAATGAAAGCAATGTCCTGATTGAAAGCGAAAAGGTTGCAAAGGAATTCAAAAAGTACTTTGAAAAGTTGTGGAAAGATTCAGGGATCAGCGCTCCACCCTATTCAGAAACTAAGAAATCCATTTTTTATGGTGTAGTAAAAAGTGTTGAAAAGAAAGTCTCTAAGAAAGGCAAACCCTATACCATTCTTTATTTAATGGATGGGATGAAAGTTTTTATCACAGGTCATTACGACCTTGTGCCCGGTATGAAAGTAAAAATTGAAGGAAAATTAACGACTTTCCGTGGCAAAGAAGAAATCAGAGCTTATAGAATTGAAGTAGTGAAGTAAAAGGAGTTAAAAATGCTGGAAAAACTTAAGGAAGTACTCGGAAAGGTATCAAGCGGATACGCAGATATCCGCTTCGAAATATGGAAGGTAACCGATATCAGTATGGTAAACGGCCGTATTGAAAGCTCTACCACAAATGTCATCTCCGGCGGTTCTGTGAGATTTTTCAACAAAGGAACCTTTGGATTCGCCACCTTCACAAGGCCAGAAGATGCTGAAAAAGCCCTTGCCAGTGCAGAGAAATTGTCAAAACTGATAAAAACAGATAAAGAAATAGAACTGTTCCCAGACAAACCAAAAAAGGACAAAGTAGTCCCCACTATTTCTATCCATCCAGAGTCAATTCCTTTTGACGAAAAGGTGGAACTTGTGAGAAGATATTACAGCATTTTCACGGGTAATGAAAAATTCTCGGCAATCTCTGTACTATATCGAGAGGAGCTACTAACAAGATATTACCTTAACACCGAGGGGACAGAGATTATTGAAGAAAGGCCTTACTGCGGTGTTGCAGCGAGTGTGGTAGGGAAAGAAGGCAATATCCTCCAGAGAGCCCAAAAAAGCTTTGGAGATTTAAGAGGCTATGAAACGGTCTTAAACAGAGAAAAAGATTTTGAGGAAATCAAAAAAGATGTGTTGGACCTCCTGAAAGCCGATAAAGTTGAGGGAGGTGTATACACAGTAATTCTTGATCCACAAATAGGCGGAGTCTTCATTCATGAAGCTTTTGGCCACCTCTCAGAAGCAGACCACGTTTACGGGAACGAAAAACTGAAACAGATTATGACCCTCGGAAGTACTATGGCTTCTGAAATCCTATCCGTTGTCGATGATGGTTCCATGGTTGGTGAAAGGGGCTACATTGCTTACGATGACGATGGAGTCAAATCAAAGAAAAACTACCTTATTAAGAACGGAAAATTGGTAGGTAGACTCCATTCACGATACACAGCGGCTCTCATGAATGAAGAACCAACCGGAAATTCAAGGGCCATAAGATTTAACTACATGCCCCTCGTCAGAATGACCAACACCTACATAGAAAATGGAGATAAAAGTTTTGAGGAACTCCTTGAAGGAATTGATAAAGGTCTATATGTAGTTGGTGCTCTTGGAGGTCAGACAGAGCTTGAAATGTTCACCTTCTCTGCAGCGAAGGCTTATAAAATTGAAAAGGGGAAGATTACCGAACCAGTAAGAGATGTTGTCCTTTCAGGAAATCTTTTTGAGACGTTAAAAAACATTGACGCAATTGGAAATGACCTCAAAATTTTCGGAGGACTCGGAGGATGCGGTAAGGGAGGCCAAATGCCCCTTCCAGTTTCCGATGGGGCACCTCATATTCGCATCAGAAACGTAGTAATAGGAGGAAAATAAATGGAAAAAATAATTCACGAAGCAAAAAATAGAAATTTAAAATACGAAGTCTTTTGCTCAAAGGTTGAAACAAAGGGCATCAACTTTGAACAGAGTCAACTCAAAGATATCTCTCACAAAATCGTAGAGGGTGTTGGGGTTAGGGTCTTAAAAGACGGCCGTGTAGGTTTCAGTAGTTCAAACCAGATAGACAATGTGGAAGTTCTCGACTACGCAATTAACTCAGCCAAATATGCGAAAGAAGTAAAGTACGACTTTCCCGAAATCGAAGAGGTAAAATTTGAATATGGAAATTTTGAGAGCGAAATTGACTTTGAATCATTCTTCAGTGATGTAAGAGAAATAATAAACTATCTGGAAGAGAAATACCACGGAAAAGTTGACTTCAGCCTGGAAGAAGTGAACAGGGAAAATTACCTCACCAACTACAAAACCAACAAAATAGCTTATTCCAGGGTAAAATACTTCGACTTCTCACTATCTCTCTTCACAATAACTGAGGCAGGGTTCATCTTCACGGGTAAATGGGGCTGGTCGAAAAGCAAATTTTCAAAAGAAGAACTGTGGAATAAAGTCAAAGAAATGGAAAAGACCCTTATAGGATATGAAAGGATTGCAAAAATAAAATCCGGGAAGTATAAAGTAATTTTTTCGCCCTTTGTTGTCGGTTCTACACTTGCACACTCAATCGGTTCGGGTGTAAACGGTCTCAGCTTGGCACGTAAAATGTCACCTCTTCAAAACAAGCTCAATGAAAAAATCCTTCACGAAAGTATCACAATTTTAGACGACCCCGAACTCGATATGCCCGGAAGGTGTATCATCGATGACGAAGGCATAAAAGCTGAGAAAAAACCAATAGTTGAAAATGGAGTTTTGAAAAATTTTGTGCTTAGCTTGGATACATCAGCAGACCTTAATATGAAACCTACAGGGAATGGAAAAAGAGGAAGCTTTGCATCGCTTCCCTTCCCGGGCTTTCACAATCTAATTATTAAAGAGGGAAACAGACAGTTGGACATAATGGTAAAGGGTCTTGATAAAGGCATCCTTTTCCTTTTCCCTATTGGTGCAGGACAATCCAACATTATGATGGGAGACTACTCTGTAAACGTGGGGCTTGGGTATTATATAGAAAATGGTGAAATCATTGGCAGGGTTAAAGATACAATGATTTCTGGTAACGTTTATGAAGATTTCCAGAGAGTAATCGAGATATCCAGTGACTTTGAAGATCTACCAAGTATGGGTAGTGGAGCCTTCTCAAGATTTCCTTATGTCTTGCTCGACGGAATTTCCGTAACTACAAAATGAACCTTTTTTTAATTCTTGTAAGTTTTTCTGCCTTCAATTTAAAAGGCTACTTAGCTATTGGAATACCAGCCGGTGAATCAAGAGCTCTGCTTAAGGGTGGTGGGACCGTAGGAGTTGAATCTTACTTATTAGAATGGCGGTTTGTATCAACCGGTGCTTCATTAGAGGCTTCTTCCTTTGTACTTTTAGGTTCCGGAAACTCTGAAATCAAATTATTGAGTATCGCGCCAGCAATTTTCATAACACCTCCCCTTTCGGGTGATGTTCTCCTTCTAAAAGGAAAAATAGATATAAGTCGCTTCCAGATCCACAATCCCGCTTACACCAAAACTTTTTATACAACGGGCCTCAGCTTCGGTTCTGACATCAAGATTACTGATAAACCTTTAAAAATTTATCTCTCAGCACAATACTCAAACTATCAAGGGGCTAAAAAGAATTTCGTTTTTTACAACTTAGGTTTTGCATTGAGAATCTAATATGTCACTGAACTGGATAGAGATATCAAAAGATGCATTAATTCACAATGTAAATTTAATAAAGGAGAAAGCTAAAGGAAAAAGAATACTGGCTGTAGTAAAATCTAATGCTTATGGTCATGGCTTGATCCAAGTGGCTCATGTCTTAAAGGACCACGTAGACGCCTTCGTAGTTGGAGACTTTGAGGAAGCTATGGAACTTTATGAGCATTCAAAAAACGCAAAGATCATTATATCCCTACCACCTCTGAATGAGAAAGAGCTGCTTGAAACATCAAAACTTGATTTCCACATCTTCGTCGGAAACCTACAATACCTAAACTGGTTAAACTCTATCAAATTGGACAATCCCATTAAGGTTCACCTTGAAATCAACACAGGAATGAATCGTTCAGGCCTATCACCCGAGGAGCTTTTAAAGGCTCTTGAAATAATATATGACTCAAAAACTCTTAGATTACAAGGGCTTTTCTCCCACTACGCAACTCTACCCGAAAACATGAAATTTGCAAAAATCCAAGCGGAAAAATTTAAATCCATTGTTGAAAAAATTCCACAAAGGGAAAATCTTTTAATTCACATGGAAAACAGCTCAGGAATTCTGAAACTTCTTCTTGACTTCACAAATAGTGTAAGACCCGGAATCTCTTTATATGGTCTTATAGCCGACGAAACAAAAGAGGATAATTTCAAGCCAGTTCTAAGTCTCTACTCTACCATCATCGACATTCTGAAAATTAGAAAAGGTGAAGGTGTAAGTTACGACCATCTTTTCATAGCAAAAAAAGACATGTTTGTTGCAACTATACCCTTTGGATACGGCAATGGCTATATGTGGAACTTAAAGGGCAAAGCCGAAATTATCGCCAAAGGAAAAAGAGTTCCGGTGATTGGAAAAATTTGTATGAACCACATAATTTTTGATGCTTCAGAGGTAATAGATTATATTAAAATTGGAGACAAAGTAACGCTAATAGGGCGGGATGGTCAGGAACAAATAACCGTTGAGGAATTAGCAAGAAAAAGTGGAACCATTAACTATGAGATCGTTACAAAACTTTCACCCAAAATAAAGAGAATTATAGTATGACAGACCGCAAAAAAAGAAACCAAAAGAAGGTCAACGAAAATCTGGCTCAGGAACTTCCCTTTGCCCGTGAAGTGGAAATGTCTGTTCTCGGTGCAATGCTTTTGAGTGAAGAGGCCCTTTTTAAGGGTCTTGAAACGCTAAAAGAGGATGATTTTTACCTGGATGCTCACAAAAAGATTTTCAACACCATTTCTGAAATCTTCGAAACAAAGAAAACGGTAGATCCCCTTACATTAGTAGAAGAATTAAAGAAAAAAGGCTTCTTAGACGAAATTGGTGGACCAGAGTACATAATGGCCATTGCCGAAAGTGTTATCTCTCCTGCCTTAATTGAAAACCACTGCAAAATTCTTCTTGAGAAATCCGTGTACAGAAAAATAATAGAAAATACGACAGAAATTCTAAAGCAAGCATACACAGGAGCACTTCCTGCCGAGGAACTGCTCGATCACGCAGAGCAGCAGATCCTAAGCGTTAGAGAAAGGGAAATCCGAAAGGGATTCGTTTCAATGGAAACCCTGGTAAGTGAAAATGTAAAGCTAATAGAAAGAATAAGGGCTACCGGATCAAACATTACAGGACTTCCCACAGGATTTAAGGACCTTGATGAACTCACAACGGGCTTTCACAACGGAGACTTGATAATCATAGCCTCAAGACCCTCCCAGGGTAAGACAAGCCTTGCGTTAAACATAATGCGTTACCTCAGTGTTGAAAGCGGCATCCCTACTGCTATGTTTAGCCTTGAGATGCCTGTTGACCAGATAGGGTTAAGGCTTCTCTGCATGCAATCACGAGTTGACATTTCAAAGCTAAGAAAAGGTATAATACGGGAAGAAGATTTCGAAAAAATAACTATTGCTGCAGGGCAATTAAAAAAAGCTCCAATCTTCATAGACGATACACCTTCAATACCAATCTTAGAGTTACGAGCCAAAGCAAGAAGAATTAAGAGGGAACATGATATAAAGGCAATTTTTGTAGACTATCTTCAACTTATTAAGGGCCCAGAAAATGCAGAAAATAGACAACAAGAAATCTCTGCCATTTCAAGGTCATTAAAGGCACTGGCAAAGGAATTGCAAATACCCGTAATAGCCCTATCCCAGCTTTCACGAGCTATCGAACAGCGCTCAGACAAAAGGCCACAGCTATCTGACCTTAGAGAGTCTGGTGCCATTGAACAGGATGCCGACCTTGTTATATTTTTACACAAACCAAGGCTCGAAGACGAAATTAACTTTTCAGGGCCTCCGCCAGAAGAAGATGTGGTTGATGTAATCGTTGGAAAGCACAGAAATGGGCCGGTGGGCGAAATTAAACTCACCTTCATCAAAGAGTATACCCGCTTTGAAAATTACGCACCACCAGGCTTAGAGTTCTAATCGATGCTTAAAAAATTAATTCCGCTTTATATAACCTACACATTAAAAATCCTCTTTAAAATTCTTCTTCTATTTGCGAGCCTTGTCTTAGTTCTTTTAGCGATTAAACCCTTCTCCACCGCTTATACCATTGTCAAAGTCATCTTTGCAGGATTTTTCGCACTTTCTGTTAGAAGCCAAATTCAAAGACTAAACTTTAAAACCTTTTTATGGCTGATAGAAAACTCCAATCCTGAGTTTGAGGAGTCTTTAATTTCTTACTACGAGCTGAGAAAAAGTAAATCACCCTTCTTAAAACTTCTCGAAGACAGGGTAAAGGAGAAACTTCAGAAAAAACTCAAAATACAAATAAACCTTTTACCCGAACTAAAACTTTTTTTATATTCAATGATCTTCATCCTTTTAGCATTTGCCCTATTCCCTTCTGTCTATTCAGGGCTCAGAGAAGTTCCAAAGGGTCAAATTTCGCCTTACTATGTCATCGCTTTCAAGGACACAACAATTACTTTCAGATCTGAGAGAAGGGTCAAATTTTACCTTTTAAAAGAAAATTCAAAACCACTCTTCATTGCAAAGGATACCGCAGTTCAGATCAGATTTCAATCTGAAGGAAACTACAAGGTTTTTGGAAAGTTCTTTGGTTTTGTTACAACGCCTTCGATTGTAAGGATTTTTGCAAAACCGCAAATAGACTCCTTCAAGGTTTACATCCAAAGGGCAAATTATATGAGTCCGACGTGGCTTGCTGTAACCGAAAAAACACCTGTCAAAATAAGGATTTTTTCAAACCCTTCCTATAAGGTCAATATATTCGCAAACTCCGAGTTTATAAAATCGGGCAAGCAGCTCTTTGATTTTACCCTTGTTCCCACACAGGATATTGACATAACCGCAGAAATTGAGTATAAAACTTTGAAAAGCAAAGTTCATTTAACGACAATATCCGTCGTTCCAAATCTTCCACCCAGAATTGAAATCCTTGAGCCTAAAGTTCTTTTCTCCTATGTCCCAGAAGATATGAGGGTGAAAATAAAAGCGCGTATTTTCGACGAGGATGGCATTGAAGTTTCCTACTTGCACTATATTTTGAGGGGCGGGATTAAAAGGATAAAGACTCCCAGTGATAATAAGATTGAAAAATTCCTGGACTATGAAATAGACCTGCAGAAAATGACAATGCTGCCCGGCGATGAGCTTAGATTTTACATACTTGCCCAAGACAGAACGGGACTTATTGACTCATCTCAGACTTATACTGTTGTTTTCCCGACTCTTGAAGAGATTTACAAAGAAGAAATATCCAAAATGGAAAAAATAGCCTCCGAATTCGAAAAAAGCACGGAAAGCTTCACAAAGGTTAAAGGCCATGTCTTAGATATCATTGACTCACTAAAAATCCAGTCAATAAAAGGGGAAAGCACCATAGAGACTGATAAGATTCTGCAAGAATTACAGTCAGCCATTCAGCAATTCTCAAAAATCCAGGAAGCTATTGAAAATCTTCAAAACCTATCCATTTCCCCTGAGCTTCTACAAAAACTTCAAAAAGTGGGCGAAGAACTTTATTCAATCTTGCAAAAAGATTTACCAGAACTACTCAAAAAATTTGAGTCTTTGAGAGACTCAACAGGAAGATTTGACAGAAAAATAGCTGAAGAACTCAGTAAAAAAAGCGAGGAAATCCTGGAAAGGTTAAACTACCTCGAGCAACTTTTAGAATTGGCTAAAAAGGAGCTGGCAATCAATGATGCTGTGGAAAAAATCCAGAGTTTGCTGGAAAAGAGGGAAAACTTGCAGGAATTGGCGAAGAGTGGAAATCTCGAAGAATTAAAAAATCTTGAGGAACAATTCAAAGCCGAAATAGCGGAGAATTTCTCAAAAATACAAGAAAATTTGAAAGAATTAATTCCAGAAGAGGAATGGAATGAAAAATTCAGCAAAATCCAGAAACTCCAGGAACAAATATTAAAAGCGGTCTCAGAAAGCAATAAAAGGCTGACTTTGAAATCCCAGGAAGCTCAAAGGGAAGAGCTCAGAGAAATGCTCTCTCATATGAAAAATCTGAAACAGTCTGCTATTGAACAGCAAATTTCTAAACTTATTGAGATGATAGGGAGCCTCCGAAGGAAATTGCTGATTACCTCATTAGAACTGGAAGACAACTTGAACAATGAAAAATTTCTTCCTTATGTGATGAGAGCGCTGGAGAGATGCCGGGAAGAGGTGACAAAAATGGGTATTCTCATCCTTATAACCTCTTCGCGCGTTCCCAAATTACTTGACCTCGCCATGGATTCCCTATATATAAAGCCATCAGCGTCTTTAAACTACTTAAATTATGCTATCTTTGATCTCTTCAGAATGGAAGCAGCAGCCAAATCTGCTTCTCAGGGTGGTGGTATGGAAGCTATGAAAATGCTGGAAAAACTGATGAAAGAACAGGCTTCCATGATAAGGCAATCGGGCGAGATGATGCAAATACCCATCCCTATGCCGAAGAATTACACATCCTCAATGATTGAAAAAATTTCAGAAATGAAAAGCCAGATGATTTCACTTTACATGAGGTCACAGAATCAGGAAGTTCGCGAAAAAATAGAACAAGCACTAAAAGAACTTCAGAAAGTCGAAGATAAGTTGAAAAAGCAGGAGTTTGACAACGAGCTCATCGAATCCCAAAGAAAGACCTTAAAACACCTGCTTGATGCTTACGGCTCGTATAAAAAAGAGGAATTTACACAAAAAAGATACGCGGAACCCGCAAAACCATACCGCTTTATAGAACCAAGGACAGAAAAAATTGTTGATCCCCAAAAAATCAGTGAAGTGCTTACAGAAATAGAAAAGCTCCCGCCACAAGAGAAGAGAATACTCAGGGAGTATTATAATAAACTATTGCTCCGCTGAACTTTGCTTTCTCTGTTTAAACAACTTGCGAACCTTCATAGAATACAGGCGATGTTCAGCATAGGTTCTCGAAAAATAGTGGGTTCCATCCCCCTTAGCCACGAAATAAAGGTAGTTCACCTTTGCAGGGTAAAGCGCAGCGGTAATTGATTTTATAGAAGGTGAACATATGGGAGTCGGTGGCAATCCGGGATACTTGTATGTATTGTAAGGGGTTTCCAATTGGGTTTCGCTCCTTTTTAACCAAGCCCTCCGTTGTTTCAAATAGTATTCTAATGTTACATTTGACTCAAGGGGGCGGCGAAGTCTTAAACGATTGTGAAATACCGCGGAAATAAGTGGCCGTTCAAAATCGACCTGTGCCTCTTTTTCAATAATTGAAGCCAGAATAAGAGTTTTATTCAAGGTAAATTTAATTTCCTTCATCCTATCGAAAAAAGAATCAGGAATAACTGCAAAAAGCTGAGATACCATTTTAAAAATAACCTGTCTTGGATCTTCAGCCCAGTAAAACTTATAGGTTTCGGGGTAAAGATAACCCTCAAGAGTCTCCACTGCATCGAGCTTAGGAAAGTATCGCTTGAGGTAATCGAAAAAGCTTGGATCCCTTGTAAGTCTAAGGAATTCAGTGGTATCAACTTCAATTGTACTGAGAACTTTAGCAATATCCTCAATTGTAGAACCTTCTTTAACCGTTACAGGATATTCAAGCATATACAGTCCATTGTAAACCATAGCGTATAAAAGTCTAAAGTTAGGCAGAGGGCGAGATAGTTTATACTTTCCCGCTTTTATCCTCTTGTCCCAGCCGGTGATTCGTGATAAAACAAGGAAACTAAAAGAGCTCCTTATAAACCCACCATTTTCAAGAGACTTAGCCACCACTGAGGCAGGAACCTTTTTAGAAACAAGAAATTCGTACTCACCCTTCACTGGATAAAGAAATTCAACATAGTAGATTGCTGAAGCGAAAACTAAAACAGTCGTAATAACCAAAACAATTTTAAAAGTCTTCATCTCTTCTCAGGAATTCTTCCAGCAATATAGCTGCTGAGTAACTATCAACCAGATATTTATCTTTTTTACCCACAGGATGCCTTCCGTGCTTCGCTCTGAAAAGGGTTTCAGCGTCTTTAGAAGTTAAGCTCTCGTCGAAAAAATCGACGACTACACCAGGCACTCTTTTAGAGAGCTCGTGGGCAAATTCCCTTATCTCTTCAGCAATCTCCCCCTCTTCACCGCTCATCCTAATAGGTATGCCAAAAACCACTTCCGTTACATTGTTCTCTTTTATTAAAGAAATTAATCTTTGCATCAAAGTTTCGTCATTGTCGAAAGCCTTCAGAGGCGTGACCACTAACCTCATTTCATCGCTCCATGCAAGCCCTACCCTTTTTTTCCCGTAATCTACCGCCAACACCCTACCAAACCTTTCCTTCTTCATGGGCAAAATAGTATGCTCCCAACAATGCGGAATCATCCCCCAGCGAGGATTTCTTGATTTTCAGTTTCCGCCTTGAATAGCCCATAATCCGCTCTTTTAAAATCTTTTCAGTGTGTCCGATAAAGAGTTCAAAGGCATTAGACACACCCCCGCCAATTACAAAAACATCAGGATCAAAGATATGGATTAGATTTACAAGCCCAATCGCCAAATAATACCCAAACTCCTCCCACAGCAGTTTAGCTGGTTCGCTACCCTGCTTGGCAAGTTCACTTAACTCCTTCGGTGAAAATTCCTCAAGGGTAATTCCGTATCTCTGCAAAAACCTTTTAGCCCTTTTAGAGAAGTAGGCGCTTCCTAAATAGGCTTCCCAGCACCCCCTCTGACCGCAATTACAAACTGGTCCTGATGGGTCAATAACCATATGACCGATTTCAGCCGCGAAATGAACACTTCCCAGAAGCAACTTTCTATTGGCAATTATACCTCCACCCACGCCAGTCCCTAAGGTTATGCCAATGATATTGGCTTCATTCTTAGCAACCCCGAACTGCCACTCCCCCAGAACAAAAGCATTGGCGTCGTTCAAGACAAAAGTGGGCTTTCCCGTCTTGTGCTCAATGATTTCTTTTATGTGGACTTCACTCCATCCCGGCAAATTGGGAGGCTCATAAACTATGCCTTTCTCGTGGTCCACAAGCCCAGCAACAGCAAGACCAATGCCATCAATTACATTTCCCTTCTCATTAATGAGATTAACCAGCCTCGAAATTACAGAATCCTTACCATCTTCAGCATAGGTTGGAAGGGACCCCCTATCAATTATCTTTCCATCTTCAACCACTCCAAACTTTATGTTAGTACCGCCTATATCAAAGGCTAATATTCTTGCCAATTCAGTCCTCTCCCTTTGTTTTAATTATTTAACAAAAAAGTTCAACTTTCAAGCGGTCTTTAAAGTTTTACTGAAATAACGAGAAACGCAATAACCAGTCTGTTGTATCTCAAGTTCCAAAAACCTCACAAAAGCTCTGAAAAACCCGTCTTTTAAGCTCTGCCATCGGTATTTCCCTTTTTAGAATTTCACTCATAGAAGTCATTGGGATATGAGATATACCACAGGGTATTATGAATCTAAAAGGTTCAAGGCTATTATTCACATTCAGGGCGAAGCCGTGAAAGGAAACCCATTTTTTGAAAGCTATTCCAATGGATGCAATCTTTCCATGGGGTGTGAAAACCCCCGTGTATTCATCATGCCTATAAGCTTCTATTCCATATCCAATTAGGGTTCTGATTAGCGCCTCTTCCACATTGTATACGAACTTTTTAACTCCAGCAAGAGCACTGTCCAGCTTAAAAATAGGATAGCCAACCAGCTGACCGGGACCGTGATAGGTTATATCCCCTCCCCTTTCTACCTTGTAGAGAGAATACCCCAGCTTCCTCAAGTAATCCTCGGGGAATAAAAGATTTTTCCAGTCTTTGTTCCTCCCGAGGGTAAAAACAGGCTCATGTTCAACCAGTATCAATGTATCAGGGATTTCGTCTCTTATCCTTTTCTCCACCAACTCCTTCTGAAAATCCCAGACATCCTTATAGCGTTTGAAGCCTAAATCTATAATATCAATCATCGATTGATGATGTGGATGGCTTTTTTATAGTAATTTTCTGCACATTCCATAATTGCTTCAGAAAGTGTAGGATGAGGGAAAATAACCTTGGCTATATCCTCTACCCTCAAACCATTTTCAAGAACCAGCACCCCAACTCCAGCAAACTCCGATGCATGAGGTCCCACAATGTGAAAGCCCAAAACGTTATCTTTCTCATCACCCAAGATTTTTACAAAACCTTGCACGCTTTCCTGAGTCAAAGCACGGCCGTTGGCCTGGAAGGGAAATTTACCAACTCTGTAATTGATGCCCCTTTCCTTCAGCTCTTCTTCAGTATATCCTACCTTGACAATCTCAGGATCACCATAAACTACAGAAGGAATGAACTTCGCCCTGTGAGAAGGTTTTCCAGTGGCAATTATCTCGGCTACCATGATGCCTTCCTTTGAAGCCTTATGAGCAAGCTGAGGACCCGGCACTATATCCCCAATGGCGTAAACACCTTTCAAATTAGTAGTGTAGTTCTCATCAATCTTAACAAATCCCTTTTCGTCAAGTTCAATTCCAGCCTTTGTAAAGGCCTCAGTATTTGGTTTTCTACCCGTTGCTATCAAAATCTTATCAGGTTCAACGGGAATCCTTTCTTCGCCTTTTAAAATATAAAATTTTCCGTCTTCTCTTATCACCTTAGAATTAAGGTAAAACTTTATTCCCTTCCTTTCAAGACTCCTTTTTAGGATACTGACCGCTTCCCTGTCAAAACCTGCAAGTATGTCGGGTAATATTTCCACTATGGACACTTCTGAACCAAGTCTCCTGTAAATAGTTGCCATCTCAATACCAATTACACCTGCTCCCACAACCAGAAGATGTTTTGGAATCTCTCTTACCTCAAGGGCCGACGTAGAATCGAGGAACTTCACACCATCAAAATCGAACCCGGGAATACTTCTCGGAGAAGAACCCGTGGCAAGTATGATAGAATCAGCCTCAATAACTTCATTTTCTACCTTCACCTGTTTTTCGTTTAAAAGCTCACCATATCCCCTTACAAGTTCTATACCATTTTGTTTGAAGAGATATTCAACACCTTTTACAAGCCTCATTACCACACTATTTTTCCATTCACGCATTTTTTCAGGATCGAAACTAAAGCCTTCAACAGAGATACCCTTACCTTTAAAAATCTCTATCCTCTCACCAATAGAAGTAACCTCAAGAAGGGCTTTAGTAGGAATGCAACCCACATTCAAGCAAACCCCTCCGACCTGATCTTTCTCCACCACACAAACCTTCTTACCAAGTTGTGCTAGGCGTATCGCTGCCACATACCCGCCAGGCCCAGCACCGAGAACTATACTGTCAAAGTGCTTCATTCTTCTTCTCCTTTATTTGTTTTTCTTGTTGAAAATATTATAATTTATTCGCTATGGAAAACGTAAAAAGAACGCGCAGTGTTGATGGGTATCTTAGCTTTTATAAATATTTACGGGGAAAAATTGCTCAAGACGCAGAGAAAATCCTCGGTAAATATGGTAGGATAGCGGTAGAAATTCTTCTTACCGGTCCAGATTTGTTCATATTCCTCTTCAGAATTTACAGAGACCCTGAAGTTCCTTTAGAATACAAGGCGGGACTTGCTTCCATATTAACTTACTGGATTTTGCCGATCGACATTTTTTCAGAGATGTTCTTTGGTGTCCTTGGCTACGTTGACGACATATTCTTAGCCTCTTACATTTTGAACGGTCTTATGAAACATCTTGATGCGGAAAAGATAAAATCCTACTGGCCAGGATGCGAAACAGCTCCTAAGGTGATAGAAAAAATCCTCGGATACTCGCAACTTTTGGCATCCTTACTGGGTAAGAACTCAGAACAGAAGTTCAACCAGCTCGTCAATAGAATTGAAAAGAAATTAAATATTCAAACAGAAAAAAACTCATCTATAACACACATTGAAAACACAGCTGAAGAATAATGTAATTAATATAGTATAATTAAAACAATGTTGGTCTATAGTATGTTTTTAAAGCTTACCGTACAATGGTAAAAGCGATAATTGGAGACGTTAGAAAAATTTACCACTTGCTTGAAGACAATAGTATAGATTGTGTTATTACCTCTCCCCCATACTGGCAACAACGCGATTACGGGATTGAGGGGCAAATAGGACAAGAAACATCACCTGAGGACTACGCTAAAGAGATTGCATATGTATTTGAGCTATTGTGGCCAAAGCTAAAAACCAGCGCTACTATTTTCCTAAATATAGGCTACAAATTCCAAAATGAGGAATTTTTGCTGATACCAGAACTTGTGTCCTTTGAAATGAGAAAGTTAGGCTACCTGTTAAAAAACAAAATCATATGGTACAAGCCTAATGCAATGCCTACACCAGCAAGGAATAGACTAAACAATACTTATGAAGCGATATTCTTTTTCGTAAAAAATGTAGGAAAAGAAGTATTCTATTTCAATCTGGCAGAGCTATATGAAAGCAGTGAATTATTTACCTCACGCCTTAGCACAAACATTGAAAATCTTCTCTCAGGGAAAATCGAAGACAATTTAACAACAAGAAGTAAAAGAGTAGGCATTGTTACAGGAGTTAATAAAAGATTCTTAAAAGTTTTATGGAATGATGGTCAGGAGGAAAACATAGAGTTTGCAGATGAACAGAAAGAAGCAACATTTCGATGTGAGAATTGTTATCACAAAATCAATTACTGGGATATTTCACTTTCCTACGCAAATTATGGGAATTTTCTTTGTCCAAACTGCAAGACAACTAATTTACCAATTCCAGAATTTCACAATGAAGTACATGAAGAAAGAGAATGGTTGTTTTCTATCAATTTGTCCACAAAAAGCAGATTGACTAATGCAAAAGGGAGTGAAAAATACAAAAAAGCTAAGCTTCTCACATCTTCGCCAGCTGGAAGACTTGCAATTACTGGAGAAAAATTGGTTTTAAAAAGAAAATGGATATTTCCTCAGCCACTTATTGCCGACTATCTAAAGAGACACCTAAAAAAATCAAATATAACTGTTGGAGCCTTAGAAAAAATTTTGGGTTACAATTACACAGCGGCACATTGGCTCAGAAAGGATTTCTCGCACTGGGGCAAAGGTGGAAGCCTACCACGGCCTTCGGATTGGAAGAAGTTGAAAGAAGTTTTAAAATTGGATAGCCGATACGACAGACTATTAACTGATGTTGTAGCTGTGATTTCTACGGTCCGTCCACACCCAAAAGGCAAAAATATTGGTGATGTATGGGAAATCCCCACTGAACCTTATGAAGGGGAACATTTTGCAGTTTTCCCGAAAAAACTGGTCGAAAGATGTATAAAACTGGGTTGTCCACCAGGTGGCACTGTTCTTGATCCTTTCGCGGGTTCTGGCACCGTTGGTGAAGTGGCACTGAAACTAAACCGGAAGGCAATTTTAATAGAAATAAACCCTGACTATAAAAAATTAATTCTGGAGAGATGTAGAAATGTCGAATTTATTGAATAACTTAGAATTAGCTGAATACAGGTACTTCGTAACTATTAAAACAAACATGCTTACGAGAATAAACGAAATAATTAATCAATTAAACTCGAGAATCCCAATAAAAAGTGACTGGGAGAATGCATTCCTCAGTACAGCAAGGAAAGGTTATAAGCAAAGTGACCTTGATAAAGGTTCCGAGAGGGTTTTTCACAAGTGGGCAAGCTACCTATTTCCGACCCCTAACTCTACTCCCATAGGTTCCGATTTGGTTTTCGATTCTGACGAAGGTTATAGAATCCACATTGACGTAAAAACTGCCCTTATTTCTAACGAATCAGATTACAAAGGGGTAATAAATATCGGCCAAAATCAGACAAGCTATTCAATTCCTAATAAATTTAAAGCAAACCTCCCAACCATTTATGTTGATGGAAAAATAACTCTAACATATGTGGTACAAGTAATTCACGAACAATTATCAGACAAAATCCACGCATTAGTGCTGGGATGTATACCTAATGGCAAGTTATATCGAATTTATGAAGATCAAATTGTAAGAGCGGGTAAAGGCGGATGGGGAAAAGCTAAAGACTTCCGATTCAGATATTACACTAAGAAGGGCGGCATATTAAGTTTTAAATTAATACCCGGCAAACCTAAACGAGTTGAGATAATAACAGCTTTACAAAATTCTGATTGTGTAAAAAGCTTGGCCTCTTTAGGACTACTCATTAACCACTATCACTAATAGATGATAGTTTTTCTATTCTTGTAAAATCTCTTTTCTTCTTTTCTCGAATTCTTCAAGTGCTATTGCAAAATCTTCCTTTCTGCCAAGATCAAGCCAGAATCCATCATGCAAGTAAACACCTATCTCCAAGTTATCTTTCATTAGATCATTGACAAGGTCTGGGAAGTCATACCTGGTGTTCTCGGGGATCCTCCTCAAAATATAGGGGTTAAACACATAGACACCCATTGAAACGTAATAATCCAAGGTAGGTTTCTCCTGATATTCTCTTAGCACATTTTGTTCGAATTTAACCACACCGAATTCTGTGGCAATTTGCCGCTTCACCACCCCAATGGTTAAAGGTTTGCCATTTATCAGATGGAATTTGTAAATTTTTTGAAAATCTAGATCCGTAAGGGTATCCCCATTGATGACAATAAAAGATTCATCCAGTTTATCTCTCAAAAGCTTTAAAGGTCCAACTGTACCAAGCTCTCTATCTTCCACTGAGTACTCAATAGTGGCTCCCCACTTTTTCCCGTTGTTAAAATAAGATTTGATAAGCTCTGCAAGATGACCACAGGCAACGTAAATTTCTGTAAAGCCACTCTTAACGAGCTTCTTGACTATGATCTCCATTATGGGCATATCCCCTACGGGCATGAGCGGTTTGGGTATCACCAGGGAATAGGGTTCAAGGCGTTTGCCTTTTCCACCTGCAAGGATTACTGCCTTCATTGCAACTTCCACTCCATTGGATTAATGTTCTCAAAGAGCCTATCCTTATCCTCAAGGGTTTCAAGTAAGTTTAAGTCTTCTGTACTCAAACCTTTATTTTCCCTTAAACTGGCAAGCATATCAAGGAGCCTTTTACAGTACTCGTAGTGAATCGCCACTCTTTGTTCAGCGTAATCCCTGGCGCTCCAAGTAGTGATAAGGAACTGCCAGTCAGAAGACTGAAGTAAAAGGAGTTCCCTGCCGAGTTGTTTTAAAACCCTAAAGTACGTAGGGTCTTTTGCAAGTTCAGCATTCAAAGCTTCCTTAAAAAACCTGTCCTCTATTTCATAAATCTTTTCCCACGTCCACGAGGTCCAGTCGTTAAGCCATACCCAGTGGAAACCTCCCTCTCCCCAGGAACCCTCTGGAAGATTCACCACCGTTTCAGGAGGATACTTCCGGTGATATTCACCAAGGGTAATAGTTTCTAAACTCTCGGTCTTAGAAATATTCTCAAAAACCTTCTCAAGCCAATCAATACCTTCAAACCACCAATGGCCATAAAGTTCAGTATCGAAAGGCGAAACAATGATGGGATTTTCCAATTCACTCTCAGCAATAATCTTTTTCAAAATGTCAACAAAGTGATTCGCATGACTATCCAACGCCATTTCAGCCCAGTCCCTGCGGTATTCATCCTTGTTTCCAAGATCCACATCCTTTCCCGTAATTCTCCAATAACGATGCCCTCCAGGAAAGTGTTTCTTGTGGAATTCAAGATATGCAAAATCACCGGGATAACCAATATCTCTGGACCAGACCTGCAAAGCTGTCCTTGGATCCCTTGCAAAAACACCAGCACCCACCTTTTTACCAGGGGAGACAACGTAGTAATTTCGAAGGGTATCTTTCTTCTCAACTTCCACTGGTCTGTAAGCTGAAGCCTGGGTCTCCCAAAGTAGTTTAAGGGCTTCAAAAAGCCCGATATAGGTTCCTACCGCCTTACCGCCCTCAATCAAATGGTGATCAACAAGGAAATACTCAATCCCCAGTTTATTATATATCTCCTCAAGACCAAGTCTGAGATACTCAGGATAGCTTCCAACAGGTGGTTTCCACTTATAAGAGAACCTGTAAGCCAGTTCCGGTGGCCAGATACCCGAAGGTTCAACACCAACATTTTTTACGAAAGCCCTCTTACCTTCCAGAACCTGAGCGTAACAAGATTCATCCTTCAACAAAAGTGGCATATAACCATGGGTAGCTCCAGAGGTAATTATCTCTATGTGGCCTGCCTTGTAGTAAGAGGAAAAACGCTCGAGTATATCTCTATTTATTTTCTCAAAATATTCACCAACCTGTTCATAGAACTTTTGCCAGAAAACGGCAAGGCTTGCCCTGTGCTTGTATCCCGTTTTTAAGAAATAGATTTCATCTTCCCGCGCCGAGTCAATCTTCTGCTCAATATATCCCTTTACACCCTCTTTAAAACGATCATCTTTTAGCTGTTCTTGTAAAACAGGCGTTATACCAATGGTAAAATGGACTTTAATCCCCCTGGAAACAAGTCTTTCTATCGCCATCAAAAGAGGAATGTATGTCTCTGTAGCCGCTTCGTATAGCCACTCAGCCCCATGAGGCCACACACCATGGCCCAATACATAGGGCAAATGGGAATGCAATACCAGTGCAAAATAACCCTTCTTAGCCATAATCTCTCCTAAAAGCTTATATCAACCTCTCTCAAATATTTTGCTGCCTCCTCCGGCGGGGTTGGATTGATATAAAGACCCGACCCCCACTCAAAGCCTGCAATTTTGGTTATTCTCGGGATTAGTTCTATGTGCCAGTGATAATCGTATTCTATGGTAGTCCAGTAATCTGGTCTACCTGGCCTTTCGTGTGGGCTCGGTGCAGTGTGGAGTACCATATTGAAAGGTGGGTCATTTAAGACGACCTTGATTCTAAGTAACATCTCTTTCAAAACGCTGGCAAGTACTTCCAGTTCGTGATCCTCAAGGAGGGCAAAATCGTGAAGGTGTTTCTTAGGTATCAGCCAGGTTTCAAAGGGAAAGGAAGAGGCAAAGGGTTCCCATACAATGTAATTATCTCTTTCCATTACAATGCGTGCACCGTACTGTAATTCCTGATTTATTATGTCGCACATTAAACACCGTTCTTTAGACCTGAAGTGGTCTCTGGAAGCTTGAAGCTCCGTAACAACTACCGTTGGTATCATTGGCGTAGCAATCAACTGGGAATGTGGATGAGAAAGGGAAGCCCCCGCTTCTTTTCCGTAATTTTTGAAGATGAGTACATAGCGAATGCGAATATCCTTTCTCAAATCCTTAATCCGCTCCCTATAGGCTATTAAAACCTTCTTGATCTGTTCGACACTCAAATCACCAAGGTTTTTATCGTGCTCAGGAGTCTCAATTATTACTTCATGAGCACCAATACCATTAATTTTATCAAAAAGACCAACCGCCTCTCTCGTCAATTCTCCCTCAATTCTTAGGGCAGGGAACTTGTTAGGCACAACTCTAACTTCCCATCCCTCCGTATTGGGGGCACGATCCTTAGGGCCAATTACAAAGATTTCCGGAGGGGTCGTATGCTCGTGCCCATAGCAAAATGGACAAATTCCACTTTTGATTTCCTCTTTTGTCATCACATAATCTGAAGGCCTTCTCCCCCTCTCCGTGGAGATAATTGTCCACCTGACTCTGAAGACATCGTACCTAAGCTCAGGCATTTTTCCCTCCTTTGAACCTTATCCTGACTACATCCCTGTAATTTCTGCCCTTCAATTTGGCAAACAAAAAGATTGAGGTACCCTGATATACTAAGTCAAATCCTTTCTCCGACTGGGAAATGGTTAAAATTGGGTAAAGATAAATATCCTCACAATTTGAGCTTTCAATGGATACAATGACTTTCAGAATTTCATCGGCAATTTCAACATAATTACTGCCTTTTAAAATATAATCCCTATGGCTGATATCCTCTTTTCTCTCCCCTAATAAAAGCACCGGAACTTCAAACTTTAAATTCAATTCAACAGCAACGGCGTGGTTTAACTCCTCTTCCCCTTTTATGGACAGACCTAAGTCAACTCCTCCTCTCACTGGTTCTATGGATTTCATAACCCTCACATTGACTTCCCTTTCACCCCTTACCCTACCCTTCCTGCTCAATCGAATGCCATTCCCCTTAAACCGATAATCAAACTCACCAGTGACAAAGTCACCGAGTTCCTGATGTTTGTTATATCTAATGTTTTGAAAGTCCAGCCCTTCCGGGAGGAAGTGAAGGAAAAAGGAGTACCGGGGATAGCTGTCATAGACCATTTCCTTAGCACTTTGCTCATCAATCCATTTCTCCTGTTCGTGAATGGAAGCAACACCTTCTTTTGGGGGTTCACCAATCTTCACTCCCTCGTGATAGTGCTCAAAACGCCTCATTAACGTATCTTGAAAATTGTAGAGGTATTCAAAACTGGAAATTTCGTAGATGGAGCCTCCTAAGTGCGGTATAACAGAAATCCTTAATTCTCTGCTCTTTACACTAACTTCCGGTCTCCCATCTTTATTCAGGTCTTCCACAACCCTTTCTGGGCTCTTTATTTTTCTGTCAATCTCAATCAAGTTGGAATAAATCTCCTTTCTCAGGTGTGGAAGATATAACCCACCAAAAACACCATGCCAATAGGCATCGTTGCACTGAGCTTTGTAAAGGTTACCTTTTAACCTTCTATTCCTACTTTCTGCCAGAAGATCAGAAAGATATAGCATCTTCTTATGCATATTGTTGGATTCTTCATATTTCACAAGGAAGTTTTTCCAGATGCCACCTCTCACAAACCTTCTGTAATAATCGAAAACCCCTTCTGCACGAAGTTTATTGACAAATTTAATAAAATCAACGGCACCGTCGGCCGGAAGGGACCACTCACCCATTTCAAAATATGAAGCAGTGGGAAGATAAATTCTGCCGAGGGGTGGTAAAGTTCTCAAGGCTTCAGAATAGGTTATAGGTTCAATATCCCCACTGTTTAAAACTGCCTCTACAAAATTTCTAAGCCACCCTTTTTCATAAACCCACTCGTGAGTTCCCGGCCAGAGTCCGAATTTTTCACCATCGTCAAAGATTATCGCCATCGAACCAGGAATATTTTTAATATAGTCTATGCTTTGATGAACCTCTCTGAAAGGGATTAAATACCTCAGAGTCTCATCGATAGGAAAAATTGCGAGAGTCTTCCCCTCGCCCTCCGTTACGTAATACCCGTGAAGCTCTTCTTTTTTCTTCCCGGCAGAGAGAAAATGAAAGTCATCAACGAGGACATATTTAATCCCACATTCAACAAGGGACTGAACAATCTCCGACTCCCAAACCCTTTCAGTCAGCCACAACCCCTCTGCTTTGTAATTAAAACGATCCTTAATGTAATCCTTTGCAAGATTTATCTGCCCAATCCTGTCTCGGTGTGGGATTGAGGCAAGCACAGGCTCGTAAAATCCGCTGATAACCAGCTCCAGCTGACCCCTTAAAACCATCTCCCTTACCATTTCTATATATTCAGGATGCTCCTGTTCAAAATACTCCCAGAGAGGGCCAGTGGTGTGCATAGAGAACTTAAATTGTGGGTACTCGTACATTATATCAAGGAAGGGCTTGTAACTTCGTTCAAAGGAGTGATCGAAAACGTGTTTAAAGTTTCCGACAGGCTGATGATTATGAACTCCAAACAAAAGTTTCTTTCTCATAACTCCTCCTACCACATTACATCAATTTCATCTTTTTGCAACTTCTTAATTTTAAAGGAACCAACCCGTGGATACCTTTCAGAAACCTGCTCGCCTTTTATTATCAAGTAAAACTTAACTTCGTCCGCGCCCGCAGTAACACTTAAGGGAATGGCAACTTCCAGAACTTTCTTCCACGCAAACTCAACATTATCGTGATTAGAGGTTTTCGTCTTCAAATCCAAAATAACATCCCTTCCACCTTCAAAGTATAGATTTACCCTTTCAATAATTCGGCCGGGTTGCGGTTTGAGCATTAGAAAGAGTTTCTCTTCATTAAAACCGTATACAATTTTTTCAAGAAAATAACTTTTAACGGCCATCTGGCCGGTGGAAAAGGTTGAAACATCAAATTCACCCGCGCCTAAATACTCATAATAGTTTTCAACCACTCCGTCAATCTTAGGATTAACATAAGCTACTGCTACCACTGAAGGAGTCACGCTCTGCATCTCTTTTTTAATTGGTTCATCAAGGAAACCCGGCACTTCAAGATTGGCAAGCTCCAGAGCCCTTTTAAGATGCTTCCTAAAAAGTTCGTCAAATTCCCGATAATAGAGGGTAAAGTTGTCGTCACCATACCACCAGAACCAGTCAGACCCCTCCGCACACATCAATTCTTCCTCCGCTTGAGGATTTAAATGACCCTTTAGTATAGACTTTACCTGTTTTAAATATTTCCAAGCCCTATTCTTCTCTTCGTGTCCAACCCAAGTAGTAAAATCGCCGCGTATCCAGGAACCCGGATGCAAGTAGTACAGAGGCTCAGCATTTTCCTCTGCGACTTCGCTGAAAGTAGCGGTTTTTATTCTCGTGCATTTATTCAGAAGTCCGTATAGAGTTTCAAGGAACTTATGCCCCCCATTGGGATAATTGTCCCAAGGATTTTCACCATCAAGGATGATCGATACCACCCTGTTTTCAATCTTCGAAAGGTCTCTTAATCGCTCAAAAAGATCAAGAGCGGACTCTACCTCCCCCCTTTGTGTATATTCAAAGCCTATTTTGTCCGAAAGCGTCCGATCCCTGAAGAAAATTTTTAATCCATTAACCGAATAGACCCTATAAATCTTTTCCCTATCATAGGCTTTTAAAGATTTGAAAAGAATTTCCTCATCAGTTGCAATCCATTTTATTCCATGTTCCCTATAAATTTGAACAGTGTCCATTGAGACTGAACCTTCTGCAGGCCACATCCCCCGAACTTCGACGTTTAATTTTTCCTTCATAAATTGAATAGCCTTGGCAATGTGCTTCTTTGCATTCTCGGGTTCAGAAAAGGAAAAATCAGGCCTACGGGTATATGGATTTGAAATTTCCGCATTCCTGGAATCATAAATTACAGGCAAAATGGGATGGTAATAGGGTGTTGTTGATATTTCTATTTGCCCTGACTCATATAATTCCTTGTATAGTTCCACCGTCCTTTTTATTAAAGGAAGCATCTCATCATAAAGAATCTTAACATCTTCATCGGTGTATTTATGCTCTTTTTCTCTCAGATCCCTGAGAATGGGGTTACTTTCAATGATAAGCGGGCTTATTGCACTGAAAAGCCAGTAAAATTTTAAATCTCTTAAATCCTGAAGAGTGAAGTATTTCCAGCGGGATTCAATTTCGTAAGGTTTACCCCTCTTTCTCAATAGATAATAAAAGCGTGGATAAACTCTAATTCTCGTCTTCTCACTGACATTGAAGAAGTGAAAAAGAATGAATTTAATTTCCTCTTCCGTCAAAGAATCGGCGGGTTTCAGAGCCAGGTTTGTGAATTTGCATTCTGCCCGCCCTTCTGCATAATCCATTAGCTGTTCAACGAGCACAGGAACAAGATTAAAGGTAACCTTAACGTCATTAAATTTAGAAAGGATATAGGGCATCTCATAGTACTCTCTAAGGGCGTGCTGAATAACCCAGGGTAAATAATAAATCCTTCCGCCGTTTTCATTTACAAAATAGGCAGGTTGGTGCATGTGCCAGAGAAATAGGACCCTCATTCTTCTTTAGCTTTGTCGATGATTTTCTTATAGGTCTTTAAAACCTTTTCAAACTCTTCTTTATTTTTAAACTGGGCATAAATGCTGATTGATGGATGATATTCTTCAGGTCTTATCAAAATCCATCCGCTTTCCTTAAATATCTTTATACCATCAACAAAGGAAACATTTTCACCCTTGATCGATTCTGCAATCTCACGCATCACCGTTCCCTTCTTCTCAAGAGAGCAAGGTACCCTCTCGTGATATATTTCGAAAGGAGGTATACTACGAGAAAGCTCTAAAATGTTTATCTTTGCAGAGGCTATAATTTCTAAAATCTTCCCGAAGGCAAACATCGGATCCGAAACACTGTGCAGCTCTGGGAAAATTAGATGCCCCTCTCCTGTTCCTGCAAAAACTACGTCATGTTTACCGGCCTCAATTTCTGATAAACGCGATGAGGACTGGATGAATTTAATCTTAACTCCATTACCTTCACAGACCTTAATCACTTCGTCAGGGACAAAGGGTGGCAACACCACAGTTCCTTTTAGCCCTGCAGCAGTTATCAGGTAGGTGACGAAGACAAGTAAATCTATTCCACTCCATACTCTACCCTCACAGTCAATTAGGGCAAGTTTTTCTCCCCCTGGATAAAAATAAACCCCTAAATCATACTTCAAATTCTTTATTAAATGAGAAACTCGGTCTAATGAGCGCCTCAAGTCTTCCTCATTCTTCGGCTTTCTCTCTACATCTATATGGGCATTAAGACTGATCGATTCCACAAGAAACTCATTGGCGATATAAGGGAAAAAGTCGGCAACTTCACCATGGGCAAAGTCGAAAACTACTTTTAAATGTGTTCCCTTTATTACATCAAGGTTTAAACTCTTAAGATAAGATTCTTTGTAAAATTCAAAGATTCTGTTTTCAATGGTAATTTGCCCCGCTTCGCTGTAATGTGCTCTTCGGAAATCTTCACGGTAGAAAACCCTTTCAATTGATTTTGCAAAATCCGGCGAAATTTGAAACGCATTGGAGTCAAAAAAGATAATATCTGTGGATGGCGGATCGTCAGGAGTCTGCCTGAAATAAACACCACCAATTTCTCCGAAGGTACTCAATTTGAACCTAAGAATAGGTAATGGAATCATCTGGGCATCCTTAATGTTAACGCCGCTGGCACCAAGCCCGCCAATAAAAGCACGTCGCAAATTTCGTGCTGAGGGGCTGGCATCTCTTCCAAGAATAACCCAAGAGTTTCTGGGCAATAACGAGCCGTACGCGGAACCAAGTTTCGCGCACATCTCCGGCGTAAGTTCAACATTTGTTAAACCAGTAATCTTTGAGCCTTGAAAGAGTGACCTTTTCCATTTTTCACCCCACACCACGTTTGAAATCACCACCGCTGAATCTTCAACAATCTTGCGCGGCCAGATTTTCACATTTTCTCTGACTACAGCCTTTCTGCCAATAATACACTCATCAGCAATCACTGCTCCCTCATTAATTTCAGCCTCTTCCAACACACTGACGCCGTTCATTAAAACGGCACCGTTTATCTTAACCCCTTTCTTAATATAAACGTTGTCCCAGATAATTGAATTAACTATCTCCGCACCATGCTCTATAACGCAGTTATTCCCAATGGAAGACCTTTGAATTTTACACCTGTCACCAATAATAGTATTCTTTCCAATAATTACCGTTCCCTTGAAATCAACGTCCTCCCCTATCTTGACATCCTCACCCACACGTACATCCCTTCCAACGAGGTCAAGCTTAGTGCCTTCGATCGCAATATTGACCTTCCCGTCAAAAACATCATAGTGCGCGTTCCGATAGGCATCGGGGTCACCAATATCCCGCCAGTAACCTTTTCCTATAAAACCGTAAAGAGGCTTATTCTCTCTCAAAAGCATGGGGAAAAGGTCCTTCGAGTAATCAAAAGCCGTTCCTTTTGGGATATACTCAAAAACTTCCCGGTTGAGTAGGTAAATTCCTGTGTTTATCGTATCTGAAAAAACCTCACCCCAGGTGGGTTTTTCGAGAAATTTAACAATCCTTGAATTTTCGTCGGTAATAACGATACCGAATTGCAAGGGGTCACTGACCCTTGTAAGGCCGATTGTAACCATCGCCTTCTTTTTCTCGTGGAAATCCATCATAGCCTTGAGGTTATAATCTGTAAGCAGATCCCCGCTAATTATAAGGATTCTCTCCTCATCCCCCAAATAATCCTCTGCCATCTTACAAGCTCCAGCTGTCCCATAATCTTCTTGCGGAACCACATAGGTAATCTTAACACCAAAATCAGCACCGTCACCAAAGTAATTTTTTATCACCTCTGGCTGGAAATAAAGGAGCATTATAAGATCCTCTATCCCATTTTTCTTCAGGTGTGAAACTATCCTTTCAAGAATCGGTTTATTTACAAGGGGTAACATCGGCTTTGGAATACTCATCGTTAAGGGCCTAATTCTTGTACCAAACCCCCCTGCCATTACAATACACTTCATAGCGTTACTCCTGTGATATAGTAAATATTAAAAGCAACAGAAACAATAATCAAGTAAGCGCAATTCTCCAAAATAACATTGAAAGAGTGTATCTTTACTGCATCAATATTTATCGAGAAGTAGGATTTGGGGAGCAAGTTTTAAGACAATTCAATTTTCCTACGAGTTTGGATTGCCTATCTCCAATAGTGGTCCGGAGGTTGACTTAGCCGTTGAAGCCACAAACCCAATTGACATGATTGTCTACCTCCGATTGTGCTTGAAGGGGCAATATTGAACTTATTAAGTAATTAGGCACACAGAAGATCTGCAAACCATTAGAGTAGAAACTCCAATAGATATTCTAAACACGAAAAATACGAAGGGTTATGAAGGCTTTTTTACAGGTTTTAGTTGGCTTAATTTGAAAAGGCTGGCACTGAACTAAAATTGTTCCATTGAGTTTTATTGGTATTTGAAGAATAAACGGTCGCAGAATCCTATAGTAATGTTTACAGACGCTATTGAGTATCGAACATTACGCTCAAATACAAGGCGTAGAAGTCTATATATCATCAATAATCCCTTACTGGCTTTCCAACAGATAAAACCGCAAGGAGAGGTATTTTCCAACATTTCTATACTTTTTGAGATGTTCTCTAACTATACGAAGAAACTACGAAAGTTACTTTTGAAAAACATTGCAACTTTAACCTTTAAATTTCACCAATTAACTCTCCAATGCAACATCAAATCCTTCCAACATTAGAATTTACCCTTCGTGCATTTCTTTTTTAATCCAACCATCGTCTACTCAAATATGCTCTTTACCCCTTAGTTACCTCCTTTAACGGTGGGCCTTCTAAATTGTAAATATGGAACCCTTTTACTAAGACTCTTATCCGAGTGCACTCTTTCAGGCGTCTTTATTAACACCAAATCGTAAATTTAGTTTCATGAAATCTTGAACATTTTCACGATTGCAGGTAATATAAATAGTGCAAAAGACGTGGAAAAGGAAATACCACCTATGACAGAATAAGCGAATTTATGCCACATTTCTTCGGGATGGTACAGTAGTAAAAAGGGTAAGGCAGTCACAATTGTTGTCAAGCTTGTATAAATTATCGAACGCATCCTCGATACCGATGCTTCAATGACATCTCTCGTAACTAAAGCTTTTTTAACAAGGATTATTGAATCGTTAACTGCAATTCCTATGGTTATAAGAGTCGCAAGTACGGCATTTATATCGAACGCGGAATTTGATATCTTGAAGATCAGAAATATACCAGATAACGTAAAGGGTATTGCAAAAAAAACCGATATTGAGGCCCTTATTTGATTAAATACAGAAGCTATGAGTAATAACAGAAGAATGACGGTAAATCCAAGAGCAGCAATAAAGCTTTTTGTATAGTCATTGTCGCCCATGGCAGTTCGAATATCATAATAAAATCCCGGAGGAAGGGGATTCTTTTTCTTAAAATTCTCTAAAATCGATTTCAAAGAATCTGGCGGTCCTTGATAAACAAAACCTACAAGTATCTCAAAGTATCTATTTTTTCTGCCTATGTTTTTTTTAGCTTCTTTCCTCTCTATGCCTGTGATTCGGGATTCGAGCTCATACAAGTCTACAATAGGTTTCCCCTTAATAATGGCCCCATCTCCTATGTCGGTTAGTTTAGCTTCCTTTGAAATATCCTTCAATTTCATGAAAAGTTGGGTATTGCCACAACCAAGGTCTAATACATACGATGTAATGCTTCGACCAAAATAAAAATTTGCTTTCGTAATAGGAAAATACTCACTTTTTTTAAGCTCCAGCGCTATTTTCTCTGCAATATAGCGTAGTTTTTTGTAACTATAACCGTAAACTGGTAAGGTAAACATGAACGGTTTTACATTACCCTCAGATATAACGAAATCTTCAGAACCCCCTCCTATCATACGAATGTCTAACCCACCAAAATTTGAGAGAAGCCCTTCCAAACTCGCTCTCAGTTCCCTTAAAACTCCATAGTTTACCGCCTTTTTGCTTGCTTTTATCTCCATTATCGCACCTTCTGAAGTAATATTTACAAAAGTGTGCAGCGAGTAATCAGGAGGTAGTTTGTTCTTAAACCTATTAACCTCAGTGTTCAAAGGTGTTATTATCTTCTCATTTAGCACCAATGGATCGACACTTCCTGATGCTGGGTAAATATATATGATTATTGAGCTTAGGCTTTCTTTATCAAAAATCAGAATATGACCCTTATTCAACCTTTTATATACAAAAGGGCTAAATCCCACAATGAGTATATAGAACACAATGGGAATAACAGGGTTTGCTACGAAAAATTTTACAAGCGCTCTGTAAGGAATTAGAACATTCCCAAGAATATGCCCCTCTTGTTTTATATGTTTTTTTGCAAAGAAAAAGGGTGGAAAAATAAAATAGATAATCGCAAGGGAAGCAACAAGGGCCATACTGAGAGCAAGAATAAATTCTTTATAACGGAGTCTGATGTCTGAACTGGCGTAAAAGAAAGGTATGAAAACTATGAGTGAGGTAAGAGTAGATGCAAGTAACGGAGAGAATGTCGTAGAAGAGGTCACAAAAAGCGCCTTCGTTTTGTTCATTTTTTGGATGTTGCTGTGGTATTCTTCAACAAATACTATAGCAGTATCAACCAATAACCCCAGTCCAAAAACTAAACCTGAAAGCGTAACCACGTTAATGCTAACCTTTACAAGTAAAAAAATGGCAAGAGTAACTTGTGCAGAAAGTACTGCTGTTAACAAAGTTAAAGTACTCTCTAAGATATTCCTTTCGAATATTGACAGTATCAAAAGGAGAAACAAAAGCCCAAAAGAAAAAGTTAAAAACAATTTGATATAAGCTTTCTTGATTTCATCTCCAATATCAAAGGTCAAGGTTATTCTTTTGCCAGTTAAACTTTCAAAACTTTTTAGAATGCGGTGCACTTCCTTAGAGATACGAACTTTATTTTCCCCGCTCTTAAAGGAAATTCTGAAAAGTATGGATTTTTTGCCATCGCACAAGAATATACTTTTTTGTGAATGATTTTCAATATCGAATATGTCCTTCAGCGGAATTCCTCTTATCTGTAGTTCTGAAAGATTTGGAGAATTAACAGATATTTCGAGAAGCTCTCCCTTACCTAAAGGAAAAATGTTCCTTTTAAAATGTGAGCCTAAATAGTTTGCAATATCAGAGAAAAGAATATTAAGGTCATGCAGAGCGAATAAACGCGGTCTCAGTATGGTTTTGGCTGTCTCTTCGCCTATAACTTCTACTTTCTTGATTCCTCCTACCGCTTTTAAAAACAAAAAAAGGCTATCAACTAAAGGTTTTTCACAATTTTCAATGTAGAACTCCATGTCATACTGTTCCGCCGAGTGTTTCTTATGTACAAAGGGGCCGACGAAGAAATCTGGAAGTTTTGCTTCCTTTAAGACATCGAAAACCTTTATAATAAAACGTTCCGGATCAGAATTGGATTTCAATACTATGTCAATATCAATAGAATGTTCCTTTGTTGAAGAACTAATGGATTTTACTTCGGTTAATGACCAAATAAAACCTTCAATGTAAGGGGTATATTTGGTGGCAATAAATTCAGGGTCCATTCCCTCATAGCTATAAGTTATGTGTATTTGTGGGTATGTTATTTCCGGCCAAAGTGATATTGGTATATGAAAAAGCCCGTATACCGATAATAAAATCAGCATAGTTAATATAGTAAAAGTTCTTATTCCGTGTCTTAAAGCAAACTTAACGATGCTTATCATAGAAATGTGTAATGATTAGATACAGTTTAGGTATAATAGTCATGGATGTTAAAGTTGAAAACAAAATCCCTAAAATGAGTACAATTGCTATACCATGTTGAATTTTTGCACCGGGAGATCGAGAAAGAAGTAAAGGTATTAGTCCCATCACCGTGGTAATTGTCGTGATAACTATGGATCTTGTTCTCTTCTCAATAGCGTTTAATATGCGTGCTTCTTTTTGGGGATTCATGTTTTTAGTTATAAAATCGAGTAGAACTATAGCATCGTTAACTGAAATTCCCGCAAGAACTATGATGCCAATACCAGTTATTACATCTATACTCTTATTAAATATTGTAAAGAGAACAATGATAAATGCTAAGGATAACGGTATCTGCCAAACAGCAATTCCCGCGATTTGGGCAGATTCAAATACTGCCACAATTGCAAGGAAAACCAATACACCGGCAAAAAGGATTGCCTGAAACACAGAACTTTGTGTTCTATTCTTTTCGTAAATAGGGACATCAGATGAGGGCCATAAAGAAGTTTGGACTACTTTAAACGTATCCACCTCAACGCTAACAAGCCTCCTTAACAGGATTTTGCCACGATTTCTGTTTTCAATGGGAAGGTTCAATATTTCATCAAAATCTTCGGGAGTAAATCCACACAGGGTAATTTCAACAGTGTCAACAGCTCCAAGCCGATGGTGTCCAAGTGCTGACTTCAGAGTAGCAAAAACATCGGATATACTTACATCATAGGCTAATACTTTTTCCGGCATTATTTTGAGTTTTTTTACCTTTGCATAACGAGTCTCGTTTACTGAAGGGAATTCTCTCGATATAAAACTCAAAGGGTTATCTAAATCAGATATTTGTATTACCACATCGCTAAACATTTTTCTTATCTGTTCGGTAATTCGTCGGTGATCCTTAATGTTAAACAAGTAAAGTGTCCATGTCTTTATACCTTCATCCTGTATAACCACCACACCCTTGTTATTTTCCAAAAGACTTCGTGTCTTGCTATTAATTAAACGGCTCTCAAGACCAGAAAAATCATAAATCTTTACTTGTAAGTTTGGGCTCCTGATATCGGGAAACATAGTGAAACGCACTTTACTTAAAGAATACACAAAAAGAATGAAAAAGAAAAGGAATGCTACACCTACAAGTTTACCGTGTCTATTTACAAATAAAAAGGATTTTTTAAAGAACGAAGCACTAATTTCTATTAACTCTGTTGATTTATCTTGGATTTTGAAAATATCAGCAAACATAGGGACTATAGTCAGGCTTATAAAAAGAGCGAAGAAAGTGCTCACTATGACCACCATTGAAAAAGGGAAGAATAGTTTTCCTGCAAGTCCATATATGAAAACAACCGGAATGAATACGACACAATTAGTAAGCATGGATGATACCACTGCTCCTCTTATACTTTGCGTACCCCAAATAACAGCTTTAGTATAATTATCATATTTTCGCGACGCCTCCTGAATACTTTCGAGTACTATAATGGAAGCGTCAATTAACATACCGCTGCTCATTATTAAAGCACCTAAGGTTATAATATTTAAAGAATACCCGGCAAGATAGATGAAGATAAAGGTGAATAAGATAGAGAGTGGGATACTAATACCCACAATGAAACCAACTTTTGCATCACCCAGAAAAAGCAATGAACTTAAAATAGCAAGAAGGATACCGTATATAAGGACAAATACAAGGGATCTTATCGTCTGTTTTAGAAAATAAGAATTATCAAAGAGAATCTTATACTCTAAATTAGATGTTTCCAATACGCTTCTCACCCGTTTTGATGCTTGTAAAGGTGAACCAGATGCAGATGGGTAAAGGAATATCGCGATATACTTTCTGTTGTTATATATTACCTCTTCGGACGGATGTTCTTCTACTACTTGGAAAAATTTTTGAAGGGGTTTACCATTAAAGGGGAGCATTTTAAGATCATCAAAAGACTTTATGGGAGATGGAACAATTAAAGGATATTCAAAATTGCCTTTTTTAATCAATAAATTAATGGGATTCTTAAGGATTTTGTAATCGTAGAGAAATCTATCTATAGCACTATGCCCATACTTATAAAGATTTTCCCGAGGATAGGAGAGTTTGTAATGTGTCAACTCTGCACCAACTATTTCAACTCTTCCTATTCCCTCAATGCTTCCCAGTTTAAAGACCAGCTCTTCTTTTACAAAGTCTTTTGATGTATGAGGAAGGATGAACGCCATAAATGGCGAATTTGCTCCTCCAGTCCACTTAATTTGGATATCCTCTAAGAGATCAGATATGTGTTTATTTTCAGCTTCGACTCTGTTTATAGACTCCTTGATTTTCAAATATGCCACATCCATATCCACATTCCACTCGAATTTCAGAATTAAAACGCAATAATCAGAACTCACAATCTTTCTTATATATAAGAGTTGGTCGATATCCTGAAAAGCTTTGAGAAAAGTACTTGCTACCATCTGCTCCACGAATTCTGTAGTATTAGGAGCTGTTTTTATTACCACTTCAAACGCAGGATACTCTATTTCCGGAAATAATGCTGTGGGTAATTTAACAATTGAGATCACCGAAATACTAAGAAGGATTAACAAGATAGAAATAATCGAAACTTTATGCTCTAATATGTATCTGAGCATAACACTTTTTTACATATCATGTTATGTGTTGCTAAATCTACATCTTTTGCCAGAATAGTATCATGGGGTTCTAAATCACCGCTTATTATACTATATTTGTCATCTTGAAGAAGAACATCTACATATTTCCAGATAAGGCGGTTTCCGCTTAGTTTAAATACAACGTATTTATCACCATACTGTTTAAGTGCCGTGTTGGGAAGTATAAGCCCGAATTTCTTATCTGTAACTATCTTAATTCTAACAAAATCACCTATTTTAAGCCTGTTATCTTCATTGGGAACCCTTATTATTAAGGACATCGTATTTTTTTCTTCATCCAAACTAAAACCAGTTATAATACCTGTCCTTGCGATATCATTATGTGTGATTATCGCTTGAGTCCCCTCTTTGTATAGCGTATTTTCTTCAGATAGAGGAATTTCAACCTTCAAAAAGTCTGTTTGATACAACGTAAAGATCTTCTGGCCCTGTTTTACAACATCACCTTTCATGCAATATGCTTCAATAACACCACTAAACGGTGAAATAAATTGGGTCATATCAATCATATATTCAATTTTTTTTCTTTCAGCCAGGAGTTCAAAGTACTCGGGTTTATAAAACCCTTTATCGATATATAACTTAAGAGATTGTATCTTTTGGTTTATTAAGTCGTACCGGTAAAGGAGAGCGCTATCTGAAATACTGATTAACTTTTGCCCCCTTCTCACTATCCCCTCTGCAAGATAATCAATTTTTCCATCAACAGGAGAAGTGTATTCAATTACGTGGTACGGTTTCAAGACACCGTAGAAGACTTCGCCTTTAAACACGGTGTCTTTGCGTAAAATAATCGTTTCACATGTTAAAATACCGCCAGTTTCTTCCTCTACGGTGTAAAACTTTTTAGGTTTAGCTTTGCAATTTAAAAGAAAAATTAATGATATCAGCAAAGAAAGATTAAAACTCTTCATAGGAATTCACTCCTTATTTTTTCCAATTCAAGCTGCGTGAAATAAATTTTGCTGAGAATTTCCTCATACATAGTAAGGTAGGTCCTGAAAGTTTCGAGTTTGATGTGTAAGGGGTCATTTTTTGCAATTGCCAATAGATTTTCTAATTCTTTGCGTACATGAATGTATCTGTCCATGTTTTCTTTATATCTCTCTATATGAAGAATCCTCTCTTTATTCCTAATGAAAAGTTCCTGTCTCATTTTTGATAGTTTATTTTCTAACCTACTTTTGCATATTTTTTTACAATTTATGCTGGAGAGTGATGAAAAATTCAAAATAACCCCAATGTTTACTATTGAAGGTAAAAGTTTTTCTTCAACCCCTTCTGATGTGATTACACCCTTTCCACCAATTTCGAACCCAAAAGAGAGACCCGGCATAACATTACTACACTTCAAGAGTCCGTTATAATACTCTGCAAGTGCCTTTAGAGAATCTCTAACAAACTTGATATCCCTTATATATGGTTGAGTGGGTAGGATGGATAAAACGTCTTCCAGAGCAAAAGTATCTTCCGTAATCACAATAGAATCAGTAACACCCATTATCAATTTTATTTTTTCGTACTGAATAATATAATTTAGCGAATCATCCTTAAATTTACTGTAAACTGAAAGGAATGTGAGTTTAAAGTTAAAATATTCTTCGGGAGTTATAACTTTATGAATCCATTCTTTTGAAACAATCGTATCAATTTGAGCCAGTAAATTCATGATTTCCGTCTCATATCGAATTTTTTCCCTGTATAACAAGTAATTCATCACAGTTTTTTTGAAATCGAAAAGCATTTCATTCTTTTTCTGTGCGATATCTAATTGAATTGACCAATCTACAACAAACTCTAAAAGCCAAGATATACTATTTTTGTCTGGTCTCAAGAAGTCTCTGCGAATACCAATACCCCCATATATGTACTGTTGTTTAGTTGGAGAATAAACATTCGATATGAAATAATTGTCATATCCCTCAAGCCGCGCGTAAATGTCAAAATATGGGCAAATATTACCAATTTTTAACTGAAATCCATAGTGCGTATTCTGGTTTTTTAAAAGGATAGGAGAGGAAAATACTGGGAAAAAGGTTACATCTTGAGTATATGTTTTAAGGGGAGCATACAATTGAAGATTAATATCAGGGTGTTTTGGAGAATCCACCATTTTGTGCAATTGGAGTTCTTGAGCAAAACTACTGTCGAGTTTCTGAGCAAAAAGTCTCACTATTTCACTATAAGAGAATTCCCTTATCTGACTCCAAAGTATTACCCAAAAAATCATAACCATAGACTCAACTTATAAGTTGTAATTTACATAAATCCTTGTAAAAATCACAATTTCTTGTTAAAAACTCGTGAGGTCCTTCTGCGATAATCTTTCCATCATCAAGAACAAATATTCTGTCAAGTTTAGCTACTGTAGATATTCTGTGAGCTATGACAATGAGAGTTTTGTTTTTGGCTAAATCTTTTACTGCTTCGAAAATTTTCTGTTCCGTTATCGAATCAACTTGTCCCAATGCTTCATCAAAAATAAAAATTTCACCCTTTTTAAGAAAGGCGCGAGCTATAGAAATTCTCTGTCTTTCTCCGCCAGAAAGTAAAAACTTCGCCTGGGTTATTTCAGTGTTTATACCGTTCGGAAGCGATGTTATATACTCGTAAAGACCCGCAATCTCCAGTGCTTCTATAATTTCTTTATCTTTTGCATCTGGTTTTACCACAAGCAAGTTCTCTTTGATCGTTCCAGGGAAAATGAAATCCTCCTGTGGAATATAGGTTACTACTTCTCTTAGATTTTTAAGCTGCATATCTCTTAACTCCACATCGCCTATATAAACCTTCCCGGAATAATTTCTGTAAAAACCGAGGAGTATTTTAATAAGCGTGGATTTCCCCGCTCCACTTTTCCCTACAAGACCTACCTTCTCCCCGTGTGCAACCTCCAAAGTTATATCTTTAAGAATTTTTTTGTCCTCGGAATACCCAAAACTCAGACTTTCAATTGTTATATCATAACGCGAACTTTTTTTTCCAATATGAATGTTTTCTGTCTCAATTGAAAGAATTTCCCTTATCCTGTTAAAAGATGGAACAGCAGCCTTTAAATTAACGATCCCATCCATAACACTCGAGATGCTCTGATTGATAAGTGAGCTCAGAAAGAGAAGAGCAAACATCATTCCTATTGAAAAATTTCGTGCTGTGAAGTAAAGATAACCTGCCCTTATCAAAAGAGAAGAGGTCATTAAAAGGGAAAAAATCAAATTTAAGTTATTTATGCCTGTTCCCCATAAACCCATAGAAATCTGGGTTTTAATAGTTGCATTCAGAGTCTTTTCCAATACTCCACTTATTTTTTCTTGCATATTATACGCTCTAACAATAGGCATGTTATATAGTGGTTCCAGTAGTGCCCCCATTGTATGGGATAGTTTCTTTCTCAATTCAAGATTACATCTTTCTACTTTTTTACTTCCCAATAAAGAGAGCCCAAAAATTAGAATAACAAAAATTCCAACGAAAAATATCGAAAATGCGTCAAATCTCGCTATTATGTATAAACATCCAGCCAATATTGCTGCTTGCTTTAAGATATCCAGCAAACCATCCGGAAGTATCGCAGATATCGAGGGAACATCATATGTAATTCTACTCACATAGTCACTTATACGGTTCTGTGAGAAGTCAACAAGATTTACATTTAGAACTCTTTGGAATAACGAAATCTGTAAGTCTTTTACGAGATTTCTCCGGTAAAAATTAGTAAAATAGTAGGAGATTATTGACAGAATTCTCACAAGTACGTTTAAAAGCAAAAACAAGGTGATCAGGGTTAAGAATAATTTAAAATCCTTATTTAAAGTTATTGCCTCTACCGCATTTTTTACTATTATGCTGGAATATACGTAAATTCCACTACTTATGAGCGAAAACACAAAAGCAGTGACAAAGATGTGGATATATTTTTTAGAATATACAAGGATAAATTTGAACATATTTAAAGGCGTGGATACGATTCTATTCATTGAGGTTCGAACCCGATACAACAACCATTACCCCCTCCATATAACCCTCAAGCAGGGCACCCTTAATTCTACAGCCGTAACTGAAACTACAATCACACACCTTATCGACGTCCTTATCACTGCTTACTGGTGTTAACAATATTATAAATGTGCTTTCCATATCTTTATCTCCTTTTTATTATTAGTAAAGTCAAATTCAGCGAGATACACTTCCCCTCCTCTTATCATTATCGGGTAGACTGGTTTTTCAAACTTAATACACTTTTTAACAGTTATTCTTCCACTTTCATCCATTTTAGTGAAAAGAAGAAACGTATAGGGTGTACTAATTAAAACATCGCTTTCAGAGTAATAAAATCCCCAAATTAGGGTATTTATATCTCTTTCAAAGTAGGGATATACCCCCGTTATTCCTCCTCTCCAAAAAACCCCTTTCCCTTTCCTCTCAATTCCATAGATTGGGATATATTCGGAAAGTGTTTTTGCATCTATGTATGACCACTGACTTGTGCTCAAATTGTAAAAAGTTATCAAAAGTTCTGGAGAAACCAAATAAAACCCAGAATCAGTCAATGTTATGGAGATAAATTTTTGATTAAGTTTTATTGTATCAACTTTTTGATTAGTTAGACGAAGCAAGTACACACTCTTTTCAGATAAGATTCCTACAATATTTGAGCGAAACCCTATGTCAAATAATTTCGTTTCAGATAAAATTTTTTGCTTATTCAAGTATAACCCATCTCTTTTTCGGTAAATATCAAAGGTATCCACCTTAAAAACAAGATTATTCATCCCCATCCGTGGAACTAAGGTGTCTACAAGAACAGAGTCGCCTTTGAATTGGAGCCCAAAGACATAATCAGAAGTTATAATGTATGCCTTTTCATTGGCGAAGTACCACCTGTGTAGTATATTTAATAACTCTAACTTTATAATGGTTAAATGGGTGGTTAAAAAAAGGAGCAGTAGCATTTTTAATTACCTTATCCCCAACTTGGTAGGGGTTAATTTTGCCAATCTTCCATTTTCGTTAATTATGAGGAATTCATCCTTAAGTGGGCAGTATGAAATTAGTATTGCAGTGCGTGGAAATTTAACCACTCTTTTAATTGTAAAGGTTTTATCATCTACAAAGAGAAGCACACTCTTCTCGTCTTCTTCTAAGTCGCGCCTTTGTAATACATAGTAATTTTTGTATTTTATGATGTTTGCGAAGGAGGAAACAACAGCAATTCCTATTGCCCCACTCTCATATTTCTTTTCCACAGTCTTGGCACACCACTCATTTTTTCCTTTTACAGAATATGCTCCTATGAATTCCCCTCCTTTCAGACTGAATTTAAGTAAAACCATTTTTGTTGCTTCAATGAACACCGCAGTATCTTCATATGCAGTTCCAATCCAAATGTCTACGGGTGAAAAATCTTTGTAGTTCACCTCCCTGATTTGCATCTGCTTGCTTTTTGTATTTATGTGAATAATATATCTCGGCCCCAAGAGAATTAGATTATGGCTGTTTCCCGTCATATAATATGGAGACTTCGTTAGTAGAAATTGCCCAATATAGTTGCCTTTAAGGTCGTAATAATTAATCTTCCTGCCATGCTTATCATAGATATAAACTAAATTCTCATCACACACAATGGAGTTCAGACCATAAAAGGAGATTTCTTCTGGGGCCCTTCCAATAGGAATTTTAGCGGAATCTAAAGAATTTTTGTCAGTATTATAAGAATAAAGTGTTATTTCTTCACTGCCAAGGGGAACTGAAAGCATCACCAACAAGTTCTTATTAGCAAATTGATAATCTGAGTGAATCCTTAACTCCAACAACTCTTCCCCCTTATAAGCAAACAAAACTATAAATAATATGACATTAAACATAGTGCCCCTCCTTCTTGTTTTCCCACAATGCAAAAAAATCTGGATATGTATCTTTTATTCTTGCGTAGATTTTCAATACTTTTTCCCAGTGTCTCCTCCTTGATTTGCAAGCAGTATAAAACAAATCCTTGCGCAACTTTCCACTCCTGTAAATTGAGGTATAGCAAATATTACAAAGCCTCGCTATTGGACATTCAAGGCAATTTTCGTTCTTTAAATGTTCCACCTCTTCGATAATTTCTTTAATTCTTTTAAAATTGAAGCCATCGAAAATATCGCCTATTTTAAGGTGGTAATGCACCCTCTCACAGGGATATATGCTACCATCCGGTGTAACAAAGGTTCTATCGTATCCCGGGATACAAAATCCCCCAATAAATAATTCCTTCGACAAGTTACCTTTTGGGCTATTGTGGTAAATAAAAAGGTCTTTGTATAGAAACTGATGCAAGAACTCATTTATTTTTCCCTCAGGAATGTCCTTTTTAAGGCTCTCTTCTATCAGCTCATCAAGTTGTTTATCAAAGGATGCAAGCACTTCTGTAGAAAAGCGTTTATAAAAATCTGTTTCGTAAGGGTCAACAAGGGAAACGAAAATAGGACCGTCGGTTTTGCAATCCCATTCATTCAAGAAGTCCATCACAAGATCAAGGTTAAAGGGAGGTGTCAAAGTAACGATATAGCCTACCTTTTTCATAAAATATTCAGGAGATTCTTGCTTGAAAGCACGTAATCCCCTTAAAATAAAATTAAAGGTAGGCCTACCTAAACGGTTTACTCTGTATCTGTCGTGAATTTCCTTTGGTCCATCAATACTTACATTTACACTAAAATCATGTTCCCTCAAAAACCGCCTTATTTCTTTCCTTAAAAGAAGCGAACCATTTGTAGTAAGAGAAAAGCGAATTTCTTTTGAAGTGAAAATCTTTTCTGCCAAAAATACAGCATATTTAATATTTTCAAATGCCAAGAGTGGTTCCCCTCCATAGAAACCTATGGACAGGCGTTCACTTTCAGAAGAATGGTTTTTCAAGAATAGTAATGCTTTTTCAATGATTTCCTTGCTCATATAAATTTCCGTGTTAACGCGCTCTCCTCTGTATATTCCAGAATATTTACAATATTTGCATGCGAAATTACAATCCCATGTAATATCCAATATCATATGTGAGAGCCTTTTATTCAAATTATGATAGATTTCTTGCGTTGAATATGGGAAAATCGCACGTGTAAAATAAGGCCTTTCAAAGTCAAAAAGATTTAACTTTTCGTTAAAATCCTCTATTTCCCTTATGGCTGTAGTAATTTCTTCCTCCTTGTAGCAAATAGATAATCTTTTTAAAATTGCCCTTTTATCGTTGTTTTCTTTCATCAAATTCAAAACATCTCGTACTAAAGGATTGACCTTTATTATTGCGTTTGATACAGGTAAATAAATAAAATTTTTCATAAGGAAAAGCATTCTTCCCCACCCCTTATTGAGTAAATTTTTACAGGTACCCGCTACCAGATACCTATTTTATTATTGACATACCAAGTTTTCAATAGGTATCCAGTAACGAGTACCTGTTTCCGCCAGTGATTTACTACATCATTGAGGATTGCACTCTAAACCTAAATCTGCATAACCGGCCGTGTATCCTTCCATGAATGACCAATCGGTTTGACATCTCGGAGCGAAGCACACACATACACATGCTTGACGTGGTCTTGTAGTGATTATATTGGTTAACAAATTTATCATAGCACACCTCCTTTAGATTTGAGCCACCTCGAGGTGACAAACTGGCAATTGTTAAAAGCGAAAGAAAGGTGTTTTCCAAAACCCACGCCTATTTTTAACACATACCTGATCATTGGGTAATTATTATAATTTTTAATGGTTTCTTCAGATTTTAGTATAAAAATTTCCTGTAAAGGAGCCAAAACTCCGTGGTGTAAGAACGAGCGAGAAGACTTCTGAGGATGTGAAAGAATAATATCAGAGGATAAATTAATACAGTTATCGAACCTAATATAATTAAATCCACCGTTTTCATTTGTGAATTGATAAAACAAAGTGACATTCATCAGCTTTTTATCCCAATAAAGTTTAATATATTTGCGCGTAAAATCCATTTTATCATGCAAATATGAACGAGCCGCTTTGCAGTCTTAATCAAATGAAAAGCTTGCAACCTCAACATATTTAAACAGCGAATTTATTATATAGTGAGTAAAAGTTAAAGGTTAATAACAGTAGATACTGCGAAAAAATTTTCGCAGTATCGCCTCAAACTAAACCCCTCACAAAATAAAGATGAAATAAGTAAACCAATTTTCGATTTAATTAACTTTCGAGAACAAACAGAAAACGAAAATTAGTTCAACTTATTAAATCCAAATATTACTATTTGGGCCAATTAATAGAAAAAAGCTTCGAACTATGTAACATATCTATACAGCCCAAAAATAAAAAATCAGAGTGGAGATATTAAATTCTCTCATAAAGCTTAAACTAAAAACCCAAAAACCCTGAGTTATAGTAAAAATTCCGTATCTCATAAATCAGGCAAAAAAGACATATTAAAATTACACTCGTAGCATTAGTATTATTCATTCGCAATCACAATAAACAATTTTCTAACCAATTCAAGCCAAAAGATTATTCAGTCCAAAAGAAATTAATTACTCGGATGCCTCTTTTTTCTTCAACAACCTTTTAATTTCGTTTTTAAGCTCAGTGGGGTCTCCCGATTTTACCACGTAAGCATCGGCGAACCAGGCCGTGTATTCGTCTTGATAAGAGCTATAAGCAGTAAAAAGAATTACAGGAATGTCCTTCTTTTTCTTCTCTTTTTCCAGGTTTTCCAAGACCTCGAGACCTGACTTTCCCTTCATTTTAATATCAAGTATAACGAGGTCAATTGGCTCCGTTGAAATCTTATATAAGGCCTCTTCTGCATTTTCTGCAGTTATTACATCATACCCTTCTCTTCTCAACACTTCGCCGTAAAATAAACGAATATCGGGCTCATCATCAACCAACAAAATTCTATAATTAGCCATGTTTCCCTCCTTTTAACCTTTAATAACCGCAATGGGAACCATTCTCGCCACTTTTGTTGAGATACCTGCATTGTGAACAACATCAACGACTACATCTACATCTTTGTAGGCATCAGGCACCTCTTCGCTTAAGGTCTCCATTGAATGAACTTTAACGAGAATCCCTTTCTTTCTAAGCTCTTCAATGATGTTCCTTCCCCTTGTCTGCCTTATGGCTTCACTTCTTGAAAGAACTCTCCCTGCGCCATGAGCAGTAGATCCAAAGGTCTCTTCCATCGCCCTCTGTGTCCCCAGTAAAATGTAAGAAGCAGTTCCCATATCACCAGGTATTAAAACAGGTTGTCCAATTTCTTTATAAACTGCCGGGACCTGAGGATGTCCCTTGGGAAATGCCCTCGTAGCCCCTTTTCTGTGCACGACGACCTTCTTAACCTGACCATCAACCACGTGGTCTTCAACCTTTGCTATATTGTGGGCAACATCGTATATTATCTGCATGCCAAGTTTTTCAGCACTCTCGCCGAGGACTTTTTCAAAAGATTCTCTTATCCAATGGGTTATGAACTGTCGATTTGCCCACGCAAAATTCGCCGCGCAGACCATCGCACCAAAATAGGCCTGCCCTTCTGGAGATTTGAAAGGCACAGAGGCAAGCTGCCTATCGGGAACATTAATTCCATATTTTGCCATAGCATTTTGAAGCTGTCTCACGTAATCATCGCATATCTGATGCCCAAATCCCCTTGAACCTGTGTGAATCATAATCGTAATAGTGCCTTCCTCTATACCAATTACGCTTGCTGCCTTCCTGTCAAAGATCCGTTCTACCACCTGAATTTCAAGGAAGTGGTTACCCGCGCCGAGTGACCCGAGCTGTGGTAATCCCCTTTCAATGGCTCTCCTAGAAACTTTATCAGGATTTGCTCCACTCATTGAACCGCCTTCTTCTATCCTTTCAAGGTCTTCTTTCCAGCCGAAACCCCTTTCAACTACCCAACGGGCACCGTGGACCATCACTTCCCTAAGCTCCTTCTCAGTCACCTTATATATGCCGCCTTTACCAACGCCAGCGGGTACGTTATGGAAAACAGCATCCAGAATCTTTTCAAGATGCTTTTCAATGTCTGATTTCTTTAAATTCGTTTTTAAAATCCTTACTCCACAGTTTATATCGTATCCCACCCCACCCGGTGAAATAACTCCATTTTCAACGTCGAAGGCAGCTACTCCTCCAATAGGAAAACCATATCCCCAGTGGATATCAGGCATAGCTATGGAATACTTCTGAATGCCTGGCAGACAGGCCACATTCGCCACCTGTTCGGGTGCATTGTCCTTTTTTATGGAGTCCAGCAATTTCTCTGAGGCATAAATAATTCCAGGAACTCTCATGCACCTTTTATAATCCTGACTTATTTTCCATCTAAAATTATCAATTTTTTCCAGCCTGCCCTCCCACATATACTCACCTCCGTGAGTTGTAAATCTCTAAAGCTTTACCTAAAATTTTTATCGCTTCTCTAAGCTTTTCCTCTTCAAGGACATAAGCAATCCTCACCTCGTCCACACCTTTGCCCGGGGTTAAATAAAAGGACTCAGCGGGAGCAACCATTAAGGTCTTTCCATCTTCATTAAAGTCTTTCAATAACCAGAGAGCAAAGTCTTCTGCATTTTTGACAGGCAACTTTACGACGGTATAAAAGGCACCTTCAGGTTTTCTCGCCTCAATACCTGGAATTTTTTCTAATTCCTCAAAAACTGCATTTCTTCTCTTTTCATATTCGGCTATCATAGGGCCAATGAATTCATCAATATGCCTGAAGCCATAAACTGCACCCCATTGTTCTATCGTAGGCGGGCAAAGCCGCGCCTGACCCATCTTCAAAAAGGCGTCAAGAAATTCTTTGTTTTTAGTAACTATGAATCCAACGCGAGCCCCACACGCACTGAACCTTTTAGATATTGAATCAAGGATTATTAATTGTTCATGTACTTCTTCAAACCTCAAAGTGGTTGTGGGTTTCCTACCATCAAAAGCAAATTCCCTATAAACTTCATCAACGAGCAAATACAATCCAAACTCTTTCACGACTTTTATAACGTTTTCGAACTCCTCATCCTCGTAAATTGTTCCAGTAGGATTGTTGGGCGAACAAAGAAGAATAGCCCTGGTTTTATCCGTAACCAACCTTTTGATAGCTTCATATGAAGGCAAATGAAACCCATCTTCAACCGATGTTGGAATGGGTCTTAAACCAATTCCTACCTGTTGAGCAAATCCTTGATAGTTGGTATAAAACGGCTCCGGCACAAGAACTTCATCCCCATAATCTCCAACAAGGAGAAAGGCAAACAGAATAGCCTCAGATCCACCTGTAGTAATAAATACTTCTGAAGGTAAAACTTTTACTCCAAATCTTTCAAAGTACTGAGCAATCGCTTCTCTTAGCTCCGGTATGCCATCGGAAGGTCCGTAAGGTAAAACAGGATCGTTAAAATTTTTAATCCCATCGAAGATCTGCTTTGGAGTTGGCACATCAGGTTGGCCTATGTTAAGGTGATAAACTGTAACCCCTCTTTTCTTTGCTTCTACTGCGTAAGGGTAAAGCTTCCTAATTGGCGATGCTTGCATCTCTTTAGCTCTATTGGAAATCCTTATGGTATTCTTCTCTAATGCCATGAATTCCTCCTTTCAATCATAAATTTAAGCCAAATAGCATGAACTGTAAAGGTACTTATAGGAGAAATTTGAAATGATATTAATCCTACTTTAACATTTACGTATGAAGACAAGAATCCCAAAGATTTTCTTTGAGGTAGCAGCAAAAGAAGCGGTTGATTGTATCTATTTCTTATCTCCTCAAAGGCAAATCCTGTTCTGGAATAAATCAGCAGAAATTTTAACAGGTTTTAAATCACGCGAAGTGATTGGAAAGCGTTGTTACGATGATATTCTAAAGCACATTGACGAAAATGGTAATAATCTTTGTTTTGGGGAATGTCCAGTAGTTAAGGCGATTAATAGTGGTAAAATACAAGAAGCTAATGTTTTTCTTCACGACAAACAGGGAGCAAGACTTCCAGTTCATGTTGTGGTCTACCCTGTAAAAAATAAAAAGGGTGAAGTAATAGGAGCAGTTGAAAGATTCAATGTGAACCTCGGAACCTCTTTGACCTTGGAAGGCATAAGGAACCTTGAAAAAGAAGCCTTTCTTGATCCGCTTACAAGAGTTCCTAACCGCAGGTATGTCGAAAAAAAGCTTAAAGAGTATCTTAAAAATTTTCGAAGCAGAAGAAAAAAATTCGGAATTTTATTCATAGATCTTGACAATTTTAAGCAGATTAACGACACATACGGGCATTTATGTGGAGACAGGCTTTTAAAGGCTATAGGGCAAACAATTCTTATGAACATTAAACCAATCGACACCATAGGAAGGTACGGCGGTGACGAGTTTGTAGTTGTCCTTGAAGATATCACTAAAACAAAACTTAAAAAATTTGCCGAAAAGCTTTTGAAATTAATAAAAAACTCGAGCATCAAATGTGATGGCAAAGAGATATACGTCTCGGCTTCCATAGGTGGAACTCTCGTTAGAAATAAAGATAATCAGCGGAGTATCTTAAAGAGAGCAGATGAATATCTTTTAAAGGCAAAAAGCAATAAGCCCTCAATTCAAATTGGGGATTAAGTTCTTATTTTGGAATTTTTCGCTTCGTAAAGTCTTAAATCAGCAATTTTTACCATATCAAATAAGTCCTCTCCTTCTCCTATAGAAGCAATTCCATAGGAGAAAGAAATAAGAAATTCCTGATCTTCACATCTTATTTTTTCATTGACAAATTTTTCTCTAATTTTCCGCATAATTTGCTCAGCATCTAAGGCAGAAACTTTGTAAAGTAGAATTAAAAATTCGTCACCACCGTATCGAACTACATGGTCGTCTTTCCTCAGCGCACTACTCAGTTGCAAAGCAACACTTTTCAAAACACAATCTCCAAGTAAATGGCCGAACTTATCGTTGAACTCTTTAAATCCATCTATGTCAACAAGACATACGCTGTATAGCTCTGGCACTATCTCCCTTATCTTCGAGAGAAATCTCCTATTCAACGCACCAGTTAAAGGATCTCTCATAGACTCCATTTCTAAAAACTCAACCCTTCTCTTTTCCAAGACGAGCCTTCGATATAAGGTTACAAAATCATTCATAATAAACGAAATGTTAACCAGAACAAATACCGGCAACACATATTGGGTCAAGAGAGGTACGGATAAGTTCTTAATCAAAACGTAGACATCTCGGAAAATGTAAGGGACAAGAAACATTATGGCAGCGAAATTTAAATTAGTGAGAGTCGTTATCTTTTTGCTATCCGAAACAAGAGTCCTTTTAAAAAATATCTGTAAAATCAGCGCCACACTTACAAACACTATGACATCCATTTTTAGATAGGTCCTCCGTACAACGACGCTGTTATTTTCCATCATGAGCAATATAGCAGAGAGTAACAAACTTGCAAATAGAACAACGTATACAGCATGTTTAAGAAAGCCCTTAAAGTCAAATTCGTAAACAAAACCAAAAGCATACAATGCAAGGGACAAATAAAGGCAAGAAAGGGCTATCTTCTTAAACACAGGATATGGAACAAGCAAATATGGAACATACAAATAATCAATTAAGTAGAAAGCCAACAGAATTAGTGATAACCCAATAACTGCTCTATGTTTCCTCAAACCTATCAAGAAAGGCAAAAGAATCATGAAAATTCCAACCACAACAAACACCATAATATAAAACTGATTTAGAACTCCATTCAAAAATGCTAAAAGTAAATAACGCAATTTAACATGGTTTAAATCGCTAATAAGGATTGGAGAAGAAATACCAACCGTAACCTCGGTTTTTACCGTCAAAACAATCTCATTAGTATCTTTCAAAAAATCTCTTTCAATTAGGAAAAGTTCGGGCTTATTCCACCTGAGGGATCTGCTTGCCACGGGGCTACCTGATGTTCCAATTAAATGCCCATTAAGGTAAACTGCTATATAATTCCCATCTATAAAAGGTATAAAAATCGAAGGAGTCTCACAAAATATTTTGTCAAACTTGAATCGGAAAATATGGAGTCCTGGGGCTTCCGTAAAAAAAGGTATAGAAATAGTTGAATCACCGCTTTGCAAGGTAGAGATTATCACACTTCCTTTGCATTTTAGTTTTTCAGTATCATATAAATACTCAAAAAACTTAAAACTAAAAACCGAGAATATGCTTACGCATACGGTGATTATTATTCTTCTGATAAGGAAGCCTACCTTAAAACCCATAAACCTACTCAATAAATCTGTAAAATTCCTTAGCCGGTTTTCTGGGAGGTGGGTCGGGTATTTCCGCGGGCCATCCAAGGGGCGTTACAGTAGCCACATAGTGGTCCAGGGATATGCCAAGCTTTTCTTTCACTTCGGGTCTATCCATATCTGCAATCCAGCAAGTTCCCAGTCCTAAGGACCACGCAGCCAGCATAAAATGGTACGCTGCAATACACCCATCCTGAACATAGCGCCTTGACTTAGAAGGATCGGAACAAATAGCAACAGCATAAGGTGCAGCAAGGATCGGCTTCGCAGGTTCTCTAATGTTGCCAAGAAACTTTATGATTTCTGGATCCTTTATGACAATAAAGTAATAGGATTGGGAATTCCTCGCTGTAGGAACCCACCTGCAGAGCTCAAAAAGCTTTTCAAACACCTCATCTGGTATAGGCTCCTTCTTATACTTCCTTATGCTTCTTCTTTCAATTAGCAATTTTTCTGCGTCCATATCTTTATTATGTACTAAAAATCCCTTTAAGGCAAGAGAGTTTTAAAAGCTTGTTAATCTTTGAACTTCCACGGTTAAGATATTAAAATTAAACCTACTCAAAGGAGGCTCAATTGATTGATCGAAAGTTGTTGAGGGAAAACCCGAATTTGTTAAAAGAAGCCCTAAGCAAAAGAAACTATGATGTATCAATTTTGGACGAATTGATCAACTTAGATGAAGAAACGCGCATTCTCAAAAAGGAGATAGATACTCTTAGGGCTGAGAAAAATAGAATAAGTAAAGAAGTTTCAAGAGCGAGGAGAGAAAATTCCAATCCTGATTCGCTTCTCAATGAAGCTAAAAAGATCGACAAAAAGTTGGAAGAACTTGAAAAAAACCTTGAAGAAAAGGAAAAGATTTTAAACGAAAAGCTCTTGTACCTGCCTAACCTTCCTCATAGCTCCTGTCCAGTGGGAAAAAGTTCAGAAGACAATATAGTTGTGAGAGAGTACGGTGAGATAAGAGAATTTGGTTTCACTCCAAAGCCGCACTGGGAAATTGCGGAAAATCTCAAAATTATTGATTTTAAAAAAGCTGGCGAAATTTCAGGATCAAGGTTCGCAATCTATAAAAACGAAGGTGCAGAACTGGAAAGGGCACTTATTAACTTTTTCTTGGATCATAACAAGAAAAAAGGGTATGAGGAGATATTGCCTCCAACCTTAGTCAAAGAAGAGTCTATGTACGTATCTGCCCACCTGCCCAAATTTAGGGAAGAGATGTACTATGTTCCTGAAGACGAGCTCTTTTTAATCCCCACCGCTGAAACAGTTTTGGCAAACCTACATAGGAATGAAATTTTGACCGAGGACGAACTTCCAAAATACTACATGGCCTACACTCCCTGTTACAGAAGAGAAGCAGGGTCTTACGGTAAAGACGTCCGTGGAATTATAAGAGTCCATCAATTTAACAAAGTAGAACTTTTTAAATTTACAAAGCCAGAAGACTCATATGAAGAATTGGAAAAAATGGTGCAAGACGTTGAGGATCTTCTGAAACTTTTAGAAATCCCTTACCGAGTTGTTCTGCTTTGCACGGGCGACATGGGTTTTGCTTCATCTAAAACTTACGATATCGAAGTATGGGCACCCGGCGTCGGCAGATGGCTTGAAGCTTCTTCCTGTTCCAATACAGAAGCCTTCCAAACAAGAAGAGCAAAAACAAGATTCAGAAGGAAGGATGGACGAATCGAATATCCCCACGCCTTAAATGGTTCGGGGCTCGCAACCCCGCGAGTTTTCATAGCAATTCTTGAAAATTTCCAAAATGAGGATGGCAGTATAACTATCCCTGAAGTTCTTAGACCCTATATGGGAGGGAAAGATGTTATCCTACCAAAGTGAGCGGGAAGAAATCATAAGAGTTCTAAAAATCCTATACGAAAAAGATTTCATTCAGGCTAATGTGGGAAATGTAAGCGTTAAGGTAACCGAAAACGAAATTCTCATCACTCCGAGGGGAAAACGTAAAGCTGAGTTAAATCCGGAGGATATCCTTGTTGTTGACATGAATGGCAATGTAATAGAAGGTACCTTAGACCCATCCATTGAACTAAAAACTCACCTTGCCTGGTACAGAGTTAAGCCGGGGATCGGAGCCATTATTCATGCACACCCTCCTTATACCACAGCAGTTTCCTTTTACACTCCTGTCGAATCAAAGCCTCTGATGGCAGAACTGTCTGATTATCTCGGCCTAAAACTCATATCTATACCCTATAAGAAGGCTGGTTCCGCTGAGCTTGAAGAAGAAGTTTCCGACAAAGGAGCATTAGAAGGTGTCTATATTTTAATACTTCAGAAGCACGGTGTGCTTGTCGCTGGAAAAAATTTGATGGATGCTCTAAATCGCCTCGAACTTTTAGAATTTGACATGAAAATTAAAGTTTTAAAGGAACTTGTAATATGAAGTGGAGTTCTAATAAAGTTAGAGAAACCTTTCTCAAGTATTTTAGAGAAAGAGACCATGTGATAGTTCCCAGTTCGTCGCTGTTGCCAAAAAATGATCCCACGCTCCTTTTCACCAATGCTGGTATGAATCAATTCAAACTCTTCTTTCTCGGTGTTGTCAAACCGCCTTTTACCCGTGCAGCCTCTTGCCAAAAGTGCTTAAGAGCCGGTGGAAAGCACAATGACCTTGATAATGTAGGCTTCACTAAAAGGCATCACACCTTTTTTGAGATGCTGGGAAACTTTTCCTTCAACGACTATTTCAAGGAAGATGCAATAAAATTCGCCTGGGAACTTCTCACAGAAATCTATGGACTCGAAAAAGAGAGGCTCTGGGTAACTGTTTACAAGGAAGACGATGAGGCGTACAACATCTGGAAAGATATTATAGGTATACAAGAAGAACGGATAGTAAGACTTGGTGAAAAAGACAATTTCTGGGAAATGGGGGAGCAAGGGCCAGCAGGACCTTGTTCAGAAATTCTCTATGACCTCGGAGTCGATGCAGACCCAAAGCAGGCAACTCCAGAAATGGAAGGAGAACGCTTTCTTGAAATCTGGAACCTCGTTTTTATGCAGTACAATAGAAATGAAAAAGGAGAACTGGAAAAGCTCGGGACAAGAAATATCGATACTGGGATGGGACTTGAAAGGCTTCTCAGAGTTTTAAACGGCGCTGATTCCAACTTTCATACAGACTTGTTTATGCCGATTATAGAAGAAGTTGAAAGAATTACAGGTGTCAAATATTACGGTGATGAACGAGGCAGCGCCCATAGAGTCTTGGCAGACCATACCAGGGCTTTAACCTTTGCGATTTCTGATGGAATTTACCCATCCAACTACGGCAGAGGTTATGTACTAAGAAGAATTTTAAGGAGAGCTCACCGCTTTGCCCAGAAAATTGGATACGGTGATAAACCCATAATTTATAGGCTGGTTCCTGTCGTTGTTGAAGTAATGAAAGATGCTTACCCCGAACTTACAGAGAAGAAAGCAGAAGTGGAATTTATCATAAAAAGGGAGGAAGAGAGATTCATTGAAAATATTGCCAAAACTCTTCCAAAACTGGAAATGGAAGTAGAAGAAGCTAAAGCTTCAGGTGTTCTCAGCGGAAAGGTCGTATTTAAGTTTTACGATACTTATGGTCTTCCTCTCGATTTAATCGAAGAATATGCTAAAGACGCAGGGCTTACAATTGATTGGTCCTCCTTTGAGGAGGAGATGGAGATCCAGAGAGAACAGGCAAGGAAAACCGAGGTATTCAAGGTTGACATACCAGAAAAGTGGACCATTTTAAGAGAAGGTCAAGTTAAATTTATAGGCTACGAAAAACTTGAAACCCTTTCGAAAATCCTCAAGTACGGATCTAAAGGAGAAAAAATTTATATTGTAACTGAAGAAACCCCCTTTTACCCCGAAGGTGGAGGTCAGGTCGGCGACAAGGGAATCATTGAGGGAGAAGGCCCAGAAGGACATTTTCTCGTTGAGGTTTTTGACACTAAAAAGATTGAAAACCAAATTATTCATATTGGAAGATTAATCGAAGGAAAGATACAGGACGTAGAAGTAAGACTCGTTGTAGACGAAAAACTCAGGAAGGCGGCTCAAAGGGCCCATACCGCTACCCATCTCCTTCACGCTGCATTGAGAGAAGTTCTCGGCGAACACGTGAGGCAGGAAGGTTCACTTGTTGAACCCGATAGACTTAGATTCGACTTTCTGCATTTTTCAAAGCTGAGGAAAGAAGAAATTGAAGAAATAGAAAGAATCGTGAATACAAAAATTATTGAAAATATACCGCTCACAATTAAATACATGAAATATGACGAAGCGGTTAGAGATGGCGCTATGGCCCTCTTCGAGGGAAAATACGGGGAAATCGTCCGAGTAATTCACATTGGCGACTTTTCAAGAGAACTCTGTGGTGGAACTCACGCAGAAAGGACCGGAGATATCGGACTTTTCAAAATTATTAAAGAAGAGGCTTCGAGCGCCAACATAAGGAGAATAGAAGCTCATACAGGGCTGAAGGCAATACAATATATTCAGAGACTTGAAGAAACGGTTATGACTGCAGCGGAAACCTTATCCACCACCCCGGACAAATTGACTGAAAAAATTGAGAAAAACCAGGAGATTATGAAATCTCTTGAAGAGGAGGTCAAAACCTATTTGACCAAATGGGCTGACCTAAAAGTTAGAGAAATCATAGAAAAACAACTAAAAACCGAGAAATTCCTTGTTTTCACCGAATATATTAAAAATGCCGATATAAATGCACTAAGGGCCATAGCAGACAGAATCAGGGCCACACAGGAGAAGGGACTCGTAATTTTAATCAGCAGTAAAGGCAACAATGTTTTCTTCTTGGTTGAAGTTCTTGGAAATATCGAGGGTGTTGACGCAAGCAGCTTGGTGAAAACTATCGGTAAATATTTCAAAGGCGGTGGCGGCGGGAGTAAAACTAAAGCGGAAGGAGGAGGCAAAGATGCCTCAAAAATAGGTGAAGTTTTGGATATGATAAAAACAGGAAAAATTTTTACTCAGGAGGTTTAATAATGGATATATTTAAAAAATGCTACGAGTTCGAGGAAGCCGAGAAAGCTAAGCAGTTAGGATACTATCCTTACTTTCACCCCGTTGCCTCTGCGGAAGATACAGAGGTTGTAGTAGACGGAAGAACCCTTGTTATGCTTGGCTCAAACAACTACCTGGGGCTTACAACCCACCCTTATGTCAAGAAAAAAGCGCAGGAAGCCATTGAAAAATATGGGACAGGAAGCTGTGGCTCAAGATTTTTAAACGGAACCCTTGACATTCACGAGGAACTCGAGGAAGAGCTGGCAAAATTTGTGGGTAAAGAAAAAGCATTGGTTTTCAGCACTGGATATCAGACAAACCTTGGAATAATGTCTGCCCTTCTTGGAAAGCATGATGTAGTCGTTCTTGACAAGTGGGACCACGCAAGCATCGTAGATGGAACAAGACTCGGCTATGCGCACGTTTTGAGGTTTAAACACAATGATATGGAACATTTAGAGAGAATATTGAAGGCAATTCCTGAAGACAGAGGCATCCTAATCGTTGTGGACGGCGTTTTTAGCATGGAGGGAGATATCGCTAATTTACCTGAACTTGTGAAACTAAAGGAAAAATATGGCGCAAGACTTATGGTAGACGATGCCCACTCTGTAGGAGTTCTGGGCAAAACAGGTGCAGGAACCGCTGAACACTTTGGACTAACAGAAAAAGTAGACCTAATAATGTCAACTTTTAGTAAATCCTTTGCATCAATCGGTGGATTCGTAGCAGGAGAGGCAAAGGTAATTGAATACATTAAACATTTCGCAAGGCCGATGATTTTTAGCGCAGCATTAGCTCCCGGTCAGGTGGCAGCCGCTCGAGCCGCTTTGGAAATCATAAAAACTGACCATGAAAGAAGAGAAAACCTTTGGAGGAATACCAGATTCTGGCAAGATGGCCTGAGAAGTCTTGGTTTTGACATCGGCGAGACGCAAACTCCAATTGTCCCAATCATAATCGGTGACGATATGAAAACCTTTATGTTCTGGAAACAACTAATGGAATATGGAGTTTATACAAATCCGGTAATCACCCCAGCGGTACCACCAGGCAGACAGCTTATAAGGACAAGTATCATGGCAACCCATACCAGAGAACAGTTAGAGAGAGCTTTGGAGGCCTTTAAAAAAGCCGGGAAGAAACTTGGCATCATATCGTGAAAACTTTCTCTTTATGTCTGAATTTTCTTTACACATAGGTACAAAACTGAACACTGTAAAAGGAAGGTCAATTTTCTTAGCTAAGAAGCAAAAATCGCAACATAGAGCTGAGATTCTCCACACGGGAAAGTATAACAATGTAAAGATCTCTGAAACGATGCTTTGGTTAAAATTCCACCCCGCTTATATATAAAAAAGTTGTGCAAACAAAAAACTTGTTTGTGGTTATCAATGGCATGGCAAAATATAAGGGTAAGCTACTTAATATCAAGAGAATATTAGGAATACGAAAAATGAAAGACAATAGAATACCAAAATGGGAGAACTTTGGAAAGGGTTTTAACACCAATAAAAAAGTTCTTAAAGGAGATTAGCCATAAAATTTAAATCCGTTTTACAATTTTCAATTGCAACTTTTGTTTCACGAATTCTTGGCTTTTTAAGAGATGCATCAATAGCATTTTTAGTGGGAGCCGGAAGATTCGCTGACATTTTTAACATAGCCTTCCGAATTCCTAACTTCCTAAGGGATATGCTGGCAGAGAATGTAATGCAAACCGCTTTTGTGCCAAATTACGTAAAGGCTTTGGAAAAAAAGGAAGACCCAGAACACTTCTTAAACTTGATATTTACAATTTTCCTCTTTGTATCTCTTCTAATCGCTATACTTGGAATCACTTTTTCGAAACAGATTGTACTTATAACGGCCTATGGGTTTACCAGTATTCCCGAAAAATTTGGCAAAACCGTTGAAGTTACCAGAATTACCTTCCCTTACCTCATCCTTGTTTCTCTTTCCGCCCTTTTTCAAGCAATACTGAATTCAAAGAACGAATTTTTTCACCCCGCACTTTCACCTGCTCTATTTGATCTGGGGATTATCATCATTATAATCGTTTCTAAATACTTTCTTCCACAAGGAGAATACGCTACCATTCTTGGGTATTCTGTTCTATTTGGCGGTTTGTTGCAGCTACTTTACCTGTCGCAGAGACTCAAAGTATACAAAGTCTTACCTAAAATTACCTTCAACTTTCGCCATCCTTACCTAAAAGATTTTGGAAAGTTGCTTATTCCCGTTTTTATAAGCGTTGGGTTTTCTAAGATTGCCCCCTTTATCAATACACTAATAGCCACCTTTTTAAAAGAAGGCTCTGTATCTTACCTTACTTACGCTTATCGCATTATGCAGGTTCCGGTAGGTCTTTTTGCCGTTGGCCTTCAGACAGTTTCAATGCCGTCCTTTTCAAGACTTGTTGCTAAAAACAGCGAAATGAGGGAAGCTTTGTGGAAGTCTTTCTTTTATGCTGTATTTCTAACCCTACCCTCTTCAATTTTCATCATTTTTTACTCGGGTGAAATTGTTCAGGTACTCTTTCAGAGAGGTGCTTTTACTCATCTGGACACTCTACAAACAGCTCAGGCTTTGATCTTTTACACCCCTCACGTCTTCGCCATAGGGACTTCAAAAATATTTCTGAACTACTACTTTTCAAGAGGAGAAATTAAGATTCCAAACGTAAGCGTAATTTTGGGTACAATTGTAAATATTGCAATAGCACTTACACTTTCCAGGATAATGGACTTTCCAGCCCTTGCCCTTGCCGTTTCTGCAGGGACCTTAATTCAGTCTCTCTTTTTGACCGCAATGGTATCTATAAATAATCCAATTCTCCCGGAATACCTTTGGAAATTAGTCAAGGTAATCATAGCGAGTACAATTTCCCTTCTTCCCTGTTATTTTCTCTTTACAAGAAACCCCTTTGCAAGGCTAACAATTGGATTTGTTGCCTACACTTCAATGTTTTTATTGATTGCCTATCTCTGGAATTTTCTACCGGAAATAAAAGGTATTAAAAAATCTGACGAAGAGAATTTAAAATAATAACACTATGGAAGTGACAAAATTACGTGCAAAAGAATTGAGAAAGGCTTTACTTGCAGGAATTATCAAAGTTCAAGACCTAAAAGATGAATTAAACAGGATTAATGTCTTTCCTGTACCAGACGGAGATACCGGTACAAATCTCGCAGAGACATTATTGGGTGGGGTCAACATTCTCATGGAATCTTCAAGTCTCAAGTTATGCGAAGTAGTAAGAAGATTTTCAGAAGCAATCCTTTTCACAGCCAAGGGAAACTCAGGGACAATTGTATCCCAATTTTTTATAGGACTTGCCGAGGCCCTGAAAGGAAAAGAAAGTATTAACACCTCCGAATTTGCCGAAGCACTTATACACGCTACGAATGCGGTATATGACTCTTTAGAAAAGCCTGTAGAAGGAACAATAATAACTGTAATGAGGGAAGTCGCAGAATATGCTGCTGAAATGGCTGAAACGGAAAAAAACTTTATCAAATTCCTGAAACTGCTTCTTGAAAAGGCAGAAAACTCTTTAGCCAAAACCCCTGAATTGCTCCCAAAGCTTAAAGAGAAAGGTGTAGTAGATTCCGGAGCCTATGGATTCGTCTTAATTTTAAGAGGCATAGTAGAGTACATAAATACGGGTAAAATAGAATTAAGTAAAGTCCCAGCCAAAGAAACTCTAAGAATTATAGAAGAAGAGCACATAGAACACCGATATTGCACAGAAGCCGTTATCAAAAGTGACAAACTCGACAAGAAAAAACTGGCCTTTGTTCTTGGTGCACTGGGTAGTTCTCTTTTAATCGCAGGTGCTGGGGGATTATTCAAAATCCATATACATACTAACTGGCCACAAAAAGTATTTGAAGTTCTAAAGCAAAAGGGAACTATATTGAAACATAAAATAGACGACATGATTGAAATGAATTTGAAGGCTCGGAAAAAAGAGTTTGGCGTAATAGTAGATTCAACAGCGGACATCCCTTTAGACATTGCTCAAGAGTATGGAATAAACATCATCCCACTTCAACTTATCATGGACGGGAAAACGTACCTTGAAGGAATCGATATAGACAAAAAGCAAGTTCTTGAACTACTAATGGAAGGAAAAACTCATATGACCACCTCCCAGCCCGACCCTATTTCCATTGAAAGAACAATAAAAGAGGCTCTTTCAAAGTATGAAAAAGTAGTAATAATTACTCTAAGTTCTAAGCTCTCCGGGACTTACAATGCTATAAGGATGGTGGCTTCAAAGTACCCCATGGTGTACCTTTTTGACGGAAAAATGGCATCCCTTGGAACTACACTTCTCGCCCTAAGAGCGATCGAAAAGTTCGAAGAAGGTTATGATATTGAGAATACCTTGGAATACCTTAGAAGAGTTCAGAAAAAATCCTTTTTCATTCTGACACTAAAAACCGTTAAATATCTTATAAGGTCAGGAAGAATCTCCAATCTGAAAGGTGGAATTGCTGAGTTCCTTCACATAAAACCCTTAATTGTTGTTAACCCAGAAGGCGAGCTTGAAAATATCGGAACCGCAATGGGTGAGGAAAGGGCTTTCAGGAAAATAATTAAAATCGTAAAGGAGCAACTTAATCCATTTCAGACCTATGACTTTGGAATTGCATATGTAGGACAAAGCAAGTTCGTTGAAAGACTGGAGTCCTTTGTAAGATCTGAATTTCCTGTTAGGAAGCTAATTGTGAACGAAGCAGGACCTTTACTTTCGGTTCACGTGGGGCCAGGAACTTACGGACTTATCGCTTTACCAGTCTTTTAGACCCGCAGGTATAAGCCTCTTTCAGTTATATAGTGAAAAACCTTTTCAGGGACAAGATATTTTATACTCTTGCCCTGTCTAATCCTTTCCCTTATTTCTGTGGAGGAGATATCAATAAGCCTTTCATCCAGAAAGATAACCTTTTCGGTATTAGTCACATTTAGCCACCAACCGGGCCTTTTAAGTACAACAAAATTAACCATTTCAACAAGTCTATTATAATTATACCACGATGTTAAAGCCTGGTACTGATCTGCACCGAGAATTAAGAAAAACTTTGCATCTTTAAGTTTACCCTTAAGTCTTTCAAGTACATTCACCGTGTAGGATGGTACAATATTTTCTACGGCTTCAAAATCTGAGGCTTCAAAATATTCAATCCCCTCAACCGCAAGTTTTACCATATTAAACCGGTCTTCAAAGGAGGCATAGACTTCCTTATGAGGTGGCTTATAATTCACCAAAAAGAGAATTTTATCCAGCTCAACATTTTCCCATACATCCTGAACAAGGATAACATGACCAATATGTATAGGATCAAAAGCACCGCCAAAAATACCTATTTTTTGCATTTCCTTTCAATTTCTTTGGCTGTTTTATTTATCCTTTTTTGAAAAGCTTTATCATTTGCTTCTTTAATTTCAGCAAAAAGCACTTTTGCCGAATCGCATTCCTTCTTCAATAAATAGCTCCTCACTTTAAGTAAATTTGCTGCATTAACAAGGCTATCATCCTCAGGAAACTCTTCAAAAACCAAATTGATGTATACGTCAGCAGCTTCCGGATGTCCTATCCTCAGGTAAGTTTCGGCAATGTACACGTACTTAAGACCTTTTCTTCTGTAAAGTGCCTTTTCAAGCTCCCTTACCTTTTCCATCTGGGGATTATCAGGGAAACGATTTTTAAATTCATTAATGTATCTCTTCGCCTCATTTATTGACTCGGTATCCCTTGAAATGGTTTTACTTTTTTCCATATAGCATTCTGCCAACTCGAGATAAGAATTAGCAACATACTCGCTGGTTGGAAAGGTATTGATCAAGAAGAGATACTCGGTTATTGCGTCATCATAGTTTTTAGCACCTTTATAACTTTTCGCAAGGTAGTACTGTGCAGCATCCACACTATCACTGAGAGGATATTTAAACACAAATTCCTTGAAAAGTTCAGCAGACCGACTATACTTTCTCCTTTGGAAATATTCCATAGCTCTGTTAAACAGGGAATCTGAAGTTTCGGGAGCCTTAGCTTTCCTTGCTTGGCAGGATAAAGAAAACACTAACAATAGAAAAAAAACTCTTTTCATAACTTCTCCTTGTTGTTGAATTATAAAGGAAAGTACGCGTCAATTAAACCTTACCTTCATAAATATGATACTGGATATAACCCCAAAGGACGCGACAGTTCCCCATATTAGAACAGGAGTTTTTAGAAAGATATCAATTAAAACACCACCAATAAAAGGTGCTACCGCCCAGGAAAGGCCCTCTATAAACCCGAGGAAACCTATGTATAATCCCCTCTTATCATCTGGGGCCATAGCCGAAGTTATGGTGGTCAAAAGGGGCATCGCCAGCATTTCTCCTGTAGTGAGAACTATGACTCCAATTGCAAAATTGGTAAAATTATGGGAAAAAGCAAAATAAAAGTAACCCACGGAATAAAGAAGAGAGCCCAAAACCAACCCTTTTTTGTAACCCAGATAGTCCACAACTTTAATTATTAGCATCTGAAAGAAAACTACCATAAAACCATTAATACTGTAAAGGTAACCAATCTGAACGTTATCCAGCCCTTTATGTTTTGCATATACAGAAAGTGTTGAGATGAGTTGACCCATAAGGAGTGAAAGAACGAAAGTCCCAGCGATAAATAACATAAAATTTTTGTTTTTAAACACATCTCCAAAGGAAATTTCCTTTGTTAGATTTACACTTTTTCTCTCCTCTCTGGAGGATACAAGGTAAATTATAAGAAAAACACAAATTACTTGAAGTAAAAAGGAGGCGAAAAAAGTCATGGCATAAGAATAGCGTGAAATGAATCCACCGATAGAAGGACCAATTGCAAAACCCAAATTTCCCCCAACTCTTATAACGCTGTAAGCAAAAGGCCTATCTGGTTCATCGATGTTTTTTGCAACAAAAACATCTGAGGCTGACATAAAAAAGCTGGCCCCACTTGAGTTTAAAAGAAAGAAAAAGAAAAATAATAGAGGATTTGCTTTGAGTAAAATCAAAATCGAAAAACCTAAAAAGCCCGATGCCCTTAAAAATAAGCCGAGTTTCATTACAGTATCAGTTGGGAGAGTATCAGAAAGCCTCCCGGCATAAAACCTTAAAAAAGATCCCAAAACCGCAGCGAATCCAATGATAGTGCCTACAAGGCTCATTGGAACACCACGCACATTGTAAAGATAGATACTTAAAAACGGAATACTGATCGCATAACTTGCAGATTGCAATCCACGAATCACAGCAAGGCTGTAAAGCTTAACCGCAGTCTGCTTCTCCACAAGAATAATTGTAAGGCAAATTGTTCGTATTAAGAACTAATTTAAATAAATCCCCTTCATTTTTAGTTCCTTAAAATTTTGTGATTAGTAGTCACATAATTCAAACCTATTGCGAATTTAAAACATGCCATTTTAACACCGTTTCTGTAAAATAACTTAATATTCCAGTAATCCGCAATGAATTTACTTTTTCCAAAATTTTGTTGAGTTAACTTGCAACTTTTAGTCAGAACTTTTATTAATCCAAAATTGTACTTGACTTTGTAATCGTCACCCTATAATATTTGCTCAAATATAACAGGAGTTTTTATTATGTGTAAATTGATTAGATACGCTTTGATAGGTCTAATCTCTGGGACTCTCCCACTATATGCAAGTCTTGAAACTGACAAACTTTTAAAAGCATATAGGGGTTTTGAGCCTAACTACGGCCAGATAACAGACTTCGAGGGAAATACCATAAATGATATCATTTTCTCTGCAAAGGTTCAGGGACTCCATTTGTTCTTTAAAAAAGACGGCGTTAGCTATGTGATTTATTCAAAAAAAGGTGAAGAATTAAATACACAATTGGAAGATATTAATCCTATAAACATATTAAAGAACGACATACCTTTAGAAATAGAATATGCCAGAGTTGATCTTGAGCTTGTGGGTGGCAATATTGATAGAACTAAGATTGTTTTTGAAGATGAACTACCGGGTTATGTGAACTACTATTTACCCAGTTGTCCCGATGGTATAAAAGAGGTAAAGACTTATAGGGTTGTAAGGGTAAAAGATGTTTATCCCGGTATAGATTGGGTATTCCGTTATGACGCTAATGGTAACTTGCACCATGAGTTTGTAGTAAAGCCCGAGGGTGATCCTGAGAGGATAAGATTGAAGGTGAAGTGGGCAGATGTGAAGTTAAAGGAAGATGGTAGTGAGGTAATATTATCCACTCCTGTTGGAAAGATTCTTGATGGAAGTATATATGCTTATGAGGATGATAGAAGGGTAAAGGTGAGTTATGTTATTGACAATGGGCTGTTAGCTTATGATGTAAAAAGCTGGAGAAGGAAAGACAATCTTGTTATAGACCCACCTTTAGCAAGGCTCTGGGCTACTTATTATGGGGGAAGTGGTCAAGATTACGCCTATTCTGTTACCACAGACTCACAGGGTAATGTTTACGTAGTAGGTTGGACTTGGTCTAACGATTTTCCCACCTACAATCCAGGCGGTGAAGCATACTTCCAGGGAAGTTATTCGGGAGGAGGTGCTTATTATGGTGATGCTGTCATCTTAAAATTCAACCCAAGTGGTGTAAGGCTCTGGGCCACTTACTACGGCGCAAGGTATGGTGATATTGCCATGTCCGTCACCACAGACCAACAGAGTAATGTTTATGTTGTGGGTTTTACTGAAGCTCCCAATTTTCCTGTTTACGACCCAGGTGGTGGTGCTTACTATCAGGGAAGTAATGCGGGGTCCTATGATGCCTTCATTCTTAAATTCAATTCCGGTGGTATAAGACTCTGGGCTACTTATTATGGTGGAAGTGACCGTGAGGAAGCCTATTCTGCAGCCACTGACAATGAAGGTAATGTTTATGTTGTAGGTATCACTAAATCTACCAACTTTCCAGTTTACGATGCAGGTAATGGCGCTTACTTTCAAGGTAGTGCGGGGGGAGGCGGTTATTATGATGCTTTCATCCTCAAATTCAATTCCAGTGGCGTAAGGCTCTGGGCTACATATTATGGGGGACATAATGAAGATATAGCCCGTTCTGTTACTACAGACTTACAGGGTGATGTTTATGTGGTTGGTGGTACTATATCTGGTGGCACTTTTCCTCTTTACGACCCAGGTGATAGCGCTTACTTCGATGGAACTAATTATGGTGGAGAGGCCTTCATCCTCAAATTCAATTCCAGTGGTATAAGACTCTGGGCTACTTATTATGGGGGAAGCACTGGTGAGGAAGCACGTTCTGTAGCCACAGACCCGCAGGGTAATGTTTATGTGATTGGTTCTACCTATTCCTCAGATTTCCCCGTTTATAATCCGGGAGGTGGGGCTTACTTTCAAGGAAATAATAGTGGTAGTTATAACGGCGATGCATTCATTCTTAAATTCAACTCCAATTGTGTAAGGCTGTGGGCTACTTACTATTGGGGAAGTAATGGGGCTTCTGCCTATTCTGTCACCACAGACCCGCAGGGTAATGTCTACGTGGTGGGCTCTACCGTTTCTTTAGATTTCCCCGTTTACGATCCAGGAGGCGGGGCTTATTTCCAGGGAAGTATTGGGGGAGGAACAAGTAGTTATCCTGATGCTTTCATCTTAAAATTCAACTCAAGTGGCGTAAGGCTCTGGGCAACTTATTATGGAGGAAGTATGAGAGACGAATCCTATTATGTTACTGCAGACCCAGATGGTAATGTATATATGGTGGGTTTATGTCGATCAAATGATTTTCCTGTTTATGACCCAGGAGATGGGGCTTACTTCCAGGGAAATAACGCTGGTGTTTGGGATATTTTCATAGTCAAATTTGAAAGTAATAGACCTTACCTTATTGCTCCAGCTAACAATTCATTTTTTAATTCAACTTATATACACTTTGTTTGGGACTATTACCAGGTCAACGGTTATAAATTTGAGATTCAAATCGCAAATACCCCCACTTTTAACAATGCTATATCTTATGAGGTTAATGAGGATACAACCTTCAACATTTCCCTTATGGAAGGCGTATGTTACTGGAGAGTTAGAGCCGTAAATCTATCTACAGGAGAATCTTCATTCTGGTCTGAAGTGTGGCAATTAACTATCGATCTAACACCACCTACTGTACCAATTCTTGCCTCACCTGAAAATAACGCTTATCTTAAAGATTCTTCTGTTTACTTTATTTGGAACAGTTCAACGGACACCCTCGCAGGTCTTAAAGACTACATAATTCAGTATGACATCAATTCCAGTTTTACAAACCCCACAACAATAACAATAAATGACTCAATTTATCAAGCAACTCTTACAGACAATGTCTACTACTGGAGAGTCAGTGCAGTAGATAGTGCAGGCAACATCAGTAATTGGTCAGAGGTCTGGAGTTTTGAAGTTGACACAAGAGCTCCTAATACTCCTCTTCTTGTAACACCTGTAGAAGAGTTTTTAAATAATAACAATGTAACCTTTGTCTGGACAAGCGTAACTAAACTCGTTAAATTATCAAAAGACAGTGAAAAGTCACCCATTGTGTACGAATTTTACTTAGACACTACCTCTACCTTTGACACCACAGATGTAAGAACCCTTGAAGATACAACAATCACTTTAACTCTTGAAGAAGCAGGGTACTACTGGCGGGTAAGAGCGAGAGACATAGCAGGGAACATCGGAGACTACTCCAGTGTGGCAAACTTTATTGTAGATATAACACCACCTGTAATAGAGAGTGTAACGGTATGGCATGACACACTTTACATGGGACCATTTACAATCACTGCAAGAGTTACCGATAATATTTCTGGTGTTAATATAGTCAAGTTCTCATACTACCGCTCCTCTGATGACACCAACTGGGTTGAAGCGATTATGAACTACGATGAAAACGCAGGAAAATTTGAAGGAGAGATTCCGCCTGTTTCCAATGTCGGTGACACTGTGCGCTACTACATAACGGCATCGGATAATGCGGGTAATGAAGTAACAGATCCATTAGATGCACCAAACAGTTACTATAGTTTCATAGTTATTACACCGAGGGTAAGTGACAACCACATAACACCAAGCATAAGGGTTTTGACAAAGGGTAATTCTATAGTGTTAAACATTAAAGTTCCCTCAGAGTCTCCGTTGACAGTCAACTTTTACGATATTTCAGGTCGATTAGTTTATGGTCCAATATCAAGGAATATTCCACCGGGTGAGACAAAACTTGAGCCCTCCATATCCAAACCCGGCATTTACTTTTACGAAGTTGAGACTCCGTATTTGAGAAAGCAGGGGAAAGTCCTGCTTGTAAAGTAGAACATAACCACTGAAATAGGAGCAAATCAACACCTGGGGGTTCCGCAGGAGCCCCAGTTCATTCATAAATATCAAGACATAAGTTAAAATATACTTTAAACTCAACCCGATTGTTTCGTGATTAATACTCTTCCTTTACGTCCTCATTCCCTTTGAGAAGTCCTCTACTTATGGCAATTTTGTTCTGCACCGCTTTTTGACCACTAAAAATGCAAAATACAAACCACATCAATACATTTTTACTTCCAAGAGAATTTTTAAGCTAACTTTTCCCTTGCGTAACATTTTTAAACAAAAACAAAGGACGGAATATGGTTGACGTTTTTTATCTGAAATTTTGTTCAGACGTGAAAATTTCAAATAGATTATTTTTGAGGAACACTGAACTTTCTAAAAAACCAATGCCAATGCCGTATAATTTTAAACTGCCTTAGATATAGACGTATTTTCAATACGCTAATTAGTTTAAAGAGGAATTGGTAGGCGTTGCCATCCTAAAACTCCGCTTCTTTTTAAGAAAGCAAAACTATTTACTTTTCAGTATTATGCACTTATAATATACTTGTTCTTTCTCAAGAGGGGGTGTATTGGATTCGACAGGGCCGGTTTGAATCATAGAGCGCATGCCGGGGTGTGGCCACCTCGTTAATAAGGCCACAAAAAACAACTGCCAACTACAGCTACGCATACGCTGCTTAATTAAGGCAGCCGTCCCTTTCCGAGGTGCTCCTGCTCGGAAAGAGGGCGTGATAGACAGGAGCTGGACTCAAACCCTTGCCTTCGGGGTTTGGGTCGAGAAACGAGAAGGCTATCCCTCAAAGCACCTGCCTGTCGGTGTGAGAGGGAGAAAAACAAAGACAGGCTAAGCATGTAGGGCTCTATGGTTCAAGGCCCCTGGACGCGGGTTCAATTCCCGCCACCTCCACCAGTCTTATTGGAAATTTTGAGCGATATATTTTAGATGAAGGCCCCCGTCACGCCCTTTGTTAGCTTAATCAAATGGTAACTTTTATTTAGACTAACTTGGGAAATGTAAATTTCTTTTAACAAAAATTAAACTTATAGACTTGAATAAAAATTTTTTTAATTAATCTGTTTAAAAAGCAAGTGGC
>Ga0071330_1063838_pt1 | contig 73938 bp, 79 predicted proteins | sample GBScel77sediment_FD_63802 | JGI IMG/M metagenome (GOLD analysis project Ga0071330, IMG submission 63802) | Hot spring sediment microbial communities from Great Boiling Spring, Nevada - Cellulolytic enrichment Sediment 77C v2 (version 2) | ecosystem: Environmental > Aquatic > Thermal springs >...
ACCCTAAACGGTTTTTTGACAACTAAAAAGGGGGGAATTATCCGGAGGGGCCGCCACATTATTGCAAACCATCAGAATTTGCAGCTCACTTTTGCCATCCAAGCCGTAAGCGCATGGCGCTAGATCAGGCGTATAAGGCATCATTTTGGCCCCGCATAAGGGGCAGTATTCCCAGCAGTCGCAGACTACTATTTCGCCTTTCCGGTCTGAGTAATAGATTTTTCCGCATCTGCTGCATTTTCCGCTATATTTTGGCATAGACTAACCTTGGACGGCTACGGCTATAGCGACGTGCTTATGTTGGTCATTTTCGCCACGGCTTTGCTGCGTAGCACGCCTAGGCCGAAGCGGGTGGTTGCTCTAACGCCATACCTGCCTGTTTTCGGATCCTCCCAATCCTCAACCGTAACGTCCCGCCTTAGCAGCATGACGGCTGCTACGCGGGTGTCTATGGCGTAGGCTGTTCCATTAGATACAAGGGTGCTGGCTAAAACCTTCATGCCTAAAACGGATGTTACAAAGCCTCGTTCAATTTCTGTTTCAGCACTGGGCAAATATTGGGCGTGAATGAATTTGTCGTCGGCCAAAAGCTGGTGAAGCTGGGTTTCATGCAGCACAAGCACGTTGGGACGCCAGTTCTCGCTTCGGACAGCATTATGCAGCTTAAGCACTCCAGACCAGCTTAACGCTTGTCCGTTTCCGTTTATTGGTGCTCCGCCTGCCAAATCAGCGTCTGCAATGCTGCCGTAAAGATCAAGGATTTTCTGGGTTTCAGCCTCGCCAAGGGCTCTGCCAACCTTCTCCACCATGCTGTCCATAACATTCCATGTGGCATCCTCAACAAATTCGCGGGTCCACTCCTCGCTGGCTTCAGCTAAAATGTTGGTTTGAATGTCAACAGTGCTATGTTTTGCACCGCTTAATCTTGTGGCTCCGCCTTCCGCGTATAGATAGGCCACAGCCTTCGCGTCAAGCGGGAACCGCTCTAATGGCTCTTTGGTGGGGCGAACGGTGATTATGCTTCTGCCGATAAGCTCTGGATAGGCTGTCTCAACAAGGGTGTCATGCATACGCCCAATGGCGCCAGCCATGTCGCTGAACAGGCCTTCCCTAACGCCGACCTCAAAGTAGCGTTTGAAAAATGGATGCGCCTGCGCCTTCTCCCTTAGCTTCTCATAGAACTGCTTATGCTCGCCGTCCCTTTGCATAAGGCTTTCAAAAAGTTTAGGCTTCACGGTGCATCACCTACTTGTCCACGTAGATGAAGATTAGGTCTCCGTCGGCGGATGCGGATTCAAGGGCTGTTCCAAGCTTTCGGTTATAGAAAATCGTGTAAGTTGCTGAACCAGCCTCATTTACCGGTTGATCCACAAGCTGGGTAACCTTGCCGTTGCCTGCACTGCAGACGGCTTTTCCACGGGTGATAGCGCCTGCAGCCGTAACCTTAACCCTTCCACGGATAAGCACAGGGCAAGGCTGTCCCTGAGCCACAGTTTTCAGGGCTATGCCAATGGCGTCATCTCCGCCCGGCGAAGGAGAAACCTTATCATCCGCGGAAAGGTAAACAGGAGAGCCCTTAGTTATGGCTGCTGCAGCCTCGAAAGTTTCGATGACAGCGTTGGGATCGTCTGTTTCACCTGCAGCCATCCAAGGTTTACCCGTCTTATCAGCCATACATTTTCACTCCTACCTTATTTTTGGTTTCAGCCAGGTCGTTCTGGCTTACTCCCAGTCACACGGGGTGACCGTGATTCAATCCTGCGGATTCTATCCTCAAGTTGGCGGATCCACTCTGCAAGCTGAGTGTTATCCAAAACCTTCCTTTTGCTCAATTCATAGAAACTTTCAGCCATTTTTCATCCTCTCCTTAAGCTTCCAAATTTCCCTTCGGATCTGCTGGTGATGGTGTTGCTCGCCTAAAGTGCTCCTCTCCACAGCAGGGCTAAGCAATAGGCTCTCGAGGATTTGGATGGCTTCAGCCACAGGCATTAATGGCTCACGGGGCTTCTGAACAAGGCTCTCGGCAAGGCTGGAAGGCTGCTGCGCTGGCGATGACGGCGATAGCTTTTTCTGCTCTGTTAAGGCTGGGGAAAGCACTGCCAATTGCGCCTTAATCTTCTCGATTTCAGCCCAAACTTCCTCAAACTCGTCTTCAAGGCTTGCCACCAGCTCGTCTAAGGTTGGCTCAGGCAAAGCCTCAATCTTTTCTGGAACAATCTCGTCTGCATTAATCTCCTCATACAGCTTCATCTCCTCAGCCGCAGCGCCTATGCCAAGCTTCTTCTTCACGGCTACAAGAACACGGCGAGCCTTCTCCCGCTGATCTTCGGGAATTTTGGCCTGAGGCAGACGGGCATTGGCGTTTCTTAAGTGGGGAAGGTCCACACGGCCCTGAGCATCCTTATATGGAAACATTCGCAGGCTTCGAGGCTTAGTCCTACCAGTCTCATCCCTCTCTCCGCCAGGCAAGATTAGGGCGAAGCTGCTGTCAGGCAAATCGTTGATATAACGCCTCGTCCAAACCCGCTCGGCAATCAAAGGCTTCAAAACTGGAGGCTTATTCGCATTTGCATTCGCTTTTTCCTTCATATCTGCATTCGTATTTTCATTCATATTTTTCTCTCCCACAGCACTCGGAGGCGCAGCACCTGGCTGAACGCCAACCGGCTGGGGAGCCAAACTTTGACGGGAATAAAAAATAAAATCTTGAGGTTCCGTCGTTGCCTGCAGGCTTTCCAAAACCTGAATATTAGTTTCCGGAATGCCCGGCACAGCAACAAGGCTTAACTCAGCATTATGCAGGCCATGGGGCACCTTACCATCCAAAACGTCTATACGCTCATAATCCGCGCCCACGCTTACATGCTGAATAAGGCCTTTACGTATTTTCTCCGCAATCTCATCATCATAAATTTCCGCTTCATACCAAACAGCCTGAGCCTGCGGATCCCACCAAGCCTTGACAACCTTGCCTATAGCGTTGGGAACAGCAACATGCTCAACATAAAACGGTGAACCTTCTAATCGGCTTGCAAAAGCCTCAAGCTCCTCAGCTGTGTAGATATTTCTGTTACGGCTCATCCCAGTCTGAATGGCTATACCTCTAACGCGTAAAGGCTTATCAACAATCTTCTCCAAAATTTTGAACGGCAGGGCTTGCGCAGGGGAACTTTTACCATCAAGGTCATTCTGAGACAACTTGAACACCGCTTGAATTCATCGAAACTAATGGTTGAAGAAATTGAAAAGCCGAATTGTGCCATCTGTGGGCCTATAGAGTGGCCCATGCACTGGCTAGCGGGTTGGGTTGAACAAAAATTCACATTTCAATATGCTTGGGCTTGTGCCCTTAAGGCGGAAAGTTAACCTAAATACTCGGTATTTCAATTAACCGCCATCAGCACTATTAAATTCCTGAAGCCTTTTCGGCTTCGCGGTGCCCTTTCTCCTTTAACCATTCCTCATATTTTTCTAGAGCAAGTCGGATTTGTGTGCGGATGTAATCCTCCGCATCCCTGTAGGGTGCATTCATTTTCTTGATTGCCCTGTTCAGCTTCTCGTAATCCTCCCTTGATATTTCCATATACTCGTATTCTCCGGACTCCCATTTCAGCATAAGGCGTATCGCCTGCCTTATGAACTCCTCCTTGGTGGTGTAACCTCTCTCCCTATGCGCTTTTATGAATCGTTCAACCTCATTTAGAAGATCAGGTGGAAGAATGACTGACTGGTATAGCATAGCCTCGATGGCGTCTTGGTAAGTCTGCATCTTCATGGTTTGGGCTGTCAACTCGCCAAGCAGTGCTGTAAGCTTCTGATGCACATCATCCGAGATCCTTAATGTTTTCATTTACGTTTCTCCCTTGTATTATTTGTAGAGTAAGTTTTTTAAGCATTTCTGGTATATTAAATATACGAGATATAAAAAGAATAAGGAAAAGCCCATGCCTCGCAAACACATTGTAAAAGTTGTCCTAAGCAAGGAACAAAAAGAAATCCTAGAAGAGCTTGCAAGAAGGCTTGGAACAAGCGAGAGTGAAACCCTTAGGATGGCGCTCATGGACTATGCAAAGGAAATAAAACTTGTGGAGGAGCGAATTCATAGCAGAAACTTCAAAATCACCCAATTTTAACAAAGAAAAGCGTACCAATAATCCAAAAGATATTTTAGCATATTCCAACTGAATAGATGACGAAGTACATTGCTAAAGCGAAGAGACGCTTTGCCGCAAAAAAGTTTCAACAAAATTCTCGCAGAGGCTATTGACGATGCTTTATCCTCACTCGGCGAATCTGTGAAGCAAGTGATATACTTCCATTTAAAGGAAAACTTTCACCTGCCAAAGGAGGAAATTCCAGATCGGGTCGAAGAGTTCTCCGAATGCCTTGAAAAAATCTTTGGACCAGGCGCAAATTTCATTAAAATACTGATAATGAAGAAGCTTTACAAGTATCTGGGCAAACTCTCCTTTTACTGGGATAGTAGCAAAGAGTTCACTTTTACAGAATATGTTGAGATTGCCCGTCGCAGTTTCGATGACAGTGAAAAGTTTTAATTTGTCGTAATATTTAATATACTTGGAGGCTTCACCATTGCCCATAGACAATCAGAACCTCCGAAGAAGCAGCAACGGGGAATCCATGGCAGCTCTTCCTCATATACAGTTTCTGACGGCACGTATTTATATGGGGGAGTATGGTGAACGGCGAAAATCTATTTAAATTTATTGTCGAACGCGCTTATGACGGCATAGCGGTTATAGATGAAAACCAAAGAATAAATTACGCCAACACGGAGCTTGCCCGAATTTTAGGCTATTCAAAAATGGAGATTATTGGCCAAGACTTCAGAAAATTCCTTTCAAAGGAAAGCAGAGGACTATTCTCCGATGAGGCAATAGCCGAAATGATTAGTAAGCATAAACAGGAAAAACTGGAGAAGTCATCTCAAAGATATGAATTAACCATAATCAGAAAGGATGGTGAAAAAAGAACCATCGATGCTAGAACGGTAACATTTTACAACCTTGAAGGCGGAATTCGAACATTAGCTCAAGTGCGTGACATAACAGACGTAAAAAAGCTCGAAGCTGAAAAAAGCCTATACGAAAGAAGGCTTTCAGAACTGAACAACTATGCCATAAAATTAAACGCGGCTGAGGATTTAAAGACCTTATTTAGGCTCACCCTTGACGCAATGGAAAAAATCCTAGGATTTGAATACGCCTCAATATTCCTTGTTGAGGGCAATAACCTACGAATGGTTGCCCAGAGGGGATATCCCGAACCCCCAAGGCTTGTTCTGCCATTAGATGGTCAAATGGGCATCGTTGTTAGGGCGGTAAGAACAGCCCGATCAGTAAATGTTCCTGATGTGCGAATAGATCCAGCATATGTCAAAACGAAGGATGGCATGCTTTCAGAACTTGCGGTTCCCATGAAGGTGGGCAACAAGGTTTTAGGCGTATTAAACGTGGAAAGTTATAGGCTAAACGCCTTCACAGAGAATGACAGAAAACTCCTAGAAGTTTTGGCTTCTCAAACTGCGGTAGCTATAAGCAACATAAAAAGGCGTGAGAACCTCGCCGCCATCAACGCCTTCGGCAGAAGCATAATCAAAGTCAAATCGATCAACGAGATTTTAGAAAAAACATTAGACACCATGCAGGAACTTTTAGGCTTCGAAAAGGTTGACATATTCCTTGTAGAGGGCGACAAACTTAAGCTGGTTGCTGCAAGGGAACTGGCGCAAGCATCCAAATTTGAGCTGGATCTACGCGAGGACGCTGGGATAACCGTTAAAGCTGTAAAAGAACGCATGCCAGTTTATGTTCCCGACATTAGAAAGGAGAAAGCCTATGTTAAATGCGGCTCGGAAACAATGTTATCGGAACTAGCGGTGCCAATAAAATTGGGAAACAATGTTTTAGGCGTCCTAAATGTTGAAAGCGATAAAGTGGAAGCCTTCGACGAGGATGACGTTAAAAAACTTGAAATTTTAGCCTCAAATTTAGCAGTGGCTATAAGCAACATACGTAGGCAAGAAAGCCTAGCCCAACTCTCCAAGAAGCTTGAGTACCTCGTAAAAAGCTGCATCCATATAATGCAAGTTAAGAACATGCGTGATCAACTCAAGGCCATTGCTAGGTCAGCCCAGAATTTGGGATGGAATAATGCCACGGTAATCCTTTTTGACGAAAACCTTAAAGTTAAGGAAGCAGCAACCGCGGGACCTGCCGAAGATCATGTAACGCCCTTCTCAGATGAAAAGTTTCCTGGACGCTTATGGAAAGAACTCCTTGATTATAAGTTTGATAGGTTTAAATTCGGAGGGTTTTATTATCTCCCATGGAGCGATCCTGTCGTCCGCGATTATATAGGGCAGGTCTCTCCTGACATTTCTTCAAGGCTTGAAGACGTCCTTAAATCTCATGTCAATGACTTGCTGTATGCCCCCCTCCGCACGCGGGAAGGCAAGATTATTGGAGTAATGACCATAGAAGTTCCGTCAGGCATCAAACCGGCTGATGAATCTTTTATTCCGCTTGAACTGCTTGTACACTATGCGGTTATAGCCATCGAAAACGCTGAACTTATTGAGGGGCTGGAAAAAGCAAGGAAGGAGCTTAAGGAATATGCTGGCCAGCTTGAGAAAAAAGTGGAGGAGAGAACCCGAACCATAATAGAGTTTCAGGATAAACTTCTGAAGGCGCAGAGGCTGGCTGCAATAGGCGAGTTGGCCAGCATGATAGGCCATGACCTTCGTAACCCGCTAACCGGAATATCCAACGCAGCCTATTACATAAAAAGGCGACTGGCAAAGGCCGGATTTTTGGATGAGCAAATAACGGGAATGCTCAATGTGATAGAGAGGGATATTATGTATTCAAATAAGATAATTAACGACTTGCTTGACTACTCCAAGGAATTGAGACTTGAGCTTACTGAGACAGATCCAAGGAAAATAGTTGAGGAAGCCCTGTCCTCTGTTGAGATCCCAGCAAATATTCAAGTTGTTAATATGACAAACCATGATGTCAAGTTCATAGCGGACTTTGAGAAGATGAAGCGAATATTCATAAATCTTATTAAGAACGCTGTGGATGCAATGCCAAATGGGGGAACTCTTACGATCCAGAGTCGGAAGAAAGAAGAAAATGTTGAATTCATGGTTTCAGACACTGGAGTAGGCATGCCTAAAGAAGTGCTTGGGCGTCTCTGGAGCCCCCTTGTAACAACAAAAGCTAAGGGCATGGGCTTCGGGCTTGCCATATGTAAACGTTTTGTGGACGCTCATGAGGGCGCAATAAGTGTGGAAAGCACCCCCGGAAAGGGAACAACTTTCACGTTAACATTTCCCATAAAACCTAAAAAAGAGGAAGGAGGTGAAAACTTTTGGTTGAAAAAGCGAGAATCCTTATTATTGACGACGACGAAGACATAAGGACAACTTTGACAACAATCCTTAAAGATGAAGGCTATGCGGTGGAATCGGTGGACACCTGCCAAAAAGCCCTGGAAAAGACAAAAAACAAATTCTATAATGTGCTCCTCATCGACATGAAGCTGCCCGACATGGAAGGAATAGACCTCATACCAAAACTGCCGGCAACAGTGCCTAAAATGAGGAAAATAATAGTGACAGGATATCCAACCCTGCAGAACGCCATAGAAGCCGTTAACAGAGGAGCCGACGCCTATATAGTAAAGCCCTTCGACGTGGAAAAGGTTTTAGCCACCATAAGAGAGCAGCTGAAGAAGCAGGAGGAAGAACTGAGGTTCAGCGAGGAAAAAGTTACAGAATTCATAGCCACCCGCGTAAAGGAGCTTGAAATGCCAAAACTGTAACCCCTTTCCCACGCTGTTCAAGAATGTTCAGGATGTTATTCGCCCTTAATATACTGTACCATGTAATTTTTGGAAGTCTCCCTCTTGAGGCAAGCTTCTAATTATAGCTTTATATTATTTTCGACATAAAACGGAAATGATTTATTATTCCATTTTCAAGCAATGGCTTAAAAGAAGGCTCTTTTATATTTTGCTCCATCTCGTCACTTATCATGGGATAAAATTTGCATTTTTTAGGATTTATCTTTTGGAACAAAACTAGTTCCTGTATATTTTTACGCCTTCCATTCCGGAGAGTTTTAAATTTCCATTACACAAGGATTAAAAAACACTATAAATAGCGTTCTTAGATTGGCATTAAACCCTAAATATGGGAAGCACGCGACAGTGATGTCATGAAATGCCCTTACTGCGGCTCCGAGAACCTGAAAACCCTTGAAACAAGGGACTCGATAGGCAACACCATCAGAAGGCGCAAGGAGTGCAGCGAGTGTGGAAAGAGGTTCACAACCTACGAGTACGTAGAAGCCGTTGAACTCATGGTCCGGAAAAAGGACGGACGGCTGGAACGCTTCGACATAAACAAGATTGTCAGGGGACTTCAAAAGGCTTGTGAAAAGAGGCCGGTTTCCATGGATCAGATCCGCGAACTAGCTGAGAAGGTGAGGCAGGACCTCATGCTTATGGGTAAGGAGGAAGTTTCCTCCAGGGAAATAGGCGATCTTGTCATGAAATATCTGAAAACCCTTGACCGTGTAGCCTACATACGCTTCGCCTCAGTATATCGCAGGTTCGAGGAGCCTGAGGACTTCCGTCGCGTGCTTCAGGAGGTGAAAGATTGAAATTTGTTAGAAAACGTGATGGCAGGTTAGAGCCCTTCGATCAGGAACGTATAACAAATGCCATTTGGAAGGCCGCCAAGGCTGTGGGCGGCAAGGATAGGGAACTAGCCAAAAAATTAAGCGATCAGGTTGTGGCTGAGCTTAAGAAGCGCTTCGGGGAGGACGGAGTCCCCACCGTAGAGGAAATACAGGACCTTGTGGAAAAAATCCTAATAGAGAACGGCCATGCAAGGACAGCTAAGGCTTACATCCTATATAGGAAGCAGCATCAAGACCTAAGGGAGTTAGCCTCCCTCCTCAGCCAGGCAGACCTCGTGGACCAGTACTTGGACATGGAAGACTGGCGGGTCAAGGAAAACTCGAATATGAGCTACTCCCTTCAGGGATTAAACAATTATCTGTCCTCAACAGTTATAGCCAAATACTGGATTACGCGGATATACCCGCCGAACATAGCGGAAGCCCACTTCTCAGGAGACATGCACATCCACGACCTCGGCGTGCTCGGCCCCTACTGCGTGGGCTGGGACATAAAGGATCTGCTACTATCCGGATTCGGAGGTGTCCCTGGAAAAATTGAGAGCACACCTGCAAAACATTTCAGAACAGCCCTAGGCCAAGTGGTCAATTTCTTCTATACATTGCAGGGTGAAGCAGCAGGCGCCCAGGCCTTCAGCAACTTCGACACCTACCTAGCGCCTTTCATACGCTATGATGGGCTAAGCCAAAAGGAGGTTGAACAAGCACTGCAGGAATTCTTCTTCAACATGAACGTGCCGACAAGAGTTGGCTTTCAGACCCCATTCACAAATGTCACTTTGGATCTGAAGGTTCCAGAATTCATGGCTGACGAGCCGATAATGATGGGCGGAAAAATGATGGACGAAACCTACGGTAGCCTTGACAAGGAGATGGAAATGTTCAACATGGCCTTCGCAAGGGTGCTAAGCCGCGGAGACGCAAGGGGCAGGGTTTTCACCTTCCCCATTCCCACATACAACATCACAAAGGATTTTGACTGGGAAACGGCGATTTCACAGGAGGTTTTCGAGGTTGCTGCCAAGTATGGCGCCCCATATTTCGGAAACTTTGTTAACAGCGACATGAAACCAGAAGACGTGCGCTCAATGTGCTGCCGGCTAAGAATAGATAACAGGGAACTCCGCAAGAGAGGCGGAGGCTTCTTCGGGGCGAATCCGCTTACTGGAAGCATAGGAGTTGTAACCCTTAATCTTCCAAGGATAGGCTACCTAGCTAAGGATGAAGATGAGTTCTTTGAACGTTTAGGTGCACTTATGGAGATCGCCAAGGACAGCCTAGAAATAAAGCGTAAGGTTCTTGAAAGCTTCACGGAGAAGGGCTTATACCCCTATTCAAGGCGATACCTAAAAGGGGTTAAGGAAACCTTTGGAAAATATTGGAAAAATCACTTCTCAACCATAGGAATATTAGGCATGAATGAGGCTCTGCTGAATCTTTTCGGCCATGGCATAACCACCCCTGAAGGCTTAGAATTCGCGGTTAAAACCCTAAACTTCATGAGGGAAAAACTTGCAGACTTTCAGGAGGAAACGGGCAACATCTACAATCTTGAGGCCACCCCTGCAGAGGGCGCCAGCTACAGGCTTGCCCGAATAGACAAGCGTAAATACCCAGACATTATAGTGGCAAATGAAAGGCAAGTTGCAAAAGGCGCCGAGCCCTTCTACACAAACTCAACACAGCTTCCAGTGGATTATGAGGTGGATCTCTTCGAAGCCCTTGAGCATCAGGATAGGCTTCAGACGCTATATACTGGCGGAACAGTTTTTCACATATACCTAGGCGAGAGGCTTCCAACATGGAGAGCAGCGGCTGATCTTGTCCGCAAGGTGACGTGGAACTTCCATATTCCCTACTTCACATTAACGCCAACCTTCAGCATATGCCCCTCCCACGGCTACCTGAAGGGCGAACAGCCCCAATGCCCAATCTGCGGAGCCAAATGCGAAGTTTACTCAAGGGTTGTAGGCTACTTGAGGCCGGTGGACCAGTGGAATGACGGGAAACAAGCAGAATTCGCCCTGCGCAGAACCTTCGAAAAGACAGTTTTTGTGCCACAAGCAGCGGCTATTTTAAGGTGATAGAAAAGCATGAAATTCAGCGGTTTCAGAAAGACAAGCCTCGTGGACTATCCGGACAGGGTGGCATCGGTTCTCTTCACACCGGGCTGTAACCTCCGATGTTCATACTGCTATAATTGGCGGATAGTGGTTAACCCTCAACCCCCATTCCTAAACGAGGAAAAAGCCCTCCAAATGCTAGAGGAACGTAAAAAATACGTAGATGCTGTGGTGATAACAGGCGGAGAGCCAACAATCCACAAGGAGCTTCCAAAGTTTCTAAAGAGGCTTAAGGATAAAGGCTTCGCAGTTAAGCTGGATACAAATGGCTTTAACCCAAAAATCCTAGAGGAAAGCCTTCCCTATCTGGATTACGTAGCCCTAGACATTAAAACAAGCCCTGAAAAATACAGCCTCCTAGGAGCCGAAGACACAATGCTTCTCATGCAAACCATTGAAATGCTGAAGAGCGGAAAAGTTGATTATGAGTTTAGAACCACAGCGGTTCCAAGCTTCGTGGAGGAAGAGGACCTGCCAAAAATAGGCGAGATGGTTAAGGGCGCAAAAACTTTAGCCCTGCAACAATTCATTCCAGGTGATACGTTGAATGAGAATTTCAAAAATGTAAAGCCCCACTCGCCTGAAATAATCGCAATGTTTGCTGAAAAATTAGGAAGTTATGTGGATAAGATTATATTGCGCATCTAAACCTCCATTATTTCTTCTATTAATTATTTTTAGTGGATGATGGACTCGATTGGCGTTTAGAAACGTTACAGATAACTTTAATTAGGGGAGTTATGAAATCGTTAAAGCCGAAGCGTAAAGTTTAAGGGTATGATGTTTAGTTAGGTTTCGAGTGCTCGGGTTTATGAGGGTCCTGTGTGAGTGTTGAGGAGGAAACCCTAGAAGAGCGTAAAGTTAAGATTCTGGCTAAGCTGAGGGGCTATAACATCCTCAGCCGAGAAAAAATTAAGGAAATCACCAGTTATGTGGTTGAGGATCTAAAAGAGAAAAAGAAGGTTCTAATATGGTGTGTTCCAGATGAAACCATTGGCATTCAGACGGTTAACCGCATGGCTAAAGCTATGAAGGAAGCTGAAATAGGTTATGGAATACTTGTCGCAAGCGGACGTTACACAAACGCGGCGAAACAAGCTGCAAAGAAGAAGCGTATAGAACTTCTTCCAAAAACATTTCCGGTCTTCGACATTTTTGAGCATGTACTTGTGCCAAAGCATGAAATTCTAACGCCAGAGGAAAGGGAAAAAGTGCTTGCCCAATACAGGGTTAAACCATACCAACTTCCCCAGATAAAGGCCTCAGACCCCGCCGCCAAGGCTATAGGCGCCAAGCCCGGAGATATACTTCGCATAGTAAGGCGAAGCCCAACTGCTGGGGAGCATGTCACCTACAGATATGTGGTTGAGTAGCCATCTTCCCCTTCTTTATGATTAAACCCCATGTCCTCACCCAAATCTCAACATCGTCCCCAACCTTCAATTCCAGTTCCTCAGCCTTTTCATCAGAAACAAAAGCCGTTACAGCAATCGGAGGCTTCACTTCAACTGTGATTTCAGCTGTTTTTCCCTTCCTTTTGATTGCTTTGACCGTGCCTAAAAGGGGCTTCTCGGCGCCCATTTGAAGCCTATATATTCCATGCTGCATGCCTGAGAGGATTTCCTCAAGGTATCCTCCTACGAGGCGATAATCCTGCAGTAGACCTTTTCCAAGGGCCGTAAGCTTGGCTCCACCCCCTCCAGCCCTGCCGCCCCTAAAGGTTTCAATCACCGGCGCTCCCACTGTTTTTTCCATACGCTTAATGTAATTCCAAAGATAGCGATAGGACATACCCAGCTCCTTTGCAGCCTTTGACAGGGACTGTTCCTTTTCTATTCGCTCAAGGATTTCAGCGCCGCCCTTTCCTAGAAGGGGTTTACCGTTATACTCCAGCCAAACTTTGCATGATAGTTTCGGCTCTTTATGCGTTGACATTGTTCTAGTTTATGGCAAGTAATGCTTATAAGGTAGCCGATATGAATATTTGCACATAACGATAACCATGGAAACTCTGACAAAAATGTTAATAACCTCCATGTTAATCCTAGCCATAATCCTATCCGGAAACATCATATATACAGAATACATCGCAAAGCCCCAGCTTCTAGTCGCCACAACCACAAGCCTATACGACACGGGACTGTTAGACGCCCTAAAAGGGGCATATGAAGCCAAAAACCCTGTAGAAGTATTTTTTATTCCAATGGGAACAGGGCAGGCCATAGAAAACGCGAAAAGAGGCGATGTGGATCTTGTTTTGGTGCACTCGCCGGATCTTGAAAGGCTTTTCTTGGAAGAGGGATATGGAGTTTCAAGAAAAATATTCGCGTACAACTTCTTTGCCATAATAGGGCCGGAGGAGGATCCGGCTGGCATAGTGGGGTTAAACGCCACCGAAGCCCTTAATCAGATAGTAGCCTACGGAGAAACCCAAAATTCTAAAGTGTGGATTTCAAGAGGCGACAATTCCGGAACCCATATGAAGGAGAAGAGCCTCTGGGCTAAAGCTGGCTTTAGTTATGCTGAAATCATGCTTAAGCCATGGTATGACAGTGCAGGGTCGGAAATGGGCTTCGTCATTATGAAGGCTGAAGAGTTTTCCGCATACACCCTAGCGGATATGGGCACATACCTAAAATATTTGAAGGATGGGCAGACATCCCTTAAACCCCTCGTAGTGGAGACTAGGGAGCTGCTTAACGTATACAGTGCCATAGCGGTGAATCCTAAACGCCATCCAAACGTAAACTTTGAAGGCGCCATATCCTTCATAGCATTCCTAGTTTCGGATGAGGGTCAAGGGTTGATAGAGGATTATTGGAGAAGCAGGTGTGGACAAAGTCTATTTTATGGAGCCGCCAAAATTATAGCTTCGGATTCTCAGCTGCAGGTTGCCCAATGGATTAGGGAATATGCCTTCATAAACGGCTATGAATGTCCACCCCAATATAGAGATGGCCGCCACCCCGAACTTTATAGTCCGTAGGTGGTTGGAGGAGCCGTTGCCGAACCTCTGGGAAATAGTTGCAAAAGCCTTTCAGCTCATCATAACCGGAGACCAGACGGTTTATCAGACCACTCTCCTGTCGCTTTTCATCTCGGGAACAGCAGCTGTTCTGGCTTTTCTGTGGGGGACGCCAATAGCCATGATAATTGCCCTAAAATCTTTCAGGGGAAAAGTTCTCCTGAAAAGCCTGTTAAATGCTCTTGTCGGCATGCCCACAGTGGCTTTGGGGCTTATCCTATACATGATTTTCTCAAGAAGCGGCCCACTTGGCTTTCTGCGGCTTCTTTACACGCCAACAGCCGTGATAATAGGAGAAGCCATCCTCGTAACGCCGATTGTGGTTAGCTTGGCTATAACCGCCATAGAGGCCGTGGATCCTGAAATTATGAACCTTGCCAGAACACTTGGGGCCTCTGAGGCTCAAGCCTCCACCCTAGTTCTAAAGGAGGCTTCTAATGGCCTCTTTTCAGCTGGGGTGACGGCCTTCAACAGGGCCATAGCGGAGTTAGGTGTAGCTTTAATGGTGGGCGGGAACATAGTTCTTACAACCAGAATAGCCACCCAAATCAACTTTGACATAGCATTAAGCCTAGCCCTAACCGTAGTATTGCTTATGGTTATTTTCACAGCCAACTTCATAGCCTACGTCTTCAAAAGGAGGCGCAAGCTATAAGCTGGATAATGGAGCTGAAAAACGTTTCAAAACATTATAATGGGACAATAGCCCTAGAAGATGTTTCAATGGGGCTGAATGAGGGTGAAATCCTAACCCTTTTGGGTCCTAACGGCTCTGGGAAAACAACACTCTTAAAGATTTTGGCCCTCATTGAAAAGCCGTTTAAAGGCGAAGTTTACTACCGGGGCATAAGGGTTACAGACGAAAATTTAACGCAGATACGTAGGAATGTCACCATGGTTTTTCAGAAACCCATACTGCTGGACACTACGGTCTACGAGAATATAGCCTACGGCCTAAAGATCAGGAGACTTCCAATGGAAGAGATTAAGGCGAGGGTTAAAGAAGCCCTGGAGCTTACTCAGCTGGTAGGCTTCGAGAATAGGCAGGCAAGGGGACTTTCGGGCGGTGAACAGCAGCGCTTAGCCCTTGCGAGGGCTCTAGCCCTAAAAACTGAATTACTCCTGCTAGATGAACCCACAGCGAATCTTGATCCTAAAAGCTCCGCCATAATAGAGAATGTCATAGCCACCGTTAATCATGAATTGAAAACAACCATTGTTATGGCAACGCATAACATTTTCCAAGCTAAAAGCCTTCCAAATCGTATAGCCCTTATGAGCATGGGCCGAATAAGCAGGATTGGTTCTCCAGAGGATGTTTTCAGCGCGCTTTCTAAGGTCCTTATCAGCTTCGCCGCCTTAGAGAACACATTTGTAGGCGAGGCAAAAATGAAGGAAAATGGCATAACCCTCATAGATGTTGGGGGAAACGTTAGGATAGAGGCAACTGCAAAGGCCCAGGGAAGAGTCTCAGTTTTCATAAATCCAAGGGACATAGTCCTCTCAAAAAGGCCGTTGGAGTCAAGCGCCAGAAACATGTTCAAGGGAAAAATCGTGGAAATATCAGATTCGGGTGCTGTGGTTGGACTTAAGGTGGATGTCGGAAAACCCTTCATTGTTCAGATAACCAAACGCTCCTTTGAGGAGATGGGCCTAAACCTAGGCAGTGAAGTTTATATAGCCTTCAAAGCCTCAAGCGTTCAAATTCTTTAACATGGAATAAAGGCTATTTTTGCTGCTTCTCAGCAGCCCCTCTCTTCTCAATTTCCAATTCATATAGGATTACGAGGGCTTCGCCTAATGGCATGCCAAGCCTAGCTGCCAACTCCTGAGGCGTTATGTTTGGCTTTTCCTGGAGGATCACCTTCCTCGTATAAGCCTTATGATGCGGATACATTACCATGGCGTGGACTGTCTCCATAAGTATTGGCCAAAGCTTCTCCTTGGTAAGATCTTCGAGGCTCATATCCCTCAAAATAAATTATAGCTAACATTTCAATTTTATTCCTTCCCTTAAGCTTTTGAAAGCCCAACCTAAAGCCAAAAAGGAGTGGTTGGAATGGTTAGGGTTGTCCGATATGATGTCCGGAAATTAATTTGAACCCCCCTTTATCCAATTTTAGGTTCCCCAAAAGGGTTTAATAGCCAACATAAGCATAGATTAAATGCACAATTTCGAGGCGGCTAACCTATATTGTGAAGGGTATCGGAGACAAAGTTCATGAGGGAAGAATCTAGATGGTGGATTGAAGATGCTAAGAGATGCTTAGCAAAGGCTGAAAAGTATCTGGAATTGGGGTTTTATGAGGACTGTGTCTTCAACTGCCAACAAGCTCTGGAGAAACTGTTCAAAGGACTATCAATAATGCTCCTTAGAAAGAGGCCTGACAAAACCCATAACCTTGCGAGGCTTTATAAGGCTCTGGAAAAGCATGTTGCCTTAAATGAAGAATTGAGAGATTTCCTTTCACTTATATCGCCCTACTATTTTGTTACGAGGTACCCTGACATCGCCATGGGATTGCCTGGCGAAATAATAACCAAGAGCTTTGCGGTTGAATGCATAGCTAAAACTAGGAGGGTTTTTGATTGCTTTCAGAAATTTATATAGAAAAAGAAGTGAAACGCTATCTAAAAAGCCTTCCTGTCAGAATCAATTTCGCCATCCTCTTTGGCTCCACTATATACGGCGAGAGACTACGGGACAGCGACATAGACTTAATTGTAGTTTCTGACGACTTCGAAGGAATGCCCTTTGAGAAGAGGATGCTGACCCTTCAGAAATACTGGAGGCATAACGTCCCCCTCGAGGCCTTTGGTTTCACATGCAGGGAATTTGAGGCCCTAAAATACAAAAGCATAATTGTACAGGAAGCCATGGAGAAGGGTAAAAGGATTCTCGTAAAAAAGCCTAAGCAAGCTTAAACGCCTATTTCTCCAGCCTAGCTGCCAGCTTTACTAAGTATGCTTTTTCAAAGTGAATGATCTTCCAGCTGAGCTTTATAAATTCTCTAAAACGGAAGGTTTATTTCTATGGAAGGATTAAGCCTAAAAATTCAAGGCGCCTGAAGGGTAAGTAATGATTAGGGCCGTGGTTTTCGATCTTGACGGAACCATAGTTTCTCATAATATAGAATATAAGGCCCTCAGAGCCGATGTGAGAGGCTTCCTCATTAAACAGGGCGTGCCAGCCTCTGTTTTGTCTCTTAACGAGAGCGTATTCGAGATGCTGGACAAAACTGAAATTTTCCTGAAAAATAGCGGCAAGCAGCGGAGAGTCTTCGAGGAGATGAGGAATGAAGTTTTAAAGATTATTGATGAATATGAATGGAAGGCAGCTAAAACTGCAAGCCTATGCCCAGGCGTGGAGGCTGTTTTAAAAACTTTAAAGGATATGGGTATTAAGATAGGCTTATGCACCGTTAGCGGCGAAAAGACTGTGAATTATCTCCTTAAAAAGTTTAAAATAGACGCTTTCTTCGACGCTGTAGTTCCTAGGGAGCATGCTGGGAGAGTTAAACCCCACGGCGAGCACCTCAAAACCGTACTTGAGATTCTGAAAGCTGCGCCGGAGGAAACTTTAACTGTGGGCGACGGTGCCGCGGACATGCTTTGCGCGAGGGAGGTTAAAGCCATAGCTGTGGGCCTTCCAACAGGGATTTTCACGAAGGATGAGCTGATAAGTGCAGGGGCAAACTACATAATCACCTCAATCGCTGATGTGCCAACCTTAATAGAAAAGCTAAACAAAACCCTTTGACAATAACCATTTATTACCTCCTAAAGGGAGATAACTGTTTAGAAACTTAAATGACATTTTTCAGTTTAAAATTGAAAGTGGAAGCCTATATGTCAAAGCTTAACATGCGGACGGAGAAGCTCTCGGACGCCTTCAAATCCCCTTGGATTCGTTCCTCCCTGATTCTTGGAGCGGTTATCGTGGCTGTCGGCCTGCTTGCAGTGCTTATTTTCAAGTTTATGAATCTTGGGAGCCATCCGCTTTTTTCGGATGTAAAGGCCTTTGTTGCAGGATATGGGCTTATGGGCATTTTCCTAGCCACCATCCTAGCTGGCACAGTTGTTCCTGTTGGAAGTCCAGCCCTTGTTGTGGCAGCTGCCTCCCTTGGTGTTCATCCTTTTCCGCTGGTTATTGTTGCGACGGTGGGCTTTACAATAGGCATGGTGATTAATTACGGCTTAGCCTACGGGCTTGGCAGACCCTATGTTCTAAAAAAGGTTGGCGTTGAAAAGCTTGAGGAAATCTCGGCTATATGGAACAGGTGGGGCTGGATTATATACACCATTTTCGGGCTTATCCCAGTTCTTCCAGTCGAGTTTCTATCCCTATTCTGCGGTTTGATAAAAACGCGCTTCAGCATATTTCTAATCCTAAGCTTTATACCGAGGCTTATCGTCTTCATGCTTCTAGCCTATTTTGGAACCCAGCTTGGCATGTGGGTTGGGCTTATCTAAACCCTAAATTAAAGGCTAAACTAAACATGACCATAAATAAAATTGGGTGTTCAAGGCAAGTCTATGGAAATTGGGCAACTATTCCCTGATGGGTCTTGGAACCGTTATGAGAGTTTGGGTGCGGCGTACGCCTATAATAGATTGAATTTCCTCTATAATCCTGCCCAGATCTTCCATCTTTGCAAACTCCACAAAGACTACATTGTCAAATTGTCCAGTTACAGCGTGGGCTGCTTTGACGCCCTTAACCTTTAAAGCGGCATCTGCAACCTCCCATATCATGCCCGGTTCAGAATTTATGAGAATATAGGCCTCCAACTGCTCCCCCAGCCTAATAGAATGTATAGACTCTAAATAAGATTTGTTCTCAGCCTTATTCTGGCCAGGTTATATCATAAAGCCGACTTTCAAGAGTTCTTCCTTAAAAGGGTCCTAAAGGTTCTTCTTATCTCCCTTAAAGCCGGCAGAACTGGATGATACTCCGGTTTCGAGGCGTGCACTTCACTCTCCAGGATCTCCTTAAGCTTTACATAATGAGTTTCAAATTCCTCTTGAGTGTTGCTCCTAAACTTATAGACTGCTATATTTTCCTTAGGATTTTCCCAGCGCCTATCATAAGCATCCACCAAGATTGTGCTTCCAAAGGTTTGTAGGCTCCTTTCAAGAAGTATGTCCCTATCCACATTAAGAACAACTAGAAGTTTACTTGCACTCTCCACCCTTGAAGTTAGGAGGAACTGGCGGGTCACGTTATCCGGGGCTGTGGAATCTATAACAACGCTGTAGCCCTTTTGTAGGAGCCTATCCCTTAAATCTGCAACAAGGGAATAAACCAGATACTCATCACGGCAGGGATATCTCTCATAAAAAAGCATGCACCGCAACTCGTCAACGCTCACCCTTGCAAAAAGGGAGTAATCCTGAACAAGTCTCTTGGCAAGGGTTGTTTTTCCGGATCTGGGGTAACCGCTCAGAACAACATTCCATAAGCCTTTAAGGCTTCCCAAACATCCCCCTGTCGGGGCTTCTCATGAAAAGTCTTAAACTTTACTGTTCAAAACAACCAATTTCTAACGTTGTACAGCCATGCCCGCGCTTTACTGCTCTAATATCAGCGGATGGATTTCTTTTTCTACATATTCCAAGTATTTTTCCCTATCTGTTATGTTGAATATCGTTACCGAGGCATCCCTTGTAACACCCACCACATAGCCATATTCTCTTGCCCTGGCAACCACATACCATATGTCGCCATGCTTACAGTACTCCTCAAAGAGCTTTGTATTTATCAGGTCTGGGCCATAAAGTGAAAGCTTTTCCACGTTTGGGATATCCACATTATCAAAGAACACTATTTTCGTGTCCTCAGGATTCTTCAGGTGAAAGTTTCTGAGGGTTTCAGGGGCTATTCTGGCTTCAACTATGCCGCCAACCCTCTCAAAGAGGATTTCGCTGATTTTGTTGGCTACAAAATTGGCTAGACGCTTTTTCTCCACAATTGTCAAAAATATCTGGTCGTCCCGTTTGGCGAAGCTAAAAAGGGCCTCAATAGTTCGGGGCAGGGGCGCCACCTTCCCCCTATGGAAAACGTGAATCACATAATCGTGAGAGTAGATGCCCCTAAGTGCGCTAGGTTTAGGTGAAAGTCCAACGACATCGGATATAAGCTTAAACCTATAGTCACCCTCCTCATAGGGCTCCTCCACATGGTAACCTTCAAGCTTGGAGGCCACATCCACAAGGGAAAGCGCCTCAGAAAGTTTGAAGATTTTTCCAGCAACAACCATAACCTTCGCCTAAACAATCCATATAGCGCCATTGAAAACTAAAAGTTTGCGCTTTAAATAATTTAAACAAATCAAACACATTTAAACAAATTATACGAAAATCTTAAATTTTTTCAAAAAATTTTCAAAAAAGGGCTAAATATGGAAAAAAGAGCAAAACAACCCCGGTCCCTGCTTGTGATTTCAACAGCCCTCTGTGCAGCGCTATACGCCATAGGAGCCTACGCTACGGCCTATATTCAGTCCCCTTGGGGTATGGGACAGTTCCGCCCAGCAGTGGTTATACCAGCGTTCTTCGCCACAATCTTTGGTCCATGGACTGGAGGTGTCGGGGCGGCGATAGGCACCCTCATATGCGATTCGGCCAAGCGGGGCGCTTTACACGTCGGCAGCCTAATAGCCGCTGTGCCAGGCAATTTTGCAGGTTTCTTCCTGTTCGGATATATTCTAAAGAAAAAATTTACGTGGACAAGGTTCATTTTAGCAGCCAATGCAACATTAACCATTGGAAACTTAATTGTGGCCTTCCTCTACGTCTTCATCTATCAAGCCCTCTATCTGGGAGCTCTTAAAATGTCCGTGGAAGGCTTGATACTGCTTTCCCTTGGCTTAACAATTTTCTGGTTTATAACAATGCTGCCCTTCGTTCTCTTGGTAACACCAACGTTGATAAGGGCAACCTCAATGGCATTTCCAAATACCGTGGACGAGGAGATAAGGCTGAATTCGCTTAAAAACGAAATGCCGAAAAAAGCCTTCGGACTTGCTTTGACAATTCCAGGGTTGATCATGCTTCTTACGGGTTTAACAGTAACCTTTTCGCCCTTTGGAAACTACTTGTCAATAAATTTCGCTAAGACGTTCACGCCATCAGTTATGGAGCTTCTACAACTCCTATTCTATGGAAGCGGAGCCGTATTATCGATACTAGGCTTGGCGGTGCTGGGCGCATTTTCCTTTACGACCAGAAGCAAAACCCCAAATAGTGCTAAGAATTAATGCAATGCATGCTTACAGAAAGATATAAAATACACAGGGTACATAATGTAACACAATTTGAGGGAAAAAAATGCAAGTTCTTTCAGCCGCATTAACGCTACTTAACATCATTTTAGTTGTGGGTCCAATTGCAGGCGTTATTGTAATTCACAGCAGCAACCCTATCGAAGTCATAATTCCAGCAGAAGTTCAAAAAGCAACCCAGGAGTCAATAGATTCTATTGAAAGTACTTTCGAAAGCCTTGAACTTGTAGATTATACATACGATTTGGACGCGCGTACGCTTACATTAACCTTCAGCATCACCAATTACTTGGATATCGACATAATATTTAACGCTCTCGAAGCTGATGTGCAATGTGCCCGCGATGGCTACCCCTTGGGTCATATCGCCCTAAACAATCCCGTAACAATAAACAGTGGCAGATCAGCCTACATAAGTTCATCCTTCAAGTGGACTGCGCAGGCTGAGGAGCATGTAAAGACGGTTCACGCAGAAGAAACCAGCATAGATATCGATCTTGTCAACATTGCCTTAGAAGTTAGCGGAATAGTGGTTCAAACACCTGAACATGTGACTCTGACAAACATTCCTCTACCAGAATAGTTTTAGGTGAAAACATGAACGCTCGCGCAGTAAACTGGTTTGGTCTCGCCGGGGGCGTAACCACAATTCTTCTAATAATTGTGTCTATTAATACGCCATGGTGGCGCCTCACAATTGGCAACGGAGTTTTCCAGGTGGACGCTTCACCCATCAACCTAAACTTAAACCTCATCGGAAATGTTTTCACTATACCCCTAATCTGGGCCTTTAACTTGGCCAGCATCCTTTTGCTCGCCGCCAGCGGCGTCGCCTTAACGGTATACTCATTATATCCATCTAAATCCTACTCTAAGCGTCTCCTAAGTTTCGGATACAAGAAACCCTTCTATGCAGTGGTGCTCTTCACAGCAGCATTGGCGGCCCTAACATTTATCGCTAAATCAATTTTAGGCGTGGACCTGCCCTTTTACGGCTCTTCAAGCGCTAAAATTCCATTTGGCGGACAGGAAGCAAGCATAGAAATGTTGACCGTTGCGGAGTTTATCTGGCCATTCTGGCTTGGCATAGTGGCTGCTGGACTCTGCATTGCAGCGCGGCTCTATCATAAGAAACTGGAGCCATAGGAAACGAAATCTTCAAAATTGCCGTTTCAGCATCCGCTGAGTAGAGGTTTTTATGAAAGTGTTTAAATGATTTTTCACCTCTACTCTATATCGCGTAAATGGCAGAGGCTAAGAAGATTCAATGCTGATTCAAGAGGTTATCCTTGAAAATTTCATGAGTTACGAGTATGCTAGGGTACCCCTTAAACCCGGCTTGAACATTATATGCGGACCCAATGGGGCTGGGAAATCCTCGCTTTTGCTTGCCATTTCAGTGGCCCTTGGGCAATCCTATACTGAACGTTCTAGGAAACTTAGCGATTTGATTCGGTGGGGTAGGGATCAAGCCCGTGTAACGCTTGTGCTGGACAATTCAAGGAGGGGCGGAAAGAGACCTGTTCCAAAGTTTAACAAGGATCAAATTTTCCTTACAAGGATTCTGAGGCGGGATGGAAAGTATTGGTTTGAGCTTGAGAACCGCGCCGCCACAAAGCAGGATGTGGAGAGGCTCATGGCCAAGCTCGGCGTAGACCCTGACAACATGCTTATAATTATGCATCAGAACATGGTTGAACAGTTCACTGTGCTATCGCCGCAGGAAAAGCTTCGAATGGTTGAGGCGGCCGTTGGCCTTGAAGCCTACCGTGAAAACGTTCTGCAGGCCCAGAAAAAGCTGACGCGAATCCTAGGCGAGGAGGAATCCATCAATAAGCTTTTGGAGTCAGCGGAGCAGACGCTTAACTATTGGCGTGAGCAGTATGATAGGCTTCAGGAAAAGAGACAACTTATAAGCAAGAGACGCTTCCTCGAGCGGGAGCTGGCGTGGGCGGAAGTTAACCGCAGAGAAGACACCTTAAAAAATTTGGAGGCTAGCTTGAGAAAGGAATTATCCCTCATGGAACAGATTGGAGAAGAAGCCAAAGCAACCTCTGATATTCTTCAAAATTATCAGGCTCAGCTTGCAAAGGTTAGAGATGAATGGGAGAGCATTTTGAATAGAAGGATATTCCTCGAAAGGGAAAAAGCTGAAAGCCAGGCGATATTTCGGCTTTGTGAACAACTCATTAACGAGTTATCCTCGATACAAACAGGCATGATTGAGAACACCCAACTTAATCTTTTGAAAGCTGAAAATTTGAAGGGTCTGATGGAAAATTCTAGACTTAAGCTTTCCAAGCTGGAATTGGAAATAAGCCAAAATGAAGCCAAAATGGGAATACTGAAGGGGGAAATCGAAAAACTCAGTAACCTAACATTAGAAAATAGAGTTAAGTTGGCGCTTCTCCAGTATCGCATTGAAAACATGAAGGAAAACGTTGGAAAAATAGAAAGGGAGCTTGAAGAGGCCAAAAGCCAACTGCAAACGTTTATCAGAAAGGCTGAAGCCACGGGTCCAAGGATCGCAACAACAAGGAGCGCAGCTGAAATCCTTGATGAAATTCGCGTCACGGAGGGTCATCTTGCCGCCCTTTCCGGAGTTTCTGAGGACGTTGAGCGTATGTATGAGTCTTATTCAAAGCTGTACTTGGAGTTAAAGGAGAAGGCGCGGGTTGCGGCTGAAAACCGTGAAAAGGCCTTGGAGGAAGTTAAGACGCGGATGCAGGCTTGGCGAACAGTGATTCGAAATCTCTTGGATAGGGTGAACCTTGAATATCAGAAAATGCTAGTGCAGCTTCAGGCTACGGGCCATGTTGGGCTCATCAACGAACATGATATAGAGGCTGCTGGCTTGGAAATTCTTGTGAGCTTTAAAGGAGGAAAACCTGTAAAGCTTGATGCTTACGTCCAAAGTGGAGGCGAAAGAACAACGGCCACCATGTGCTTCCTATTAGCCCTACAGCGTTATGTGCGTTCTCCCTTCCGCGCCGTGGATGAGTATGATGTTCACATGGATCCAAAGAATCGGGAACTCATAGCGAAAACCCTGATTTCAGCAATTAAGGACTCGGATGTTCAGTACGTGGTTATCACTCCAAGTCAGATAACCTTCGCTGGGGATGGAATCAACATAATAACCGTTCAGAATGTTGAGGGCAAATCCATAGTTCGAGAGGTTGTCTAATGCAGCCAAGGAGAGAGCAAATCAGAATTGGAAGGGAGAAACTACAACGGATTATTGAGCTATGCAAAGCCATCGAAGAACGTTCTCTAGATCCCTTCACAGTGGATGTGGACGAAATCATTCAAGTTATTAGAGAGTATTTTCCGGCATGGGAAAAGCCTGAAGACCTCTGCCTAGATGCAGAGGCTATTAACCGCCTAGCCTCTGTTATAAAGCTCCAAACCGATTGGATTAGGCATAGATCCACATCCCTATACACGGATCCATTCCTCCTTGAAGAGAAAATTCGAACAACAGGCAAGGAGGAGCTTCTAAATCTCTTTCTGAAGGCTTGGCGTCCCATAGTGGAGTTGGAGCAAATATCCCTAAACAGCCTTTCAGAGGCCCTGAGATACTGGGCGGTTTTATCCCCTTTGAAGGATCGGTGGAAAGATTTTCCAAGCCCGGAAGGCGAAACCGTTCCAGCCTCTAGGGCTGAGCTTATAAGCCAAAAAATCCTCGGGGAAAAAGCCTTCGCCGAGGAGCTTGAAAACCTATGGAAGGAGCTTAAAGAAGCTGTGCAACTCAGGGGTGTGGATGGAAAAATTTCATACTGGGATTTCGTGGGCGTGGAAACCTATGAGGAAACAGCCTACAGGGCTTTCATGGTCAGTTTTCTCGTCACCTATGGCTATGCAACCCTTGAAGTTCGTCCCTTTGAAGAGAAAATATACATTAAGCCCTTTGAAAAGCCTTTGAAAAGGATCTTGAAAAAGCAGCTTGTTTCAGTCCCCATCGTGGTATCCCGTGAGGAGTGGGAAAGATGGCGGAGAGATAAAACTTTATGAGCAAAAGGAAAGCTCTCTACGCAAGAAAAGTGAAACGGGCCGTTCACATGCTCTTTTTTAGGCGACATAAAAAACCAGGGGTTAAGGGATGGGAATTGCGAAGGAGCCTAGGTTCAGACTATCCGAAGGTTCTAAGCATTTTGGATGAACATTTAAAGGCTTTGGATCTACAGGTGAAAACCGTTTTTGAGGACGAGAAAACACCGGAAAATCCCACGATGGAGCAGCTGGACAGGGCAAGATTCTACATAACCCTTCGAGGGGAACTCACACTTAAGGAGGCTAAAATGGTAGGCTGGAGAATCGACGACCTCGCTGGCTTAGCCATAACAATCGCCTATATCCTTTCAAAGGGTGGTAAAGCGCCCCGCAAGGAGGTTGAGGAGCTTCTGCATGAGAAGCTTCCAGGCTGGAGGGTGGGCCTTAACATAGATCGCTATATTCGCTATGGATATTTAGCCCAAGATGAAAATGAGCAGTTGTATCTGGATTGGCGAACTCGAGCCGAGGTGGATTCGAAGGCACTAATAGGACTTCTTTTAGGCGCTGAGGCGGAATCTAAAAGCCCCAATAACACTGGTGCTGGTTGAAAATGAAATAGGATAAAGCTGAAAATTTAAAGGATGCTTACATTTTGAATTTGGAAATATCTTTTTACCAAAAAGCGGAGACGTTCAGCGTTTCTTCCGTTCTTGCCTATGGCAATGCCCTTAAATTTTGGGTCAACCATCACTACGGCTAGGGTTTTCCCGTCAGCTCTTTCGGTTATTCTAACCTCCCTGACCTCGGCTGGCTTCAGCGTGTTTTTAATGAATTTCACAGGGTCTTCCGAGTATTCTATAACTTCAAGCTTCTTGCCTGTAATCTTCTCCAAAATCCTAATGTTTTTTCCACCCTTCCCTATGGCAGCTCCCAAGTCACCCTCCTTAACCACAAAGATTACCCGTCCCTGCTCCTCATCCACTATGCAGTCTTTCACGTTTGCTTCGCTTATGCTTTCAAACAAGGCGATATACTTCATCTCCGTGTCTGTGATTTTTATTCCGCCGCTCATTCGAATCCCTCGTAGGATTCTTCAATCTCACTCGTTTCTATAAATTTCAGAATATCCGATGTGCCTGGTTCTCTTATTGTCAGCGCTGAGACAATAAATGGTTTTCCACAGGCTACGCCAAGGTCAAATGATGTTCCCTCATAAACCAGCAGGGGGATTTTTGAAAGCTTACAATAATATTCTAGGTCTTCGCGGATTTTTTGGGGACAGTTGGAGGCTATTACTATCATTTTGGCTTTCCCAGTTTTTGCACTTTGTATGGCTGAGTTTGCTCCAAATAAAACTTTACCTGTCTTTACAGCTGCCGTTATGGCTTTATCCAAATCCATTATCCGCTTCTTTCCTCCGTGTTTAATGTGGACATGTACAACTCCACGAGTCCCGTGCCCACTGGTATGGATTGGCCAACAATAACATTTTCAGTCACACCCTTCAGCGGATCGCTTTCTCCTCTGATAGCTGCTTCCACAATGTTTGGAACCGTTATTTCAAAGGCTGCTCTGGCTAAGACGCTTGCCTTTTTACCGCTCACCCCATGCCTTCCAATTTGCTGAATCTCCCCTGTTGAGGTCATCATATCAGCCACCAGCATCACATGGCGTATGTCAACATCCAAGCCCTGCTCCTCCAAAACGCTTTTAGCCTCATGTATTAAAGCATTTCTGGCAGCTTCTATGCCCAAGGTCTTCGCTATTTCATGAATATTATTCGTCGTTGTTCTGGTGGCGTCAACGCCGCAGACCTCCAAAACCTTCGGAAGGTTTGAACCGTCTGTCCTTATAACCCACTCGCCGTGCTCCTCGGTGACCAGCACACGCTTTATGCCCTGAATTCCCTTAATGTAGAGGGATGAAATCCTGTTAAGCAACTTCTTCAAGGCTTCAATCTTCTTGGGTTTAATGTAAACCCTGTTTTCATCGAATCTCACTGTGCAGTTGGCTATTTTCACCCTTTCCTTAAGGTCTTCTATTGTTATCTCCCTGTCCATCATCATTGTTTTGTTAAGCTCCACAACTATTTCTCCACGTAATGGATCTTGATATATTGCTTGAGCGAGGTCCTCAAGGGTTGTGTAGACAAGCTTCCGAGCTACTTTTACGGCACTTTCTCGGCTCTTTCTATACTTTTCATCTAGGTATATTACCATTATCGGCGTGGAGGGAACCCTTCTAGCGTCAACAATCTCTATAAGCCTTGGCAATCCGAGGGTTACGTTTTGCTCTCTAACTCCCGCATAATGGAAGGTTCTAAGGGTCATTTGCGTTCCAGGCTCGCCTATTGACTGGGCGGAGACAATTCCCACAGCCTCTCCAGGCTCCATTAAGGCCTTCTTGTAGTTTTCCACAGTCAGCTCTATCACTTTTTCAACGCCTTGTTTGCTGAGCTTGGCCTCAGCTAACCCTCGCCTTAGCTCCTCTATGAGGAGTGGTGTTAACTGATCCTTCACCTGTCTAAGTTTCTCTTCAATATATCCTTCGGAGGCCGGTCTGCCCTCCTCGATTCCAATTCTCACCTGTTCGATGAGGCGGCTTACATTAACAGCCTTTCCATGGTCGCTTTTGGCGGGGTCGACGCCGTCTTCTCCATATCTGAATTGAATTATGTCTCCTACCGAGTTTCTGACGGTTCCGTCATATTCTAGGCGCAGATGCTCAAGGGCGTTTATGAGGCGTCTCTGCATGTAGCCGCTCTGTTGAGTTCTAACAGCCGTGTCTACGAGGCCCTCCCTTCCACCCATCGCGTGGAAGAAGAATTCAATGGCATCTAATCCCTTATGATATGAGGAGTAAACAAACCCCCTCGCCTTCGGGGTTGGATCTCCAGGCTTGAAATGGGGTAGGGCCCGGCCTAAATAGCCCCTCATGATTCGTTTTCCACGCACTGACTGCTGGCCTACACATGCACTCATTTGTCCAATGTTGAGGCTTGAGCCCCTGGCACCTGTGCGGGTCATTATTATTCCAGAGTTTTCCAGCGTGAAGTCCTCGTCCGCTATCTTTCCAGCGTCGTCTCTCGCTTTGGCTAATTCGTTCATAACGTAAATTTCAAAGGTGTCTTCAAGGGTTTGCCCTGGGAGGGGGGCCAGTGTGCCATTACGATAGCTTTCTATGAGCTCTTCTATCTTTTTCTCCGCCCTTTCCATAACCTTTCTAATTTTGTTTTCTGCCTCTGGCGAAAGCTTAAGTTCCTCGTAGGAGTATGAGAAGCCTCTCATGGTTATAAAAAGCTTAAGCATCCTTGTAATCCTATTTAGGAATTCGGCTCCAGCGGCTGTTCCATAATCCTTAATTATTCTGTGGAGGAGGCTTTCAGATTGCTCGGCGCCTATGGCTTTTCTATCAATGACACCGCATATTAGCTGTCCATTCTTGACGACAGTATAGGCGTCATAGGGACATTCTTCCTTTAGGCATTGAGCGCAGCCTCGACAGATGTTAGCCTTCAAAACATAGTTCATGTCCTTTGGAAGGAAGAGGCTGAAGATCTGCTTACCAGTCCAGAGGGGCTGGGGTTCTTTTATGGCTGGTTCTGGTAGGGGGCCATTATATCCAGCTGCTACTATGAGCCTGCAAACTTCATCCTTTGTGAGGTAATTTGACTTTCTTGTGAAGAGGTATGCTGCCGTTATGTAGTCTCTAATGGCTCCAATTATTGGGCCTCCGAACCTCGGGGACAAAATCTGGTCCTGCACCTGCATTAGCAAACGCGCTTCTGCCCGGGCCTCCTCACTTTGAGGTATGTGTAAGTTCATTTCGTCCCCGTCAAAGTCCGCGTTATATGGCGGGCATACGCAGAGGTGAAGGCGGAAGGTCTTGTAGGGTAGGACACGCACATGATGGGCCATGATGGACATTCTGTGGAGGGATGGCTGGCGATTGAAGATGGCTATGTCCCCATCTCTGAGGTGTCTCTCAACAATGAATCCGGGCTCTAAAGCCTCAGCAATTTTTTCCCTGTCGGCTACAAACTCCAGCCTTATGCGCCTGTCGTCTGGACGTATAACATAGGCTGCTCCAGGATATTTTTCAGGACCATTTATTATTAGCTTCCTCAGCTCCTCAATATTCCATGGAGTAACCTTCTCCGGCACAGTTAATCTCATTGCAATGTCTATTGGAACCCCAACCTCATTTATGTCGAGGCTTGGATCTGGAGATATTACTGTACGGGCTGAGAAGTCAACCCTTTTTCCTGAAAGATTACTTCTAAATCGTCCCTCCTTGCCTTTCAATCTTTGGGAAAGCGTCTTAAGGGCTCTTCCTGAACGGTGTCTCGCCGGCGGAATTCCTGAAGCCTCATTGTTAAAATATGTGGTTACATGGTATTGGAGAAGCTCTGAAAGATCTTGAATTATGAGGGTTGGGGCTCCAGCATCCATGTTCTCCTTTAGCCTCTGGTTTATGCGGATTATATCCACAAGCTTGTGGGTTAGGTCGTCCTCGGAGCGTATGCCTGACTCCAAAGTTATGGAGGGACGCACGTAAAGTGGAGGAACGGGTAAAACCTGCAAAACCATCCATTCAGGCCGGGCGACTTCCGGATTAAATCCTAAGAGCCTCAAGTCATCATCGGGTATACGTTCAAGTCTCTCTCTGACCATGCTTGGCGTCAGGGGCTGGGAGCCGCTTTCAGGAATTTCCTCGCTGAACTTTGTAGGCTTCTCGAAGATTATCTTGTACTGGGGGGCGTTACAATGGGGACAATTTCTGGCCTTAATTTCCTGAATCACCCTTTTGAAGATTTCATCTGGAACTGTTCCTAGGATTTGCCGGGTTCTCTCTATCCTAGCCCGCAGTCTCTTTATAGAGTCTTCTGAAAGCAGGATTCTTCCACAATTTCTACAGGTAACCCTTAAGAGGTCATGTATTATCTTCGCGAATTCAACGTGAATCACTGGAACTGCGAGTTCAATGTGGCCGAAATGCCCCGGACATCTTGCCGCAGTGTTACCGCATGTTTTGCATCTCTGTCCAGGCTCAAGGGTTCCAAGTCTTCCATCCATCAGCCCAGAGGCTATGGGCGCCCCATCCTCGTCATAGGTGTCCGGCGTCTGAATTTCAACCACTGAAAGTTTGCGAATTTCCTGGGGTGAAAGCAGTCCAAACCGGATTTCACTTACTACCTCGTGGGCAACTTCTTCCACTGCCATTTTAAGCCCTCTCCTTAAGTTTTAATCTTGGCGCAATGCAGAGGCTTGTCATCTCCTGTAGGAGAAGCTTGAAAGCGTATGAAACCGTGACTGGGCTTATTTTAGCCCTGTCCTCGCATATCCTGCAAACATATTTTCTCTGTTTCATGTCATAATAGGCTATGAAACCGCAGTTCTTACATACATATAATGTATACTTGTCAGATTCCTCTAGAAGCCTGTCATGGAGAAGCATGGCGGCTCCATGTCCTATTAGGCAGTCCCTCTCCATCTCGCCGAATCTTAATCCTCCGCCCCTAGCTCTTCCCTCTGTTGGTTGTCTTGTAAGCATTTGCACTTGACCCCTTGCCCTTGCATGCATCTTGTCCGCAACCATATGGTGCAACTTCTGGTAGTATACTATTCCAACGAAAACATCTGCAACAAACTTTTCACCGGTTATGCCGTTATAGAAGACCTCCCTTCCCGTGTGGCTAAAGCCAAGATCCAGTAATGCCTCCTTAAGGTCTTCTGGACTTTCATTTGAGAATGGTGTTCCATCCACAGGTCTTCCCCTTAGGGCGGCAACTTTTCCAGCTATGGATTCAATGAACTGTCCAATGGTCATTCTTGATGGTATGGCATGTGGGTTTACTATTATGTCCGGCACTATTCCATCTTCCGTGAAGGGCATGTCCTCCTGTGGTACAATTAATCCGATGACTCCCTTCTGGCCATGCCGGGACGCGAATTTATCGCCGAGTTCAGGTATCCTCTGGTCTCTTACCCTAACCTTAACAAGTTTGCTTCCCTCACCAGACTCCGTGAGGAAGATGGCGTCAACGATGCCTACTTCTGAGGGGCGCATGTCCACAGAGGTGTCGCGTTCCGAGGGCCCTTTAACTTCAAACTCCTTGTATTCCTCAAGGAATCTTGGAGGGCTTACCCTTCCAACCAGCACGTCTCCGCCGGCAACCTGGGCTTCAAGCCTTACGACACCATCGGGCTCTAAAAGCCTATAATATTGTTCTCCCCTGAATCCTCGAGTTCCAGGCTCCGGGATTACAAATTTATCCTTAAGCCCACCCATGTATTGGCGGCATTCAGCCTCATATATCCTATAAAAGGTTGAGCGGGCTAGCCCCCTTTCTATGGAGGCTTTGTTAAATATTAGGGCGTCTTCCATGTTGTAGCCTTCATAGGATAAAACGGCCACTATGCAGTTCTGCCCGGATGGCCTAAGCTTGTAGCCTATCGTTTCCATTAATGCCGTTTCGACAAGGGGCACCTGTGGATAATGGAGCAAGTGTGCCCTTGAATCCACGCGTGAGAGGAAGTTTGTGGCGAAAACTCCGAGGGCCTGCTTGGCCATTGCGGCCTGATAGGAGTTGCGTGGGGACTGGTTATGCTCTGCATATGGAATTGTTGAGGCGCAGATTCCAAGAATCGTGTGGGTTGCGATTTCCAAATGGGTGTGCTCCGGAGTCAACTTTTCGAGGCTTATAGCAACGTAGGCGTTTTCCTCCTCCTCAGCATCCAAGTACTCAATGATGCCTTGTTTAACAAGGTCTTCCCATGTCCATTCCCCGCTGATAATTTTATCCACATGTTCACGTTTAAGTTTAGGAACACCGTTCTCAACAATTATTAGGGGGCGTCTAACCCTTCCCTCATCGCAATTTACGTAAATTTCATCTCTTTCTCCGTGAACTTTCGAGTAATGTGCAATGTTCGCTTCTATTGAGATTTCGCCCCTTCTGCGTTTCTGCCTGAACTCTTCGGTGATCTTTTCTGGTTCGGTGCAGTATCCAATCAGGGTTCCGTCAACAAAAACTTTGGCGCCATACTTCTTGAGGGTTTCATTAGCCTCGTAAACTGGGATGACGCCCATATTATAGAGTATCTGCTTAATCCTCTCAGGGTTAACCGCTATGGAAATGCAGGCGGATAAAGCTAGATTTTTAACAAGGCCACAGTTCGAACCTTCAGGGGTTTCGTTTGGGCATAAGCGTCCCCAATGGGTTGGATGGAGGTCCCTTGCTTCAAAGTTGGGTTGACTTCTGCTTAGGGGTGACTGAAGCCTTCGAAGATGGCTTAACGTTGAAAGGTAATTAGTCCTATCCAGAAGCTGGGTTATGCCAACTCTACCCCTTCCCCAGTTTCCAGTTGCAAGGGCATGCTGAAGCCTTTCTGTAATTATTCCGGGACGTACAGCCGCTGAAACATTTATTATTGGACCCTTAACCCCTATCCTTTCAAGCTGATATTTAATGTCCCTGACAAGGTTTCTGAAAGCTACACGAAACAGATCTGCCAGCAGGGGACCGGCGAGCCTTAAACGCTTGTTTTTGAAATGATCTTTATCATCCATCCTTCTCTTTCCAAGCTTAAGCTCTATAACCCTGCAGGCCATTTCGCCTAGGAATATGGCCTTATCCCTTCGGCTATGGCTTGTCCTGCCTAGGTGGGGCAGGAAGTTCTTGTCAAGGGCGTTCTCAGCCTTTTGTATACGGTACTCCTCAACTTGACCGTGGGCTATACGGTTTCCGATGAACAGTATCGCCTCCTTTACCGTGTCAACCCCAGCGGCCTTTTCGAAAGAGGGCTCCAACTCGGTTTGAATGCCCTCGTCAAGGGAAACAGCCTCGGCTATATCCTTGTCTGATTCCATGCCTAGGGCGCGCATAACAACGACAAATGGGACTTCCGTAGGTACGCCCGGCACGGATACGTATAGGGCTCCATCTGGCTTCAGCTTTAACTCTATTCTCGCCCTGAAGCCAACAGTTGAGGAGAAGACTCTTGCCACATAAACCGGATTTGTTCCCTTCTCATCTATGTCCACGATGATCCTGTTTGGCGCTAAGTCTTCCATTGCCACTATAACCCTTTCAGAGCCATTGATGATGAAGTATCCGCCCGGGTCATCTGGATCCTCCCCGCAGGCTATAAGCTCCTCCCTTGATAGCTGCGAGAGGAAACACAGCTTTGATTTCAGCATGACTGGTATGTTGCCAATGTAAACAAGCTCCGTGTCCTGTTCCCTTCCATCCACAATAGGAGTCATTTCAAGGGCCACTGGTGCGGCATATGTCAAATTGCGGAGTCTAGCCTCCATCGGGTAGATTTCATGCTTTGTTCCATCAACCTCGGTTGTGTAGGGTCCGCTTATCCTCGTCTGAGGGTCAATTATCCAAACTTGTCCAAGCTTAACCTTGTATGGAAGTTCTGGAACTTCTATTGGGATCTCTCCAACCTCGTCTATGATTTCCTGTAAACCATGGTCTATGAACTCGTTGTATGAGTCAAGATGCTGTCGAACTAAGCCCTTCTCCATGAAGAAGGATTTGAGCAGAGCGTTAACATCCTCTTTTAAGAGTTCAGCCAAACCAAACCCACCTATAACTATCATTTCCAACTAGGCTGGAAAGGAGATTCTGCCTTTCTATTTGTTTCAAACTTTCAATTTCCCCCAATTTCCGGATCATCCGACTAAAAAAGTCTCCAACATTACAGAGCTAAAGCCTAAGACTACACAGCTCATTAATAAACTTTTTTATCCAAGACCTGAGAATTCGCTTCGACTAGGCATAGAAAACAAATAATTCCAGAACGCGTTCCATCAAAATCTTGCACAAACAAAATTAATAAGAAGGTTTTGAAAGAGTCTAACATAAAGCAGCCAAGACGCTTAAAACGCATAGAATTGTTATGCTGAAAGGCTTAAACCATGAGCTTTGCCTAATGGTGCAGGGGTGGCAGAGCATGGTCAAACCCGCCCTAAGCTGGTAGGGGCTAGATGCGCGGGACTCAAGATCCCGTCCCGAAGGGGTTCGTGGGTTCAAATCCCACCCCCTGCACTAAACTACAAAATTTGCGTTTAAATTCTCGGCTCTCTGTCTAAGCTACCAGTATTGGTTTGTAGCTCATTTTAGGTTAAAATATGGGTCTAAAACGTCTGGGGTTTTGTTTATAATGGGAGATTATAAAAAGGTCATGGTTTCAGCGGCGATTAGAGATTTGTTTGATTGAAAGCAAAGTATGCTTTTGGAGTTACTCGAACAGCTTGTAGGTTATGTATAAGCTAACGCCAGCTAAGATCGGAAGGATAACACTGGACAGAATTGCATCTACTCTTAGAAATGCGGCGGCGGCAATTGCAGAACCCCAGATCAAGGCATTTCCTAATGCGACTTCATACTTGTTTTTCTGTAATAGCGCCAACTTGTTATATGTTGTTGTTCTGAGTAAGAGGCTGTAAGCATCCTTCCCTATTGGGGTGAGGCTGTATTTTCCGTTCTCTTGTTTTATAAAAGGGGACAGACTTCGGAGATGATAGGAAAGAGTTGGGCTATCAGGTATTTTGCATGCACTCAGAATCTCAGTGAAGGTAGCTGCCTTCTTTTCACCAACGTATCTGAGGATATCTCTTCTCTTCTGATGGTCCAGTGCTTTAAAGACCTCTTGCTCAAGGCTCTCAAATTCTTGATCTTCTTTTTCTTCCATGTACTCCACCTAGGATCAGTATAAATCAGAGTCGATTATAAACACCTAAGTGAAATGAATTTTAGTAAAAGAGATTTTAATTCGGCCAAAAGTACACGTTTTTATCTTGTGCGAGACGCATCGGTAATAATCGCAGAGAAAGCCTAAGACCATAAGTAGGAGGAAAAATTCCGAGATTTAAGCCTAATCCCCTGCACTCTTTAACGAACCCTTACTCGCTAAGCTTATTTTCGTCTTTCAAGCAAAGCGTGGCTTTCTCTCGCCAATATTTCCAAATCCATAAAAGGCTAACATTTTAATAGCGTTTTATCTCAAAACCACTTTTTTGCCGGTTGCGATGTAGATTATTGATTCGCATATATAGGTTGCATGGTCCGCTATTCTTTCAAGGTATCTCACTATTAAAACGCTTGAAACGGCGCATTTGATGGTGGTGTCGCTCTTAATTAACTTATCAAGGAACTCGAAATATGTCTTGTCCACCTCTTCCTCCTTTCCTGATATTTTTTCAGCAAGTTGGGTGTCATGTCTTTTAAGCGATTCAATGCTTATCCTGACCATTTCTAATGCTTTTTCAACCATGTCTTTAATTTTTGAGTTTATCCATTCTTCGCAGTTTTTAAGTCCGCCTATTCGTTTGTTTATGAAGGATATGTCGAGGGCGTATCTTCCGAAGCGGGCGAAGTCGTAGGCTATTTTCATGTAAGACTTTATTGTCCTCAGGTCTGAGGCTACTGGCTGAAATCTGGCTATCAACTCGAAAGCTTTGTCTTCAACCTGATCTGCCATAGCCAAAAGCGCATCCGCCATTTCACGAACTTCTTTGTAGGCTTTTCTTCCTTCGAGGCATTCTAAAAGGGCTGTTAAAACAGTGCGATGGGCTAATTCCCCCATTCTGTAGAGGGTTGCTGAAAGTTCTTCAAGCCCTGTATCAATAATTCTGCTCATCTGCTTTCACCTCATCCGAACTCTCCAGTTAAGTATCTCTCCGTTAACTCGTGTTTTGGATTCTCGAAAATTTGCTTGGTCAGACCATATTCTATTAGTTCGCCAAGGTAAAGAAAGGCTGTGTAATCTGAAACTCTTGCCGCTTGTTGCATGTTATGGGTTACAATGATTACGGTGTAGTTCTCAGCCAGTTTTCTTATGAGGGCCTCTATTTTTGCCGTGGCTATCGGATCAAGGGCTGAGCAGGGTTCATCCATCAAAAGGACTTCTGGTTCGACAGCTAACGCGCGTGCTATGCAAAGTCTCTGTTGCTGCCCGCCAGAAAGGCTAGCCCCAGACTTGTTTAGGTCTTCCTTAACTTCGTCCCAAAGATTGGCTAGTTCGAGGCTTCGCCTAACAGCAGCGTCGAGAATTTTCTTGTCCCGGACTCCATTCAATTTTAAGCCCGCAGCCACGTTGTCGTAGATGGACATCATGGGAAAGGGGTTTGGCTTTTGAAAAACCATGCCAATTTTCCTCCTTATTACAACAGGGTCAACACCGTTACCATAAATGTCTATTCCATTAAACAGAACCCTCCCAGAAACCCGTGCGCCGGGGGTGATTTCATGCATCCTGTTAAGGCAACGGATAAAGGTGGTTTTTCCACAACCGGAGGGGCCGATGATGGCTGTTACGGCGCCCTCCTCTATTTTCATGTTGATGTTTTTCAATACATGTTTCGAGCCGAACCACGCGTTTAAGTTTTGGACGTCAAACTTGACCACCATTAGTATCTCTCCCTAGTTAGAATCCTAGCGGCTATGCTTATTCCCAAAACCAGCAAAATAAGCACAAGCGCCGATCCCCAGGCCAAAGCTATCCAGTTTTCGAATGGCGACATGGCAAATATAAAGACGTTTAATGCGAGATTAGCGGCTGGGCGATCTAATCCTGCGAACCACCACCGCCAAAAACCCATACTGACGAGCACAGGCGCTGATTCTCCGGCAATCCTTGCAACGGAAAGCAGTATCCCGGTGACTATGGACGTTTTCGCGCCGCTAAGCACGACTTTAATTGTTGTTTTCCATCTTGGAATACCTAGAGCAATTGCTGCTTCCCTTATGCTCATAGGCACAAGTTTTAACGCTTCTTCAGTTGTTCTGGCCAATATTGGAATCATAATCACGGCCAAAGAGAAGGCCGCTGCTGTCACCGAAAACCCAATTGAACGCGTAATTAAGGCGTATGCGAAAACCCCTATGACAATTGATGGAATTCCGCTTAACACATCACAGAAGAACCTAACAGCCACAGACAGCTTTGATTCACCATATTCGCTAAGGAATATGCCTGACATTAACCCTATCGGGACGCCTATAAGGGAAGCCAATCCAATAGTTATTAATGTACCTTGGATGGCGTTTGCAATGCCTCCTCCAGCCTCGCCAACAGTGGGTGTGGGTTTAATGAAGAATTCGAAGTTGATTGTAGAAAAGCCCCTCACTGCCACCTCATAAAGTATGCTGAAAAGAGGAACTAGGGCCGAAAAGAGGGATAGGTAAACAAGAAACTGCATAATATGGTTTTTAATAACTCTGGACTTATGATGGTCCACGTTTTTATTCCCTCGCAATCCCCCTTGTCAGTCTGAGAGTCCGCCAAACAATCAACCTAGCAAAGATGTTGATTATTAAAGTTACAAGCAGCAGAACCAGTCCAACATTTATTAAGGCGCTGATGTAGAGGTCGTATGTTGCCTCCAAAAGTTCATTAGCTATGATGGCTGCCATTGTATACCAAGCATCAAACAGCGATGAGGGCCAAACCTGGAATTTGTTACCAATAACCATTGTTATTGCCATGGTTTCGCCAACCGCCCGTCCCAAGCCGAGAATTATGGCGCCTATGACTCCTGAACGGGCATAGCTGACCATGGTTTTTGCTGTTTCCCATTTTGTTGCGCCGAGAGCTATCATGGCTTCCCGCTGAGAGTTCGGTACTGCCGAGAAAAGGTCACGCATTACGGAGGAAACTGTTGGAATAATCATTATGGCTAGGATGATCCCGCCTGTCAAGGTACCTCCGCCGTAGACGGGCCCTGAGAAGAGGAGAATGAAACCAAACACCGCTTGCAGGTATGGATATACATGGTTGCGAAGGAAGGGAATTAGCACAAATATGCCCCAAAGCCCATAAATAACGCTTGGAACAGCGGCCAAAAGCTCAACTAGAAAGGAAGCTGCGAACCCAAATTTTTTAGGCATATATTCCGAAAGAGCCAATCCAATGCCTAGGCTTATTGGTATACCTATCAAGAGGGCGATTGCCGAAGTGACTAATGTGCCTAGTATAAGCGGCAAGGCTCCAAAAACTTTGGAAACGGCGGGGTCCCATTTGGTGCCGATAATAAAGTTTAAACCAAAAGTTTGTATTGAAAGCCAAGATCCCTTCACCAATTCATAAATCATTAAAAAAAGAAGCAAAAAGACGCTGGAAGCAAATAGTGTGCTTACAAGTTTGAAAACATCGTCGCCTTTAAAGCGGTTTTTAAGCTTTAAAATGGGCTTTATTTTTAAATTTCGAATAAAGGGGGATGTCTTATGCGAAATCTTCATGTCCAGTCACTTGAGTATTTGCTTACCTTGGAAGGTAATCAAACGGATTGTTTCTTCGTTGCGTGCTACAACACTTGATGGTAGGGGGACATAGTGTAAATCAGATGAATATTTTTGACCGTCATGCACAGCCCACCAGAGGAAATCCACAAGGGCTTTGGCGGTGGCATCGTCCATGTTGGGCAAAACGTTCAATTCTTTGTATACTAGGATGTAGGAGAAGCTTGTTATTGGATAAGCTCCACTTGCTTGTGTGTTTTTAGCCAAGTTGTCAACTATTGAAACCTTTGACCAGCTTGCATCGCCCTTAGGCAGGGTTACCGCAGCGTACTCCGCCGCTTTAGCAAATGATTCTATGCTGGGCTCGATGAATTCGCCGGCTGCATTCTGAACATATCCGTATGCCAAATTATTCTTCTTTGCATATGTGAATTCAACATAGCCAATAGAGTAAGGCGTCTGCTGAACAAGAGCCGCAACTCCATCATTTCCTTTACCCCCCAGACCCGTAGGCCAATTAACGGAGGTTCCTCTTCCAACGGTTTCTTTCCATTCTGGGCTGACATTTGACAAGTAGCTGGTCCAGATGAAAGTGGTTCCGCTTCCATCTGACCTATGCACCACGGTGATTGATTGGTCTGGAAGGCTTATGCCAGGGTTTATTGCAGTAAGTCTCGCATCATTCCATCGGGTAATCTTTCCAAGATATATGTCTGCAAGAATTTCTCCTGTGAATTTAAGTCCTTTAGGTATGCCCGGTAGATTGTAAACTATAACAACCCCTCCAATGGTTATGGGCATATGCAAAGTGTTAGGCGCGTTTGCAGCTTGTGCCTCCGTGAGCGGTGCATCGCTGGCCGCGAAATAGACGGTTTTTTCGGTGTGCTGTTGTATTCCTCCACCGCTTCCGATTCCTTGATAGTTAACTTGGATGTTAGGTTTGATCTTATGGTATTCCGCTGCCCACTTGTCAATCAACGGAAAGGGGAATGTTGCCCCAGCGCCATTCAGAGTTATCGTTTGCTCCGTTGTCAAGTATTGATAAGCAAATGCGCCGGCGACAGCTATGGCAATTATGGCTATTGGGATTACGACTTTGTATATCGCTTTCATATATCTCACCTTTTCTTCATCATTTAGGAAAGAAAATCTATATACCTTGCCCGAATAGAAAATATAGAGGAAAATTGTCTATATAGAGGGTTAAAATGAAAGAGCAAATAAATGGAGAGACAAGAAAAATCCAGTTCACTGGAAAATCCACGTACATAGTCTCACTTCCAAAGAAATGGGTAAATTCACTAGGGTTAAAGGCTGGAAGCCCAATATTAATAACTCAACAGGACAGTTCACTTATTTTGACCCCCAAAGAAATGGCCAAACCTGCAACTCATTCTGCAGAAGCAACTCTCATAATTTTAAGCGGAGATGATCCCGACACTACAACAAGGGCAATAATTTCCCTATATTTGGTAGGCTACAATTTCATCATAGTGAGAGCAAGGGAAGAACGCATAAGCACCATGCAAAGAAACGTGATAAAAGAACTAACGAGGAAAAAGCTGGTCGGCACGGAAATCGTATCGGAAACCTCAAATGAAATCAAACTACAAATATTGGCAAGCTATCCTGAACTATCCGTTGAAAACGCTTTAAGACGTGTATGCGTAATCGCCACTTCGATGCATAACGACGCGATGCAAGCACTGAAAAACTTGGACAAAAAACTTGCCCAAGAAGTCATACAGCTTGACGACGAAGTTGACCGCTTCAGCCTCTATATAATACGCCAGTTAAAATTAGCCGTTCAAAACGCGAAAATATTAAGGGAAATTGGACTTTCCAGCCCGCGAGATTGTTTAGGCTATAGAGTAATAGTAAAGTTTGTGGAAAGAATAGCTGATCATGCTACAAGAATTGCAGAAAACGTTTTATCAATGGAGGAAAAACCAAGCGAAGCAGTTTTCCAGATACTTTATGAAATGAGCACCCTCGCCAAAAATGTATTCGAAGATGCAATAAAATCCCTATTCAAAAAAGACTACGCCCTGGCCGACCAGGTGATATCTAAAGCAAAAACAATATCAACCCTCGAAAGCAAAGCAATAAAAGAAATTCAGTCCGGAGCCAAAAAAATCGACATTTCTAACATAAGAATGATTATGGAAAGTATACGACGGACAGCAGAATATGCAAGCGACATAGCAGAAATAGTGCTAAACCTAAACATAAATCAAATAATCGCAACATAGCAGCCCATCACAACGGAGTATATGGATCACCATAAATGTTGCGCTTATCATACTTCAGCACTTTGACCAAAATGGGCTTTACATTATTTTAAGCTGTCATTTGCAACTTCCTTTTTCATCCCTAATTTAAGTTTGCAAGACTTTGGATCGTGGAAAACAAGCCGAAAAGCGGAAACCTTATTCGTGAGGATGCATCCCTAAACCATGGATGTAATTAAAATGCCTCGGATAATAATTGATTACGTTAAATGCATAGCTGAGGAAGAAAAAATCTGTATTGAGCTATGCCCGGCTGCGGTATTCCAATGTGAAGAATCTGGGAAGCCTAAGGTTGTGAATGCGAATAAATGTAACATGTGTGGGGTCTGCCAAGCTAACTGTCCAGTGCAAGCCATAATGATTTCAACGTGAAAGTGTCTTGAGCAGCCTTCCCCTGTGGTCGAGAATTTCCACCACCATGTTAGCTCCAGCGGTTCTGGCAGCACATTTAATGCATGGATCATAGGCCCTTACAATCATCTCAATTCTGTTAAGAAGGCCAGGCTTAATAACGCCCTTTTGGATAAGGTTTGAAGCCGCATCTCTGACGTTAACGTTTATCGCGGCATTATTAACCTGCGTGGGAATTATCAATTTCAGCTCTTCAACATGTCCCTTCTCGTTTATCACATATTGATGAGCCAATGTTCCCCTTGGCGCCTCGACTACGCCTATGCCGACGCCTCTTCTTGGGGAAAATTGAACCCTTACGTTTTCTCGGGTGATGGATTCATCCTCTAAAAGTTCCCTAGCACGCTCACAGGCATATAGCAGTTCAATCAGCCTTGCATAATCGAATAACAGTGTTGTGTGGGCTGGGCTGCCAAATTTTCGTTTAAATTCCTTTAACTCCACATTAGCCATTTCCGTTGTTGCCTTATCATTCACATTCATCCTTGGAGTTGGGCCAACTTGAATTATCCCATCATGTTCGTCCACTCCCTTAAGGTAGGCGAATTTGGCATAAGTCCATCCGTAACGTTTCTCCTCCACGTAGTTTAGATACTGGGAAGAGGGGAATTCCGCTTTAACCTCACCCATGGAATTTATTATCTTCACGTTTCCATCATAGAATTCCATGGCGGAATCCCTTGTCAGCGCCATATAATTCGTTGCATAATCCCCTGCCCTTTTGAATTCAGCCCAATTCTTTTCGAACAGCTCCTTTCCAAGATCCACAGCTTCCATAGCGATTTTGCATGCCTCTTTGGCTTCTTCGAGAATCAACTGGCGCTCCTTCTCCCTTAAGGGGGCTATAAGGCCTCCAGGTATGACTGAGACTATGTGAACCTCCCTTTTACCTATCACATTCAATATTTGTGTTGCAAAGTTTCTCAGGGCTACAGCCTTCCTTCCAATATCAGGATTTTCCCGCATTATTTGGAATATGTTCCTCTTGGAGGGATCCTCCTCCTGAGGAAACCAAAAATCGGGTAATGTCAGGAAGAAGAAGACTAGCGAGTGGTTGCTTATAATTTGTCCCATGAGGAGGAGTTCCCTAAGCTTAGCGGCAGTCTCGGTTATTTCAACCTTGCAGGCATTTTCTATGGCTTTTACTGAGGCTAAGACATGCGCTGTGGAGCATACTCCACATATTCTGGAGACAATGAAGGGAAGCCTGTCAGTTTCCATTCCCTTAAGGAAATACTCAAAGCCGCGGATTTCAGCGGCGTAGAAGTGGGCATCCGCCACGTTTCCCTCCTCATCCAAAAGGATTGCCACTTTTCCGTTGCCCTCAATCCGGGTTGTCGGCGAAATAACTATCTTCCTTTCATCCATCAAATAATACGTTCCCTCGCTTTGAACCTTTCAAACCTAGAGAAGATGAAAGTGTGAAATATGAAGGGATTACGGTAAAGTTCCGCTTTAACCTTATCCTCCGGTACTCCTGAGCGTTTGGATATGACCTTCACAAGGAAACTGTACATGTCCCTTGAACGGTAGAGAAGGGCGTCAGAGGGGCCTCTACATCCAAAACATGTAAAGCCCGCTCTGGGGCAAGGCGCACCGCAGCCATCCCGCGTCAGCGAGCCTAAACATACGAAGCCTTGACTTACTAGGCAAAGCTGCGGGTCTGCTTCCTTTTCGTATATCCCGTACAGCCTTTCAAGCTTCGCTGCAATTATTTTCCTATGACATTCCATACATACAATGCTTTGATGGCGCATGGGCTTTTTCTCGCTGGCTATGCTCTTCAAAGTATGAATTATTAAAAAGGGCATGGGCGGACAGCCTGGAATGTAATAGTCCACGTCGACAAAGTTGCATATAGGATACATTAAATCCTTAACTTCCGGAAGCAGGCTGGCGTCGATTAGACTGTACTCCTTTTCTAGAAGTTTTTTAACTGATGCCAAGTTTCCAAGGGAGGTTATTCCACCATGGGTTGCACACATGCCTAATGCGACGAGGATCCTGGATTTGGCTCTCACCTCCCTTATTAGGTTCTCATCTTCTTCGGTTCTCACGCCGCCTTCAACAATAGCCAAATCAACTTCAGGGATCTCCCTTAAATCCATAAACGTTGGTGAATAGAAGATCTTGAAGTCTTCGAGGAGGATTTCAAGAATAGCGTTTCCAGCATTCAGAAGGGAGGAAACACAACCGGCACAACAAGCAAGGGAAATAATGTTAACCTTCATCGAAATGCACACTTCCGATTTATAAAACTTAAATTAAAAGTCTATTTTAGCTTATCCAAAAGCTGAACATGCGAGGCTTTTAATGGCGAATTGGAATATTTTGTGAAGATAACGACATCCGCAATTTAATCCGGCATTTCCTTTGATTAGCTTCTTTAAATTGCACCTTTAAATTTGAAAATCGTTGAGGGAATAGTAAATGCTTAATAGGAGGCTTGTCCTAGTATAGGAAAAACGCTAAAAATCTATGCGCGTTCTGAAGGCTTTCGAAGGCTTTTGAGTTGCGCATGATTTTTAGGGTTTAGGAGGATTAGAAGTGAGTAATGTAAAATGCTTTAAGGATTTGCCCCTAAGCGCTGAAGTTCTTAGCGGCATCGAAGAACTTGGATTTCGCGACCTATTTCCAATCCAAGCTCAAGCCATAATGCCCCTAATTGAGGGTAAAGATATAATTGGGCAGGCTCAAACCGGAACCGGTAAGACAGCTGCCTTTGGAATCCCACTTATAGAACGTATAAACCTTAGAAGCCCCATAATACAAGGTTTAGTTTTAGAGCCAACCCGTGAACTTGCGCTTCAAGTTGCGGAGCATATAAGCCAAATAGGCAGATATACGCCCATCAAGGTTCTAGCCGTTTATGGAGGCACCCCGATTCAAAGGCAGGAAGTCATGTTGAAAAGAGGTGTTCATGTTGTTGTGGGCACTCCAGGCCGCATAATAGACCATCTTAAACGTGGAACCTTAGACTTTTCACATGTAAAATTCGTCGTCCTCGATGAGGCTGACAGAATGCTTGATATGGGCTTTATAGACGATGTTGAATACATTCTCTCAAAGACCCCTGCCGATAGGCAGACAAGCCTATTTTCGGCAACCATAGACCAGGCGGTTATGCACTTATGCCACAAGTACATGAAAAATCCTGAAAAAATCCTTGTAAGCAGGGATGAGATAGCGCCGACACAGATAAACCAATACTATGTACTGGTAAGCCAAAAAAGCAAATTTCACGCTCTATGCGGTATAATAGACAAGAATAAAATAACAAGGGCCATAATATTCTGTAGGACACGAAAAGGAGCAAGCATACTTGCCAACAAATTAAGATTAAGGGGGTATGAAGCAAAGCCCCTTCATGGAGGTTTCACCCAACCGCAGAGGGAAGCCACCCTCAACGCCTTCAAGAATGGAGCGACAAAGCTGCTTGTTGCTACAGACATTGCCGCAAGGGGCCTTGACATTCAAGAAATAACCCACATAATAAACTATGATGTCCCCCTAGATGCGCTGGTTTACTTCCATAGAATTGGAAGAACAGCTAGAATGGGCCGCAATGGAACAGCCATAACCCTCATAAGTCATGAAGAAACTGCCCAGCTGAGCAGGATAAAGGCTCTGGCGAAAAACACACTGAAAGAGCTTGAAGGCGAAGCCCAGAAAATGTATATGGCAGTTTGTGCAGAATGCGGAAAGCAGCATGAAATTCCATTTAAGCCGAACTTAGACAGGCCAGTCTACTGTCCAGAATGCTGGGAGGGTAGGAAAGCCCCAATAGAAAGGCTAGTTTAAGCCAAGATGCCCGTATTCTTCGGATGTAAAGATAAAAGTGAGTGCCATTAAAATATTGATGGGGAATTTAGGTGCGATATGAGATAAGGTATAAGCCGTCCTATTCCATGCTTGTGGTGACATTAGAGCCTAACGAGAAAATAATCGCTGAAGCAGGCGCCTTAACTTATATGACTCCAAACATTGAAGTGCATACGAGAAAAAGAGAAAAAAGTCTCCTCGGAACATTGGGTTTAACGATTCTTGGACGCCAATCCTTCTTTGTGAACGAGTACACTGCAGTAGGCAGCCCAGGAGAGGTTGGATTTGTCTCGGCTCCTGTAGGCGATATTGAGCGGCTTGAGATTAAACCTGGACAAGGTTACATTATACAGAAGTCCGCTTACATAGCATCAACAGAGAACATTGACTTGGACATTCAATGGGAAGGCTTCACGAAAGGCCTGTTCGGACAAGGTTTGTTCATGATAAGGACTACTGGTGAGGGCCTCCTATTCATAAACACCTTCGGCGCCATAGATAAGCATGTGCTGAAGCCTGGAGAATCGCTTATAGTGGATAACTTTCACCTCGTAGCCTTCAGTAGCACCTGCAACTATAAGGTAACAAAGTTTGGCGGGTTAAAAGAAACAATCCTCGGTGGAGAGGGCCTGGTAACCCATATCACAGGACCCGGGGAAGTTTACATTCAAACAAAGAATCTTGGCGAATTTGTGGATTGGCTCTGGACTCTAATTGAGCCTAGAGTAAGGGCGAGGGCGCGTTAGAAGCAAAGCTTGGAAAGGCTGCTTACGGTCGGCTGAAGGCTAAAGGCTGAAAAAGAAGGGTTGATGCTAAAGCGAGACAATCATTGTTTTAAGAAGTTTTACACCCCTTTTTGAAGACAATTCATCATTTAACTTTCGAATTTCCTCCGCATCGCCTTTAACTGCTATGGCTTCTAGACAGTCTCTTTCCGTCAAATGTATATGCATTGTTGAAGAGATTACATCAGCATGGTGATGCTGCACATCTGTAAGGGCGTCCTCTAACCCCCGCGCATCATGATCATATAGAAGCATCAGAATCCCTGCCTGCCGCCCCCTTTCCTCTTGAAGCCATTTCCGCTCAGAAATAAACAATCTAACCGCATCCTGAACAGCCTTTGAACGGTTACTATATCCCATTCTGCTTATAATCTCGTCAAACTCCCTCAGCAAGTCCGGCGGGAAGGTTACGCTTATTCTAACTATTTTCTCCATAAACCTCACAATGTTAAATTTATACGATTTATCATAAAGTCTTTGCGTAACCAAAGGTATAGTAAGCTTAGTTTGGGCTGACCTAAATGGACGACTTGGAAATTGCCAAGAATGTTTTGCATAAAGAAAATTTAACCCTCTGCATCGTAAAGGAGATGAAAGTCATCTTTAAAAGTAGGGACAAGGGAATATATGCTTTCATGGACGTTTTAGAAAATTTTAGAGAAGGCCTAAAAGGCGCTGCGGTGGCGGATAGAGTTGTAGGAAAGGCTTTAGCTCTCCTCTTCGGGTACGCCGGAATATATGCAGCATACGCCCAAACCCTAAGCCTTGCAGCAAAATCAACCTTGGAGAAATATGGCATTCGCTTTGAGTATGATAAGATTGTTGACAGGATTTTAAACGCGGAAGGTGCTGACATGTGTCCCTTTGAAAGGGCTGTTAGCACCATATCAAATCCAACAGAGGCCTATCTGAAAATCAGGCGGCTCCTCCGAGATATTTGAGAGGTTATAGCTGATGGGCGAGTCTTTAACGGAAAAGGATAAAGAGCTGGAACGCCTTAAAGAAAGGCTGGCTAAAGAGCTGTTGAGGAAGCTGGAGGAAAAGCGGAAAATGACTGGAAACATAGTACACTTGTCTGATTCAAACTTTGATGAATTTATTCAAAAAAGCCCCGTTGTTGTGGTTGATTTTTGGGCAGAATGGTGCATGCCATGCCGCATGATAGCCCCGATAATTGAGGATCTTGCCAAGGAATATGCGGGAAAAGTTCTTTTCGGCAAGCTTAATGTAGATGAAAACCCTGAAACTGCCGAGCGTTTCCAAGTCTTCAGTATTCCGACCCTCGTGATAATTAAGAATGGCAGGGAAATTGAAAGAATAGTGGGATACACGCCTAAGAATCGGATAGAGGCTGTGCTTAAGAGGTATTTGACGTGAATCCTATGAATAATCGCGGAAAAAGGATTCTAGGCTTTATTCTCCTTCTTTTAGGACTCTCCTTTTTAGCTATAGGCTTACATATGGGTCAACTGGAGATTTTAATGAACCTGTTGGAGAAAGTTTTTCCATAGATAGCTGAAGAGAATGTTTAAAATAATATATTCTGCGACATTCTAGCCTAGAGGAGCCTGTTGAGGATGAGCCCAAAAATAGAGGGTAAACAAGGCGAGCTTGAAGGGGTTTTAGAAACAGCAAAACTTATGCTTGTAGCAGCAAGAACAGCGCCCAAAACGATCGGCGTAGATGACGTTATTACTATTATTCTATACGGCGAAGAAAAGAACGCCATCGCGGATAAAATGGATAAGATAGCCGAAGAACGTAAAATTGAGGGATTTAAAAGAGACGCAAAAAATGTAAGGGAATCAGACGCCGTGGTCCTAATAGGCGTTAGAGGGGAAAACACTGCCGGATTAAACTGCGGAGCATGTGGCTACAAAAACTGTGAAGAAATGAAAAGGGTTGTTAAGAGTAGGGGACAGGACTTCACGGGACCAATTTGCATTTTCAAGGCGATCGATCTTGGAATAGCCATGGGCTCAGCGGTTAAAATGGCCAGTCTATTAAATGTTGATAATCGGATAATGTACCGTATCGGCGCAGCTGCCTCAGCCCTTAACCTAATGCCTGAAACCGCAATAGTTATGGGGATACCGCTTTCAGCCAGGGGTAAAAACATATACTTTGACAGGGCATATTCTGACAAAAAATGAAAACTCGTTAGGCCCTCATTTTTTCGTACATTTTCTCCAAAGTCCACTTTATGCTGGATTTAAGATCCCTGAGACGCTCCGCATCAAAGTTCTTGACAACAATCTCTCTAAGAATATCATCATCCCTGATAATGCTATAACTAAAAACTTTTTCAGGTGTAAGCTTCCCAGCCTTTAAAAGTTCACCATCCTTCTCCTGCATTTTCGCCAAAACCCTTTCAACAAGAAACTGGTTAAAGGGCGGAGTATTAACGCTGAAAGCCTTATCCTTATTGAAAACCACTCGCAGCATATTTACCCCAACATAAATCTTCGCCAAATCCTCCCCATCATCAGCTTTTATAGGAAATACCTCTTTAAATTCCACCGTAGGGGTAATAGATTCTGCTTCCACCGGTGCTGAGGGCTCTGGAATTGGTGGAGCCGGGGCGGTCTTTATAACAGCTTCTGCACGTTTAAAACCCTTTGAAAGGAGAATGGAATTAACCGTTTCCAGTATTGTTTGCGCTTCTTTAAGTTCGTTCTGCAGTTTCTCAATTCTTTTTTCAAGTTTTTTCCTAAAAGCCAAAAGACTTTTTATTTCTTCAGCCTCAGACATGCCATTCACAATAACAAGTATACAGTTTATGCTTATCAATTCTTTGACTCTTTTAGGATTTTAGATCACTTGGGTTATATTGTATTTTTCAGTTTCAACAGGATGCCGCTTAAGTTTTACTTTTAACTCCCTTCTAAGATAGTTTTCAAACGCATGAAAAACATTGCTTCCTGTATGGTTAAGTGTTATGCACACCCTTTTTCCCTCAATAATGGGGCTTAAATCGTATATGGCTACTCTCCTTGAAAGTTCAGGATTGCTTAAGACGATGTTGGTGATGTTGCTTGGCGGAGTTTCAGAAAATAACCATGCGGTGTAGCTTGCTTCAACAATCCTGTAGGATAATCCTTCCCTAACGACGCACTTTCTATTCAAAACTATGTTTTTAAATGATGCTGGGTGGATGCTCCTTATTAAAAGAAATTGATGATACTCTTTATCTGCTTCAATCCAATCTTCACTTTCAGAGGTTTTCCATCCGCGAAATTTGCAAGACTCCTTAAATTTTCTGAGAATATCCCATGCCCTAGAAGTTTTCATAACAACCATTAGGCATCTTCCAAGAAGGAAGGGAAGAGACACAAATTTAAACATAATTGTGATTTTAACCGCAAAAATGTAGATTAAAAATTTGAAAATTGAAAAAATGAAGATAAAGTCAAACAATTTCTAAAGAAATTCCAATAGGGATTTTCGCGATTTTAAAGTTGGAAAAGGCTTTAATTACAAATTCAACCATTTTTAAGGCAGTTCGATATCCGAATATCCAAACATTCATATAGATTCCAAAACACTTTTCCACTCTCCGACAATAAACAATAAATGCAGAGGCAATCATAAATCAATTAGCGGAAGGTTAGCCGTTGAAGATTAAGAGTAACTCCCTTATTCTTGACTCTATTGATCTGAAAATTTTAGAAGCCCTAATGGAGGATGCTAGGCAAACTTACACAATGATTGGCAAGCGCCTCGGCATTGCCCACTCGACGGTTTATGACAGGATAAAGAGGATGGAAGAATATGGCATAATAAAGAAGTACACAACTTTAATTGATAGGGAAAAAGCCGGAGCCAAGTGCATTACCGCTGTAATGACCATATACACGGATCCAAAGGAAAGCGAAAACATTGCAGAGAAGCTCTGCGAATACCCGCAAATTTGTGAAGTTTACACTTCTCTGTCAGAAGAACTCCAAATTATAGCAAAGATTATGGCTGAGGATCAGGAGAGCCTCCATGAGTTTATTTCAAAATTTATAGCTCCCCTTCAGGGTGTTCTGAGGATTCGCACATCTATTGTTACTAAGAAATTTAAAGAGACAATTCCCCAATTAGCCAATAATAACAATATTAAAGAATCAGTCTTCGCTGTCAAACGTGATAGGCGGAAAATAGGACTTGAAGGAAATGGATATAGAAAAACTTGAAGTTTTAAAAACTGTGCCAAGGGATAAAGCTTTCTACTTTTTCACGTCCATCGGAAACTATACTGGAAAAAGCGCTGCCTCTCTAGAGGAGTTCCTGCAGATGATTAGGGATGTCAACGTTAAATCCTTGGAGTTTCACCTTTACCGCGGAGACTTTGAAAAATGGTTAAACGAAGTTTTTGGAGTACAGGAGCTAGCGGAAGAGCTGAAAAAACTCCGCACGTCCAACCTTTTTGGGGAACAGCTTCGAAGCTGCATATACTCAGTTGTTGAATCTTATTTAAAGCGGCTAAAGGAACACGGTGCTCAGCATTAGCTTTCAGCAATCTTTTTGAGCTGTCTCTGGTACATCTCCGCAATTTCACTTGTTGTTGTGGCGTCTTCAGCCGCCTTGTCAAGTCTATAATTGCCTGTGAACCTTGGAAATCTGATGGCTAAACCACTGCCTTTTCGTATAATGTCCCTTGCGCAGGTGTGGATGGGGCTGAGGGTTATTTCAGCCCCTAAAACCTCTATGACAACGATCGGCTCAAACCATATGTCCGCTTCGATGAGGGAATTTACCCTCGGATGCTTGCGGGCAATAATATGCTTCTTCATGATTTCGGGAAGCTTCGCTAGATCCTCATCTGTGAATCCTGTTCCACATTTTGTAACCGTTTCGAAAGTGTCATTTTCAGGATTGTAGGCTGCCAAAAGGAGTGCCCCATAAGTTCCAGCCCGTTTGCCTCTGCCGTGAAATGCGCCCACAACTACGAGGTCCACGGTGTCCGTCATTTCGCTCTTGTAATCGCGCTTATACTTTATCCAAAGCCATCCCCTTGCACCTGCCTGATAAATAGAATCGTCCGCAAGGGACTTGCAGACGAGTCCTTCACATCCGCTTTCTATAGCCTCTAAAAAGAAATTTTCCAATTCTTTAACGTCGCCCGTGATTATCGACTTGGCTATCCTAACCCTTTCGCTTTCTTTCACCATTTTCGTGAGGAATTCACGCCTAACTCGATAAGGTTCAAGGGTTAAGTCCTTACCATCAATGTAAAGGGCGTCGAAAAGGAAAAGTGAAACCGGATACTCCTCCATAGCCTTTTCAATTTCGTATTTGCGTCTCCGATGCATGAGTTCCTGAAAGGGTTTCATCTCGCCTGTTTCAGGCTCGATGGCTACACATTCCGCTTCAAGAATGGCATCCTTAGCCAATACGTGAGTCCTCAAGAGTTCTATTGCATCTGGATATTGATTGGAAATGTTTTCCAGGCGTCTTGAAAAAAGTATGATTTCATTGTCCTTCTTGTGAGCCTGTATCCTTTCACCGTCATACTTGTATTCGGCTATGCATTTTCCACCCAATTTTTCAAGGATTTCCTCAGGAGATGAAAGCCTCTCTGCAAGCATAGGCCTGATCGGGTTGCCTACAATGACATGGAACTTTCTAATACCCTCTAATCCATCCTCCGCCAGAACTTTGGCAACCCTTCCAAGGTCTGAGGATATGTTATAGGCCCTTTCAACGAGTTCGCGGGCTTCTTTTCCCCCTCCATAGGCTATTGCAAGGGCATCAAGCACAGTCATATCAGCTATGCCCAAGCGAAGGTTTCCAGTAACCGTGCGGATAAGATATTTTGCCTCCACAGGATCAGCGTCCGCGAGGAGACCAGCCAGAAGGACTATTTTGGTGTCAACAGCCCCGGAGCCTGAGGCACGGGCTATCTTATCAAGGGTTTCGTAAACCCTTTTTACAGTCAATGGTTGCTGGAAAAATGTAAGCTGCCTCTTTTCAGCCATGAATTTCTGGGCTGTCTCCCCAATATCTCCTGTTTTTTTCATATTATCCTCAATCTCGCTTTCCCTTCGACCTGATGCCCTGCTAAGGGCTTTAATGGCAAGCCTTTCAGCAACACCTATCTCAAGATTAACAAAGTCTGGGTAAAGTTTGCCCTGGGTTAGGTATACAACCTTATCAATCAGATCTTTAGGCGTCCTTTTAATCAAGTCCACCAGCAAATCAGTCATTTCGAGTCTTTTAGTTGTAGCCTCAATCTTCTCATAGATGTTCGCTATCTCCCTATAATACAAAACTTGACTCCCCACCGGGATTAAAGTAGATTATCGCTATTTAAACTTAAATTAAAATAGCATCTTAATGGTAGGTTTCATAATGAATTATCTGTTTAAGCGATCTTTTAGCTGGCGCTGTTGGCGATTCGGCAGGGTATCCGATGGGAATTATTGCCACAGGCCTGATGCCTTCCGGGATTCTGAGAGCCTTTTTCGCTTCCTCCTCTCTGAAGGCTCCAACCCAACATGTGCCTAAACCCATTGAATATGCTGTCAAAAGCAGATTTTGAATGGCGGCTGCCGTGTCCTGTATGCAATATAGGTTTTTCCCGCGCATGCCATAACCTTGTGTAGATCGAATCTCATTGGCGCAGACCACAATCACCACAGGAGCCTCTTCAATAAAGCGTTGGCCTAATGCAGCCTCAGCCAATTTCCTCTTAAGCTCCGGATTTCTGACAATTATAAATTCCCATGGCTGAATGTTGCCCGCTGATGGTGCCCATCTGGCCGCATCGATAAGCTGTTCCACAACAGCATTCGGGACATCATCGGGTCTAAAGGCCCTTACACTACGTCTACCCTTTATCGCCTCTAAAACATCCATATCGATATCTCCACATCTATAAGCCATAAATTCTCTACCAATTGATAAATTTAGTGAAGCGTTAAGGGTCGGAAACCTTAAATTTACAGTTGACCTCCTGTCTTTTGGATGATGAAGCGGAGAGTCAATAGAGCCTACTGCAATGATATGACTCGACGGGCGAACTGACATTAATAGACGCGCCTTGACACAACGTTATATTGTCTACTGAGCCGTAAACCTTCAGCGCTTCTTATAACATTAAAAACAGTTTCGTCTTCTGCGGAAAGCTTATCAATGGATATGCAGATGTGAAAAGGAAGGGTAATGAATTAGGCTTAGGCGGAAAAAATTTGTCTTGGAAGAAGATGGTCGAAAGCCTTGATAAATTTTCCTCACGCTCATATGTTCGATATGTTGTTTATTTGGCAGTAGTTTTAGTATTTTTTGCCCTGATATTGTTGCCGCCAATTTTTGGCATACTCATCAAATGGAATACCTTCTATGCTATTCTAGACAAGGAAGAACTAGTCAACCGGGCATTAACGGCCATAACTAACTCGTTTATAATAGGTTTCATTTTGTCCTTCATCGATGTTGTTGCTGGTCTTCCAATGGCCTGGCTTATTACGAGAGGAAAATCCAGATGGCTGAGCTTTTTAGATACACTTGTGGATATTCCCTTCATTGTACCAACATCAGTTTTGGGCTATTCGTTGCTGCTTTTCTGGAGCAGTCCTGAAGGCATATCAGCCGTTTTCGGAGGTTCCCTTGTTTCTCCCGGTTGGGTTCTTGTGGCTTTGCTGCACTTTGCATTCTCCTATCCTGTTGCTGTTAGGGTGCTTGTGGGCGCCTTGCTGGACTATAAGTTGGAGTATGAGCAGGCGGCTAGAACCTTAGGCGCACCGCCCATCACGGCTGCTAGAACTGTAACCCTTGAAATTATAAAGCCTTCAATAATCGCTGCTTTCACGTTGTCCTTTGCCAGGTCCCTGTCGGAAACAGGTGCCACAATGATGGTTGCAGGGACCTTTGAAAATGGCGCCGTATTCATTCAGAACATGAAAAACGCCTTTTCAGCCAGTCCTCCTCTAGTAAGCCAAGCTGATTATGAAGGTGCAACGGTTTTTGCAAGCGTGATCCTCATAGCAATCTCATGCCTTATTTTTGTGGTAATACGCTTTTTGGGCTCAAAGATTAGGCTTCCACTCAAAAGGGCTTGGCCCAGCTTTGAGAGGAAAATTAGCTATTCAAAAGCTGTGTCCACAAGAAATACTTTCGCGCTCCTTGCATTCTTCTTGATTGTGCTTGTCCCATCCCTTTTTGTAGCACTTCCAGCCTTTGAATCCCTTTTCACGGATGTTCTGTTGAAGGCTCTCTCTGGCGTTTCGCCGTGGGGCGATTATTGGCGGAGCATAATGCTTTCCTACTCCCTTGGTGCAGCTGTAACCATGCTGAATCTCATAATTGGATTGCCGATGGCTGTTATTGTGGCTCGTAAAAGGCTTGGAAAAGTTTCAAACCTTTTAGATGTTCTAGTGGATATTCCCATAATTATTCCGTCAGTAGCTCTTGGTGTTTCTTTAAGGTTCTTTTGGAAGGAAACTGTGGCTTTTATCCCTGAATTTTTGCTCCTCACATTTGCGCATATGGCCATAACCTATCCATACTTTGTGAGGTCGATGGCTGCGGCCATCCAAAGGATAAGCATGGACATAGAAGAAGCTTCAAGAACCCTTGGCGCCAAACCTTTCGCTGTTTTTAGAACGATAATCTTTCCGTTGACTAAATATTCGCTTTTCTCTGGTGCTGTTATGGTTTTCACTAGGAGCGTAAGCGAGACTGGCGCGACCTTAGCGGTTACGGATCTGAGAACTGCACCGGTTATTCTTGTGGATTGGGTTAAGGGGAAGGTGCCTATTACTTCCACGGAGATAGGTTTGGGCTGCGGCATCCTAATAGTGCTCTCATTCATAATATTATTAGTCCTGCGAATTGTTGTGAGGGGCAGGGGAAGGTATTAAGGTGATAAAGCATATACCTAACAGAAGAATTAGCAAAGAAAGGTTTGCAACGTTAATGGGAGGCTGTCCATGCCTGACGTCCGCTTAGTAAACGTAACTAAAAAGTTCGGCAGGGTGGTGGCTGTAGATAACGTGAGCCTCCATATCCGAGATAAGGAATACTTCTCCCTGCTTGGTCCAAGCGGATGCGGCAAAACCACGCTTCTTAGGCTTATAGCCGGTTTAATTAAACCTGACAGCGGGGAAATCTACATTGGTGACCGCCTTGTGAATGATGTTCCACCAGAGGACAGGGACATCGGCTTTGTCTTCCAGACTTTTGCGCTGTTTCCGCATATGAATGCTTGGGAAAATGTGACTTACGGGCCTAGAGTTAAGGGCTTTGACATGCAAAGGGCTGAAAGAATAGGCCACGAGGTTCTGGAAATGGTTAGGCTGCATGAACGCTTGGACGCTTATCCCAGCGAATTAAGCGGTGGAATGATGCAGAGACTAGCCGTGGCAAGGGCGCTGGCCGCAGGTGCCAAGATTCTTCTCCTCGACGAGCCTCTCGGCCAATTGGACGCAAAGGTCAGAAATGAGCTTAGGTATGAGATTAGGCGAATGGCTAAGGATTTGGAATTGACAGCCATACATGTGACCCATGATCAGGCTGAGGCCATGGCGATATCTGACAGAATAGCCGTGATGAGAAAGGGTAAGGTTCTACAGGTGGGTACACCTCAGGAGCTTTATACCAATCCTAAAAGTCTCTTTGTTGCCAATTTTATCGGAGGCTCAAACTTTCTCGAAGGATATGTAGCTGAATCAACTGGTGAAAAGGCCCTGGTAGAACTTCGAGGGGGTTTAAAAGTTCATGTCCCAAATACAGAGGGCATAGGAATTAGGGAAAGGGTTGTTCTAGCCATAAAACCTGAAACTTTGACAATACAGAGGGCAGGTAAAAAGAGGGCGGAAAATTCCATTCCAGGGGAGATAGAGAGGGTTACTTTTGAAGGAACCTTTATGCGATATGAGGTTAGGCTTGAAAATCAGGATTCAGTTGTGGTTATCGTTCCTTCCCTGACATGCGAATGGTTTGATGTTGGGGAAAAGGTTTTGGTGGGCATGCGGCCTGAAAGTGTTAAAATGTTTGTCTACCCAGAAGCTGGATTGAGGGAGGAAATATCCGTTGAGTAGCTCCATATATTTTTATAAAGCGGTTTAGAAAGTTGAATGGTGGTGAATATTAGGCATGGCGCTGAAGATAGATATCGCTGAGCTAAAGATTGAAGGAGAAGATATCGCTAAGGAGCTTGCAGATTTTTTGAAGGGCAAAATAGGAAAAGAAGTAGAGCTTTCAACAGATCAAATAACAGTTAAGGATGAAAATAAGGAGTTTTCAAAGGGATATTTGAGGGTGCTATTGCGGAAATTTCTCCACCAGAGGGAGCTAAAGGAATATTTTAGGGTAATAAGCCTGGAAGGCGGCGCCCTAAAGATTAAGGAGAGAAAACTTCGAGAAGAAGAGTAGCCAAGTTATTTCTTCCCGACTTCCTGCTTTTTCCTTTTAGAAATATCCTCTTGAATTATGAAAACGTGGTGTCTTGCCATATAGGCAAATTTATAGGCGTCCAATTTGTTTCCAACCGCCAAGGCCTTAATAGATCTGTCCAGTAAGTCCCGAATTGAATCAATGGTTTTGCTTAAATCCATATTTCCAACGGAGTTAGGCCGCCACGATGACGCATCATGTTCTCCTAAAAGCAGAGAAAATAACAGCAAAGCATACTCGAGATCGGCTGCAAGATGCCAAACCGCGTATTCAAAATCCTTAAAATCCACATTTAGCGTGGAAATAACCTCTTTCAAATAATGTGTTGCGCTCTCCAAAGCCTTGAAGAGTTTTTCATTAATGGCCATCTCGCTACCTGCCTCTGCCTCATTATAAATGTCAACTTTTTATCTATTTCGTTGATATTCAGCCGCTTTTCCTTGCCATGAAAAGCTTAACGTTTGGATTACCCGCCGAAACGCCTTCAACGGTTACGAATCACCGCATGAACATATACAATACTAGTCTTCTATGCTCATGAGAAAGGATTAAACAGCTCAATTTAACTCGCTTTGAAACAACGCTGCAATAGCAGAATGAACTAAAGCAGGTTTTCAGGTTGAACTCTTTTAATAAATGGAACTTTTTCAAAATCCTTGTCATAACTTATTATCTTATCTACCCGGTTTTCCTTCATAGCCTGTAAGGTTAACGCATCGTCAAAATCTAATCCATAGTCCCTCATATGGTTAGTTGCCATAATCCTGTCTATTAAAGAGGAAAAGTGAATGCTAAGACCTTTATAGCCCACAAGACTTGAAAGGAAAGTTCTAATTTCATTCGCTCCCTTCCCATAGTTCTCCATAACTATCACAATGGTGTCTATGGCAAAATCAACTAACAGACCTTCAAGCTCCCCTACACTAAATTTCCTCAAAACCTTTTCGCAGATATCCGCCTTTTGCTGACCCAGCTGCAATTCAAGAAAAATATTTGCATCCACTAAGTACTCTGCTTTATTAGCTCTTTGCAACAGCTTTAACCGCCCTGATCTTTCTAGCTTCGTGTTGAAGTTCGACGCTGGTCTTTCCAACGCCGTGGAGCAAACCTTTAATTGCCGCTACAGGATCCTCAGGGATATTAACTTCCCCAAGATTGGATTCATGACGCATTATCCACAACAAAAATGCCTCCTCAGCTGCCTTGCTAAGGGACCCCTTGCCATAACCATAAACACTCATTGCCAACCTTCTAAATTTCTTCTCGACATTATCACTAACATAGACTTTAATTCCAGCCACCCGTAAGCACCACTATTTTGAGGGGGGAGAAAGATATAAAAATCTTTAGATATTAAGTACCAAAGTAACTGTGTTTTAACCATAAGCGAATTTTGAAATAGCTGTGAACAGTTTCATTTAAGATGTTGTTTTTTCTAGATAGCTTCGTAACGTGACATGCAAAAAGCAATGAGAAAGGTTTAGGCTCTGAATAAATCTTATAAAAGTAGTTGGTTTTCAAATAGCAGTCAGCCGTTGCTCATGGTTAATAATTTCTGGAGCCGCGATATGGTTAAGGAAAGCCTTAACAGAGTTACTTTCCAATTCTGATAGAATATGCTGAAAAGGCGAGTATGCCATGAAGCTTGTGAGATGTCGCTGTTGGAAAGAAGAGACGTATGGCATATTAACCAAAAATGGAAAAATGCTGCGTATTAGGCCTCTTGCGGAAAAGTTTGGATTAAAGCTTCCAAAGACTCTTGAAGGTTTTGTAAGGAAAGGCATTAGGGCTATTGAGGCGGCTGAGGAAATTCTTAAAAAGGCTTCAGAAAAGGAAATTGAAGCTTTCTCTCTACCCTTGGATGAGGTTAGGTTGCTTGCTCCACTTGCTCATCCGCCTAAAATCATCTGTTTAGGATTGAATTATTTGGATCACATTGAAGAAGACGTAACGGGAAGGGGTAAAGCCGTGCCAAGTGAACCCATAATATTCATTAAACCACACACCACAATAATTGGGCATGGCCAAAGCATTATAAAACCAAGCTTTGTCAAACAGCTTGATTATGAGGCTGAACTTGCCATCGTGATGGGTGCAAGGGCTAAAAATGTTTCAGCCGAAGAGGCAAGATCATGCATTTTCGGATACACGATTCTGAATGATATTACGGCAAGGGACATCCAGCTGAAAGATATCCAATGGACCCGCGGCAAAAGCTTTGACACATTCGCCCCAATAGGCCCATGCATAGTCACCCAAAATCAAATTCCAGATCCAACAAACCTTTACATTCGCACATGGGTTAACGGGGAGCTCCGCCAGAACTCTACAACAAAAAACATGATCTTCAACGTTTATGAAATAGTTCACCATCTAAGCCGTGTAATGACCCTTGAGCCCTGCGATATAATTGCCACTGGAACACCGGCGGGGGTTGGGTATGCACTGAAGCCCGAGCCGAAATTCCTACAAGATGGCGACATTGTCAGAATTGAGATTGAAGGAATCGGCACGCTGGAAAATAAAGTCGTAGAAGTGAAGTTTTAAATTTGCCTATTTTTCGATGAATACTCGGCTCCGGCCGTTTTCCTTCTCAACCTTTATGACATGTTCGGCTTTTTCCGCGAAGGCTTCACTATGGGTTACGGCTATAATCTGCTCGATGGATTTTAGACGTGATATGGCCTCAGCCAACCTATCTATTGAACCATCCTCTCTGCCGAGGCTTTCGGTGGGCTCGTCCAGTAATAGGAGGCTCAAACTATGGCCAGCCTTAGACTGCATTATTAGATGTCCTAATCCAAGTCTATAGGCGAAGGCTAGAAGGGTGCGTTCTCCTCCTGAAAGATTTGAAACCTCCCTTTCGGTTCCGCCCTCGCTGATCACATAGGGCGTGTAGGTTTCGTCTATAATGATGTTTATGGGTGCTCCTTCTCCGCCTATTATGTCATCGAGAATTTGCTGAACAAAACTTTTAAGAACCTTCACAACCTCGCTTCGGAGCTTTGGCTGGATGCTCCTATATGCGTCGCGTAAGCTTCCTATAATGTCTAATATCCGGTTGAGCTTTTCCATGCGTTCAACTTTCTTCTGGGCCTGGTCTATTCGCACTTTAAGCTCCTCTAGCCGCCTTAACATGTCCTTTTTTCTATTTTCTTTAGTGCGATATTCAGATTCAAGCAGATAATATTGCCTGAAAGCTTGCTCCCTAATTTTTCTCGCGTTCTCAATCTCGGATAGGTCAAATCGGAAGATTTGCGCCCTTAAGCTTTCAAGCTGCGCTCTCAAAGTGTTTTCAAGCTTTTGCTTTTCCTCAAATTCCTTTGAGAGCTCTGTTATATTTTTATACTCATCATTTAGGCGTGTTTTTAAATCCTCAATTCTGGGGAGAAGCGTCTGAAGATTCAAGAAGATGCTGCTTGCCCTTTCTTTGATTTTTTGAAGCTCCTCAATTTCGCCTTGAAGCTGGCTTATTGTCTTCTGCCTGTTCATATTCTCCTTTTGAATCCTCTGTATAAGACTGCTTTTGTATTCACTGTTTAGGGGTTGTAAGCATAAGGGACAGCGACTCTCAGTGGACAGCGAGGCAATTCGCCTCTGATCTGTTTGTATGCTTCGAAGGGTGGCCTCCTGTTCAGCCTTTAGGCTTGCCATCTGCTCATCAAAGGTTAAAAAGTAACGTTTCAGCTCTTCAATTGGCTTGTCCGCGGGAACTCCGAACTCCTTAAGTTTTTCCCTGTATGTCCGCGCCTGGTTTTCCATGGTGTTGAGCTGCTGCTTTAGATTTTCAAAATATGCTTTCCTGCTGTTTATTTTGTCAGCAAGGGATGCCAGGGCATCCTCAATATTTACAAGACTCGTTTGAAGTTCTGTTTCTTTCCTTTTCAGTTCATCAAACTTAATTTTTAATTCCTCAAGGTTTTTAAGCTTCAGCTCGGCCTGTTCAAGGGCTTTCTTGACCTCGTTAAGCTTCCTTTCAGTGTTTTGTATGTCCATCTCTAGTATGGTGAACTCCTCTGCTTGGCGATTATATTCTGCGCCTAGTTTCTCTAGCCCAACAATGTCCGGGTCTTTCTCGTAGACCTTCCTCTCCCCCTCATATTCCCTTTCGTAGTTTAGAAGGTTGCTCCATGCAGTCTCATAGTCTGAGAGCCCGAAAAGCTCGTCCAGTCGTCTTTGCCTCTCTCTGGGAGGGACATCTAAGAGCTCTTTAAGGTGTTCCTGTCTAATCCAAACTATTTCACGGAAAATATCCTTTTCCAAACCTGTTATTGCTTTCAGCTGCTCCTCCACGGCTTCGTTCTTCACACTTGCGATTAGAGTTTCACCCTGAAAAAATTTTAGTTGATCAAAATCTTGACTTATGCCTTTCCCCCGTCTCTTCAGCCCCCTGCATATGGTATAGCTTTTCCCATTCTGAGTAAACTGCACAACAACTTTTCCGCTTTCGGCTTCCTCCCTAAGCAGGTAATCGTAGCTTCTTCCCAGCGGGTCTCCGAAAAGTGCAAAGTCTATGGCATAAAGTATGCTTGACTTCCCGCAGCCCAAGCCACCCACTAGACAGTTGAACCCCTTTACAAAAGGCACCGTGGTCTTCGTGTGGGATCGTATATTCTCAAGCTGGACAACTTCAATCTTCACCAAGAAGCTCCTCCAGCAACTGTTTAACTTTCCCATCGTCCTTTTTGACTATGGGTTCAATAAGGTTCACGGCAGCACGGGCTATTTTCTCAGCTTCCTGCCTGCCATAACGTTCAGAAAAAATCTCCATGAAATATTCGAAGCTCTTCGTCTTCAAATCCTTAAATTCACTCTCGAATATGGAGCGAACAACCGTTTCCGGAATCCCGCTTTCCCGCAGAAAAACAACCGGATGGACAAGCAAAGCCTTTTCAGCTGCACCCCTAATTTGGGCAACATCAACATCTCCACGGCTAACTTCGGCAGGTAAAGTTCCCTTCAAAACAGGAACCAATATGGCCCCCTCTTTATCATTCTCCTTCACAAGCCGCACTGCAAGTTCGGTTATCTTAGGGGCAGTATAGCCAGTAAAATCCTGTTCCAGAACAATAAACTCGCGGGGAGACTTTAGCTTTATAAATTGTAGATCAGCATTCCCATTAGAATCCACTTCAACATAATAGAAGCCCTTCTCATTCCCAGCTTCATCATAATTCACTGTTTCAGTACTTCCAGGGTAAACCAGCAATCCGCCTTTGAGCCTTCCCTCATAGCGCTTGTGGATATGACCTCCGGCATAATAGTTAAATCCCTCTGGTATAAGCTCGGGCGGGGCCTCCGCCTCCATATATGGGGGATTAAGCTCTGGAAGGTCTATGGTCATGTGAAAAGTGAATATGTTAAAGGTTTCAGGGCTTGGTCTAGGCTTGTTCTCCGCAATAAATGCCGTAAGCATTTCCTCAGTTTTACGTCTCGTTCTGAAATTGGGCACCCCATAAACATAGCAGCATCCAGGCTTTCGCCAACAAGCATCTTTGTGCCTTGGCAGATAATAAATCAGTCCGGCGCTGTCCAGGGGGTTTAAGATGGTGTTAGTAATGATATTTGGCGCTGAGTCATGGGAACCATCAACCACCAACACGGGTATGTTCTCCTCCCGTAGGCGGATAAGATTCTTAATGGCGTTTTCTAAAGTGACGTTAGAGGGGCGCGCATTATGAAAGAAATCTCCAGCAATAATCATGAATGTGGGCTTTAACTCTAATGTCCTGTCCACAATCTCTTGGAAAACCTTGTCAAAATCTTCCCTACGGGCTTCCAGACCGTATTGAGAATAGCCTAAATGCAGATCTGCCGTATGAACAAAACTGAAAGCCTTCAAGACCTTCCCTCCGTCCAATCAACCTTTTAGGGCTAGCCTTATTTAACCTATTTTAACCGGAAATGGATATCATGATAAGGCATAATAAGAACTTAAGCGTAAAGGCTGAGATGCCATGAAATGCCAGAAATGCCAAAAAGAGATTTCCCTCCCCTTTAAATGTCCATACTGTGGAGAATATTTCTGCTCAGAGCACCGTCTCCCCGAAAATCATGAGTGCGCCAAACTAGAGTTTGCCCGCGCCCCAAAAAAGGAGCCTTTGTCCAAACCCCACGAATCTTATGGCGAATATGGCTATACCCTCACTTATATTCCGGTTAAACCTATAAGACGGTTCGGCTTCAGCCTAAAGGAAGTTAAGCATCTAAGTTTGGCTGCTCTATTAATTTTCGGAATAGGCTTATCCTTTAGGGTAGCGATGAACGACATTAGTATGCTGTTAACTTTTTCCCTTTTGGTTGTGGCCTCCTTCCTATTCCATGAACTAGCTCACAAGTTTGCCGCCCAAAGAGAGGGTTTATGGGCTGAATTTAGGCTTGTAATGTGGGGCGTAATACTAACAGCAATATCAATATTTTCACCATTTTTCAAAATAATTTCTCCAGGAGTTGTTTTCACATCTGGTTTTGCACGAAGAGAAAGCATAGGTAAGATCTCCGTCGCAGGTCCAATTGCCAACATTGCATTAGCAACCGCGTTGATGGCAGCATCAATTTTAACATCACATCCCATTCTGATCTATTTGGTCGCTTTTAACGCTTGGATAGCCCTCTTCAACCTCATACCCTTGGGAATGCTGGACGGCTTAAAGGTCTTCCACTGGAATAAAATTGTATGGGCTGCCGCGTTTCTGTTGAGTTTGACTCTCACAATCCTAACGATTTTCCACTTCTAAAACTCTGATAATTTTAAGTAAGCTCTATTGTGACGTGAACCTCTTCTGGGACACGTATCCTCATAATACGCCTCATAGCTCGCTCATCAGCATCTATGTCGATTAAGCGTTTATGGATGCGGAGTTCCCATCTATCCCAAGTGGAGGTTCCCTCGCCGCATGGAGATTTCAAAACTGGAACACGAAGCCTCTTTGTTGGAAGGGGCACAGGCCCAACCATTTTCACTCCTGTCTTCTCTGCGATAGCCTTTAGTTCCGAGCAGACCTCCTCCAGCTTCTTGTAATCCGTGCTTGTTAGACGTATCCTTGCTTTCCTTACCATGCTATTTACTCACGCTTTTCTGGCTTACCTTTAGACGATAAGGCCCAAATAAAAACTTATCGAAAAATAAAGCAATAAAATTATATAAGACAGAGGTAAAGGACACGCGATACCGTATGTTCAAGGTTAAGGGCATCATAATAGACTTGGACGGAACGCTGGTTGACTCCAGGGACGCCTATAAAGAGGCGTTCAAAAAGGCTTTGGAAGCTTTTGGAGTAACTAGCTTCGACCCGAAAATTGCTTTAGAGGTTCCGAAAAGACTTGAGCAGGGCCTTCCCATCGCAGACCTTGTTCCGGTAAGGGACATTAAAAAATTCCTCAGCAAATATTTGGAAACATACTACAGCATAACGGAAATCAGGTCAAAACCCTTGCCTGGGGTTTACATAACCTTGGAGAAACTCTCGGAAAAAGCTAAACTTGCACTTCTAACCATGCGCCATGTCCCAAAGGACAAAGTGTTGAGGGAGCTGGAAAAATTTAATCTATCCAAGTATTTTAAATGCATAGTAACAGCCTTGGATACCTCAACTCCTAAACCCTCTCCAGAACCCGTATTAAAGTGTGCCCGCCGGCTGGGCTTAGAAGCGTGCGAGTGCCTAGTCGCCGGCGACTCCATATCTGATATAAAGGCTGGAAAATTGGCTGGAGCAAAGACCGTAGCCTTTTTCTCCGGAATCTTCTCGATGGAGGAGCTTGAAAGAGAAAAGCCGGACCTAATCCTTGAAAATATAAACGCCCTTCCAGCATTCGTTGAATGAAAAATATTTCACTCATGAAAATATTGCTGAAAATCATTTGGTATAAGGTTCTAGAAGTAATTATAAATAAAGTTTATTTAAATCATGCATCTAGTATTAGACTGGAGAGGGCTTCGAGCGGGAAATAATGAATTTCATTGAGATAATGTTATCTGAAAATTTAAAAAGCAAAAACCCCATGCTGGACATTTGGGGGGCTGACCGCAAGGTTTTGCAGATTGCATGCCAAGACCTAACCAACTACCTTAAAGTCCATTGGAACCTTGCCGGAATGGAGGCAGGCGACTATGAGCTTACAAATAAGCTGGAGGATCTCTACAAAAGTGATCCAAAGGAACTTGGGGATTTCATTGACCTTTGGACGGGGATATGGCTCAAAAAATGGAAGGAGAGGGTTAAACTCTTAATAGGGGATGATGACTCCAAAAAGTGGAATAAAATATCAAAGATGATTAGCAAGGCTGAGCCTATATGGAGAAGTCTTCCAAACAGAAAGGAAATGCAGGAAATCATCATCTCCACGCTTGTTAAGAATGGAGAAATCTGCGGCACCTCAATTCTTTCAGAGAACCTGCTCAAAATGGAATTAGCTGAGATAGGCGGCGTCAAATATAGGGATGAAAAAGAGCAGATCCTTTACCTTGTTAACAGAGCCATTCGTAAAGCCAGAGAGTTAACCAGAAGTAAGGGTCCACTAATATTCGTTAAGATCGACAGGGGCTACTACAGCAGTGAAAATTTTTAAAGGCTATCTTACCCTTTCCCTGATTAGGTTTCTTGTCTGCCAAGAATAAGTTCTAATTGTTGGAGTTGCCCCATAGCCGCATGCAGCGCACCGTTTCTTTGAAACATTATATGATCTTCTCCCACATCTTCGGCATCTTATGTGAAGGGTTTTACCCGCCCGCTTTCCAAAGGATGGAGTGCCTTTTCCCAATAATTTCACCTCGGCGGCGGTGATATTAGAACCACATTGTCTCCTCGGACGATTATTAGTCCAAGCTTCTTCACATTTTCAGCTTCCGTGGTATCCTCTGTTTCCTCTAGTACAAGATTTAAGTGTTGGTCGAATCCCTTCAATTTTCCCCTTAAACTTTTCCCGCCTTTCAATCTCACCAACACTATTTTCCCGAGACTTCTTTCAAGGATTTCTGTAGTCATCTCGCTCATATTGTAAACCTCAAATTGGCATTTCATCGCTTTTATATTAAGCTTTAATAATTTAAGCATATCTACCGAGGAAGCGCATATGTCCAAGCGATACAAGCGATATTTCATAAAAGCCAAAGAAGCTAAGGAGATTTTAAGAGAGGCTTCTGAGAAGTTAAGGTTGAATTTGGAGGATCTTTTTGGTTCCGAAGCTAGAATGGAATTAGTTGAAGCGGATTTCGGGAAAATCTTCTTATTAAACAGTAATCCCATACTCTTTAAGGGTAATGGTGAGATTTTTCCAACGTTGCACTTCGAGGCTTTCATCTCCATCGCGCCTAAGGTTTCAGTTGACATGGGAGCTGTCCCCCATATTTGCAACGGAGCTGATGTTATGGCTCCTGGAATTGTTCATTTTAAAGGAAGCTTTAGCAAAGGCGACTTGGTTGTTGTGGTTGATGAAAGGCATGATAAGCCCATAGCCATTGGGGAAATAATCTACAGCAGTGATGAAGTCTCAAAAGTAAAGCGTGGAGTTGTTGTTAAGAATATTCACTTCGTAGGCGACAGAGTATGGAACTTCATTAAATCCCTTATGAAACCAGCAGAATGAATTGGCAAAATAAAATGCTATAAATAATGATTTCGAATTCATAAATTCTTAATATAAAATCTGTATTTCTGATTCAAATGTAACTTTCAGGGGAAAAGACTTAACTCTATGGAAAGTAAAGATAAGAAAATGTAAGAGAGGAGAGATTTGCTCAATTTAATTAACCCATTCCGCAGGGGCAAGAAAGGTAAGCAGGAGTCGGAGGGTGTTAAAGAGATTAAAACTTTTCTGAAGGCTATACCTCTGCGGGATCTGGCGGATGTGGAGACCGTTAAGAATGAGGTTCGCTCCGGAAATATTGTAATCCTGAAGATAACGCCTTTAGCAAATAAAAGCATTGAGGATGTAAAACGAGCGGTTGATGAACTCTGCGGTTTTGCTGAGTCTATAGGCGGGGATATTGCCCGTTTAGGAGAAGAAAGGGTTGTTGTCTGCCCTCCCAACGTGAAAATCTGGAGGGAAAAAGCCCAGATAGTAAATGAGCCTGTACCTACAACAGCCTAGTTGTTTCCATGATTGATGGTGTGATCGTCGGTATTCCAATCTTCTTTTCAATCAGATTTGCAATGCTTAATATTTTAGCCTTTTCGCCGTGGCAGACTATTATTCTCTCTGGTTTTGGTTTGAGGTTGGTTATGTATGTCATTATCTGTTTCCTGTCAGAGTGTCCGGAGAATCCCTCTATAGATTCCACGCGCATCCGCACTTTTACAACCGTCATTTTGCCCTCATTATCTATCATGGTAACCTCATTAATGCCCTTTTGCACTCTCCTTCCAAGGGTTCCCTCAATCTGGTAGCTTACAAAAATTATTAAGTTCCTTTCATCTTCAGCGAGGTTCTTAAAGTACTCTATCACTGGCCCGCCTTCAAGCATTCCAGAAGTAGCCAATACAATGCATGGTTCACCCTCAATAATGCTTTGTCTATCGCTTGGATGCTCAACGATGGTGAAGTAATCTGACTCGAAGGGGTTAACCCCATCGCGGAGAATACTGTTACGGACATCCCTGCCCAAGTATTCCGGATATGCCGTATGTATCGCCGTGGCCTCTGAGATCATGCCCTCTATAAATACTGGCGCCTCCTTTATTATCCCCCGTTTCATATATCCATCTAGAATAAGCATTATTTCCTGAGCTCTGCCCACGGCTGGCACTGGAATTAGGACTTTGCCCTTCTTCTCCAAGGTTTCGTTTATAACCCTTGCCAGTCGTTCCTCAGCCTCGGATCTTGAAGGCATAACGTCGTCTGGGCCGCCGTAAGTGCTTTCAGTTATTAAAGTTTCAACTCTTGGAAATTCCGAGGCTGCAGCCTCGAGAAGTGTCGTTCTGACGCTCTTGTAGTCGCCTGTGTAGACAATGTTGTGTAGTCCTTCGCCTATGTGTAAGTGAATTATTGCTGATCCTAAAATATGTCCGGCATTGTGCAATGTTAAGCGTATGTCAGGAGCTATGTCTGTGACCACTCCATAGCGCAGGGGAATTGTGTGCAAAACGCACTCGCGGACGTCCTTTTGATCGTAGGGCGGAATAATACCCTGCTTGCCGGCTACATCCAAATAGTCAAGCTGGAGCAGCGTCATAAGGCTTGAGGTGGGCGCGGAGCAATAAACTGGCCCGTCATAACCGTATTTGAAAAGGAATGGGACAAGCCCACAGTGGTCCAAGTGGGCATGGCTTACCACGACAGCGTCCAATGAGTCAATTTCAAATGATGGGTGGTCAAGTCTTGGAAAAGCTTCAAAGGGTTTTAACGAGCCCGGGTTTATGCCGCAATCAAGAAGCACGTTGCTCTCCCTTGTTTGAACCAGAAAAGCTGATCGGCCAACCTCTTTAACCCCACCTAAAGCCGTTATCATAACGTCGCCGATTTCAAATACTCTGGGCCGGAAAATTCTTTCTCCAAATGTGCGTAGAATCCTCTCCCTTTCCTTGCTTTCAGCGTGTAGATAACGGCGCATGTGGGCTATTATTTTTGAACGAAGAGGCGGGCTTCTTAGAACATTTGGGCGCCATTTGGTTCTCTTTATGATCTCCTGAAGAACTGCCCCATTCTTGCCAATAACTAATCCAGGCTTTTTTGCCTCGATTATTATTTCGCCTAGGCTTGGATCAAAGCTAATGTCCGTAACCTCTGCTTCCGGAGGGATTATCTCGCGGGCTATTTTCTCGGCTTCCTTCTCAGGAAGCCTGACAGATGGATCTGAGCGTACAACAATCCTTTTTCTTATCACGTTAACTATGTCGGCAATTATGGTTCCCTGTTCTATTAGGATTTCCGGCTTTTTAGCGTATATTGCCAGCATTGGCCCTTCATATTCTACCCTGGTCACTTCAGCTTCTTTTGGAACATTCTCTAGCACATAATGGCTTATCTCTATCTTTTCTCTTTCAGAGTTGGGAGCCAACTTTAAACTTCCCGATCCTCCAGAATTTGCTTTTTCTCCTCGTCGGTTAACTCGCGGTAGCCATTCCTGTCTATTACGGCCACGTTGAAACTGTCACCGCTGGCCGTGTCCCTTTTCATCGCCGCATTAACAGCCTTAACCACCATGGGCAAAGCCTCAGCCACGGACATATCCTCCTTAAACTTGTCCTCAAGCACTCCATACGCTATGGGTGAGCCGGAGCCTGTGGCAACACATTTTTCCTCGGTCAAGCTGCCGAGGGGATCAAGAGAGAATACATGGGGCCCCGTGTCATCCATGCCTCCTATTAGGACTTGAGTTAGTAATGGCATGAATCTCGCTGAAAACAGGAGGTTTGCAATAAGCCTTGCAGCTGCATGGACAGGCATTGGCCTTCCGTTGCTGATTTTATAAAGCTGAGCGTTAGCCGTCAGTATATCCACGGTTCTCTGGGCATCTGCAACGGTTCCTGCAATTGTCACGGCTAAATGATCATCAATTTTGTAGATTTTTTTACCATGCTTGTGGGCTATAAAGTACCCCATGGTAACCCTGGTGTCGGAGGCCAAGATTACCCCATCTCTGCATACAACGCCTACCGTAGTTGTGCCCTTCAAAGTTAATTGATTGGCCACATCTTTAAACGCCATATCGCATTTCTCCCAAAACCTAAACATACTGTCAAAGCGTCTGAAATCAAAGTAGCAACATGTATTCATGGTTAGAGTCTTATTAAGTTTATGGTAGAACAAATTCAAAAGCGCCATCCACAAAAAGTTTTAAGGTTTTTGGGCTATCTATTTATGGTGCGCCGTTAATCTTGTCTGGCAGTGGTTAGCTTGAGTTTAAGGCATCATTGGATGCAACTTCCAAGGGAGGTTATTGTCGGCAAGGGGGTAATAGCGGAAGTTGCCAAGGTTTCTATTAGGCTTGGCTTCACGAAATCCGCACTTATAATTACGGGTTCAAGAACATATCATATTGCCGGAAATATTGTTAAGGAATATCTTGAGGGTGAGGGCATAACCACAGAGACGATTATTGTGGAATCAGCCACTGCCCGTGATGTGGAGTTTGTTGAGGAGAAAATCAAAGCCTTAAAACCTGAAGTGGTTTTTGGGGTTGGCGGCGGAACAAAAATCGATGTTGCAAAGCTGGGATCAGCACATCAGGGCATTCCATTCATAAGCGTTCCTACAACGGCTTCTCATGATGGAATTTCAAGCCCCCTCTCCTCAGTAAAGGGCCTTAAAGAACCCTTTTCAGTCAAGGCTCAGGCGCCGATTGCCATAATAGCGGACACTGAGGTTATAATGCAGGCGCCTAAGCGTTTAGTAGCAAGCGGCTGTGGAGACATCATAGCAAAGTTTACCGCTGTGGAGGATTGGCGCCTTGCTCATAGAGAGAGGAATGAGTATTATGGAGCATATGCAGCCAGTTTGGCGATGATGAGCGCTAAGCTTGTAATGCAGAATGCAAAACTCATAAAATCTGGAGGCGAGGAAGGTTTACGAGTGCTTCTGGAGGCTCTGATAAGCTGTGGCGTAGCCATGAGCATTGCGGGGAGCAGTCGTCCATGCAGCGGGTCTGAGCATCTTTTCAGCCATGCCCTAGACATTATAAGGCCGAATTGCACCCTGCATGGAGAGCGCTGCGGTGTTGGCACTATCCTAGCGGCTTATCTCCATGGAATAAAGTGGCAGCGAATAAAAGAAACCTTGACAACATTGGGCGCTCCGACAACAGCTCAGGAATTGGGCTTATCCCGGGAAGATGTGGTGAAAGCCCTTTATATGGCTGGCTCCATAAGACCTGAACGTTACACAATACTTAACAAGCTAAACTTAAGCTTGGAAGACTGTGAGAGGGTTGCCAGGGAAACTGGCGTTATTTAGGTAAAGGGCTATTGTGCTTTTGTTTTGGCTTCCGGCGCCCTAAAGGTTTCCGTGAACTTCACTGTTGTAATTTCCGGAAGGAATTTTTGCACGTCTAGGGCTATTCCCCTTTTTGCAAGCTGAATGCCTTCGAGGTATAGGGCTTCTTCAGGCATTTCTATGCTTAATGTATCCTCGTTGATGGTGAACTTGAACTTTTCAGCTTCTACTGCTGGTATTCTACGGTGGATAAGTGCGGCGATTTTCTCCTCCCTTGTCTCCAGCTTTTTTTGAACAGTAACCTCGTAAACTAATGTTTTGCCAGCTAGGGGAGGATTAAAATCCAAAAGCACTCGGCCAGCCCCTACAGAGCGAATTACAGCCATTTTTCCATCATATTCTAGACGCATTCCAATAGTTGGCGTAATTCCCCTAGAGGTTAATCGCCTCAACGGGACCTGTTTAACCTTATCAGGATCCCTTGGACCGAAGGCCTTTTCTGGAGGTATCTCAACGGTTGCGGGCTTTCCAACGTCTATTGTTGTTAGGCTTTCGTCAAGGGCTTTGAGAACCCATCCTTCGCCTACAACAACCAGTTTTGGCTCGTATATTTCACCTTCTTTGTATAGTCGCTCCCTCTTAGCTGTCTCCTCTATAGTTGTGTCAAAAACCTCTCCTGTCTCCTTAACCTTAGCCACATAGTCCAGGAGTATGAAATCACCCTTCTGTAGCGGCATTTATGATCCCTTTTATTTTGTTCGCCAAACTAAACTTGGAGCATTAATAAAAGCTTTATCTTATTATTAGGGTTTAGTCCATATTTAATGTGTCTTCATGAAAGTCAAGTTAAGGAAAACATAAAAGGGTATTAAGGCTACTTGGCCATGGTAGGCTTACAACCCCAAAAGAGGCAGGCGAAAATTATGGGAGATGTACCAGCTGATGCTAAGAGGGCGTATGTTGCCATCCTTCTTCTTGGAATTGTAAGCCTTTTGGGCGATGTGGTTTATGAGGGGTCCCGCGGCCTTGTAACTCCCTATCTTGCTTTGCTAGGAGCTTCCGCCTTCATTATCGCCTTTGCCGGGCGCTTTGGAGAGTTTCTCGGCTATACCATGAGGCTTGTTAGTGGGGTATTATCCGATAAAACCCAAGCCTACTGGATTTTCATATTCCTCGGCTACGGTCTCATAGTGTCCATTCCCCTGTTAGGCTTTACAAGCGCTTGGGAAATAGCCATAATCCTAATAGTGCTGGAAAGGGTTGGCAAGGCCTTGAGGGCGCCTTCCAGGGATGCCGTTCTTTCAATAGTAAGCAGGGGGGTGGGTACTGGGAAGGCCTTCGGAATACATGAACTTATGGATCAGGTAGGTGCTGTTTTCGGGCCAATTATCGTGGCGGGACTAATGCTGTATAGCAACAATAACTACAATCAAACATTCTCCTTCCTCCTTCTGCCTTTTCTAGCCCTTTTAGCCGCTTTGATATACGCCTACATGAAAATTGGCGGAGTTAAAGAGGCTAAAGCGCCTCAAGTGTCTGAAGAAGCACGGCGAACTTGGGACATAAAGCTCCACAAAGCCTTCTATATTTACACGTTATCCGTGACCTTGAGCACTATAGGATTAATACCCTATGAGCTGATCCTTTATAGTGCCTATACAATTCTTACGCCTGAAGTACAGTGGGTCATTCCGCTTCTATACATGGTCATACAGCTGGTCGACGCGCCCTCCGCGTTATTTTCCGGCTACGCCTACGACAAGTTTAAAATCAAGATTTTGATATTGCCATTCATTATCTCAATGATTCCGCCAATACTTACCCTTGCAGGTGCAAACATGTTAATGTTAATTTTTGCAGCAATCTTTTTCGGCTTGGTTTTGGGAATGCAAGAGTCAGTTTATCGAGCTGCAGTCTCGGAGTATGCGCCCCCATTATTTAGAGGTACAGCCTACGGCATATTCAACACGACCTATGGAGTTGGTATGCTCATAAGCGGCACAGTATATGGATTGATGGTGACATTGGGAATCCCCATTATCATGGTAATCCTTTATGTTGTTACAACACAGATTGCAGCCATAATTCTGCTTCTTGAGGCCCATTTGAAGGGACGAGCAGAAAATGTTAAAGTTTAGAGGCAACATCCAAATTGAAGGAGGAAAGAAATTTGGCCTACAAGGATGAAGCTGAAGTTTTAGATATTCTGGAAAGGGTAAGCAGGTGTGTTGTGAATATAAGCACTATAAGGCTGATTCAGAATATTTTCTACCAAGTTCTTCCCGTTAAGGGCATGGGTTCTGGAACAATAATAGGCAGCGAAGGCTACATTTTAACAAACAATCATGTCGTTGAGGGTGCTGAAAGGATTGCGGTTACCCTCTGGAATGGGGAGGTTTTGGAAGGCCGCCTTGTAGGTACATGTGCAATCCATGACATGGCGGTGGTCAAAGTTGACAGGACGAATCTTCCCTCAGCGGAGCTTGGAGACTCAGACAAACTTCGAATAGGCCAACATGTATATGCAATTGGTAATCCCTTCGGCTTGACAGGCGGGCCGACCATAACCTCCGGAATTATCAGCGCCCTAAATAGAACGATAGAGGCTAAGGAGGGGCTTCTGGAAAACCTTGTTCAAACAGACGCTGCAATAAATCCAGGAAACAGCGGCGGTCCCCTCGTGGACTTGAATGGAAAGATTGTGGCCATAAATACGGCTATAATACCCTTCGCCCATGGAATAGGATTCGCCATTCCGATAAACTCCGCAAAGGCCTGTGCAGAAGAAATAATAAATACTGGCATCCATAGAAGACCCTGGCTCGGCGTGATTGGCCTAAGCCTTTCAGAGGAGCTTTCACGCTATTATGGCATCCCACTAAGCGAAGGCGTCCTAATAACAAGGGTTGTCGAGGGAAGCCCAGCAGACGAAGCTGGACTAATGCCGGGTGACATAATAATCGCCATGGATAACACACTGATCCCAAAAATTGAAAAACTCCTAAGCGAGATCCATAAGAGAAGGGTTGGAGAAAAAGTAAACTTAACATTTTACCGTGAAGGCCTCAGATACACTGTTATTGTAACCCTTGCCAAGACGCCTTAATGAGCATTTCGCAAGCAACATAATTTTCCAATAACCATAACCATTAGGAAAATTAAGAAAATCTTTTGAAAATTTTGGTAGCCACAGCCACCTAGCTCATTAGCTCTTTCCAAGCTGATAGAGTTTTTGGAAAACAAGTAGAAACCAAACCATCCAAAAAACGTACCCAATCGCTATAATTAAGGCAATGATGGCTGAGGGAGAAAAGACGGCTGTGGCGATGTCGCCTGCAAAAAACAGAAGCATGCTTACACCGATTCCAATGTAGGCAGTTAGTTTGCTGAAGGTGTTGCTACGTAGCATGACTATGGAGATTATCAGTGCTGCGATTAATAGTGTGCTGCGCCCAGCAGTGGCTGTTGCAAGGAAGATGGGTATGCCTAAGAAGGGAAGAGCCGTAGCGATTAGCGACCAGATTTTGCTTGTCTTTTTGAGGGCTGTGTAGAGACCAAGGAACATGACGCAGAACAAAGCCATAATCGTTATGTCTATGGTGTTAATGACGTTTAAGTTGGCTTGAAACCCCATGTTCATCTTGAAGAGCAGAATGAGCCAGTTATCCTGAAGCTGCATGAACCAACCGTTATTAATGGTTATCTGCAACAAGGTGGCGATTATGCTCGTAATTCCAATCAGAAACAAGACGAACGCGAGGAGGGATGAAATTACACCTGCTTTGTAGAAATTTTTCTGCATTAAGTTTTTGTTTTCAGTTTCTGTGATCTGGCTCATCAAAATCACTGCATGGCAATTTGTTTCTGGTTTTGCTTAAATAACCTTCGCTAAATTGAAGTTTTCTCTTTTTGCCTCGTGGAAAGTATAAATTGAGTTCTGAGGAGAAGTAGCCCGGGGGAGATTCGAAC
>Ga0071330_1060014_pt1 | contig 73880 bp, 70 predicted proteins | sample GBScel77sediment_FD_63802 | JGI IMG/M metagenome (GOLD analysis project Ga0071330, IMG submission 63802) | Hot spring sediment microbial communities from Great Boiling Spring, Nevada - Cellulolytic enrichment Sediment 77C v2 (version 2) | ecosystem: Environmental > Aquatic > Thermal springs >...
ATGGATCCGCTTCAGATAACAAAGGACCTCATAAGAATGGACACTCGCAACCCGCCAGGAAATACATCAGAGGTAGTGGAATATCTCTCCGAACTTTTCTCATCTTTTAATCAGAAAGTTTATACAAAAGAGGAAGGCAAGGATAATCTTGTCGTTTACATCAGCAGGGGAAAGCCTGAAATCATGCTCACATCCCATCTTGATACAGTTCCGTCAGGAGATGAGCTGCTCAATCCTGTTTTGGTTGATGGAAAGCTTTACGGAAGAGGGAGCTGTGATGCCAAGGGATGCGTGGCAGCCATCTGTTCGGCAGCGCAGATAGAGCCTGAATGCGGCCTTAAACTTGCTTTCACTTCTGACGAAGAGGTTGGTGGCGTAAACGGGCTCGGTTATGTATTTGAGAGGGAGATGGCGGATGCGGTTATTGTTGGTGAACCAACCGGGAGTGACACAATTGGAGTTTTACAGGCAGCTGTTCTGGCTCTGGACATTGAGTTTAGGGGAAATTCAGGGCATACAGCCTTGCATGATGCAAAAGAGGGGGCAATTTTCAGAGCTTCAAGGTACATAGTTGAGAGGGTTGAATCCTTCAGAAGGCTTGAGGGTGATTACGGAGAATACAGAAAAATTTTCGAGAGCCTTGGAATGGAATTCGTGATTAAAAGCTGGCATGCGGTCTTCAATCCATCAATGATCAGAGGAGGTGTGAAGAGAAACGTTGTCGCACCGAAATGTACTGTTTACGCTGACGTCAGGTTTGCTCCATGGATCAGCATTGAGGAAGTCAGAAGGGAGCTTCATGCTGATGATGTGGAGTTTAAAGTGGAGGGTTTTCTGCAGCCTTACGGTGTTAGAAGCGATGCGGTCAGACTGGAAGATGATGTGAAATTCCTGAAAATTATTGCTGAGGCTGTGATTGAGGAAGGATTAAGACCGAAGGCTGCATTCTCGCTTGGTGTTGGAGACACAAGACACGTCAGGAAGCACGGGGTTCCCGCTTTCTACTTGGGCCCGGGCGGAGGAAATCTGCATGGTGAAGATGAGTTCGTCTACGTGGATGAGCTTTACAGAACGGCAAAAATTTACCGGAATATTATCAGAAAGTTCTGACCTTCCCCTCAATCACCATATCTGTTATTCTGCCAATGTTGGCAATCATTTCCTCCGCTATCTCTCTTGCCGGCCTCTCCATCTTTGATATATCATATCCGCTCTTTGGAATGATCTGAATGCTCAGAGCTCTGGGCTCGTTTATCGGCTTCCCTATCTGGCTCAGAATTCTTACGTAAACCTCCTCAATCCCTTCTACCTCTTCAGCAATTCTTGATGCAATCTGATTTGCCAGCAGGTTGTAAATCTTTCCGACGTGATTTATTGGATTTTTACCGCTGCTCGCCTCCATGCTCATGGGTCTTCCTGGAGTGATGAGGCCATTGCACCTGTTACCCCTTCCTACGCTTCCGTCATCTCCGTTCTCGGCTGAGGTTCCGGTTACGGTAAGGTAAACACATCCGGTCTCGTAATCATCGGCAGTGTTGATGAAAACCTCCACACTCTTTTCAGTATACTCGGCAGAGATTTCCTTAACGAATTCCTGAAGTTCCGCTTTTATCGCGTCGTACTCTTTGATGCTGGCGACATATCTGTCAACGAGCGCTGCGGCAATTGTCAGGGATATTCTGTCCTTTTCTCTCAAACCCATTACCTTTACATCTTCTCCTATTGCCGGGTTCATTTTTCTGAATTCCTCGTAAATCCTCCTTTCCACATTTAAAACAAGCTTTTCAGTTTCAGAAAGGGGGGCAAACCCTATGCCGAACGAGGTGTCGTTGGCAAGTGCAACACCTCCACTTTTTCTCCTGAAAACATCCTGAAGGTCTGTGCTCCCCTCTCCAAGCTTTACATTGAAAACCACATCCAGCTCGGGGTCAAGATTATGCATGTGCTGTCTGATGTAGTCTTTGGCAGCTTTTAGAGCGATTTTATCTGTCGGAATGCATTCCCCGTTAAAGAACTTCGTTGCTCTGCCGACAAGCAGAATGTATATTGGTTCGATGACCTCCCCACCACCAAACTGCGGGTTTGATCTGCCAGCTACAATCTGCGTCTCGTCCGTGTTGTGGTGCAGAACCGCTCCAAACCTTCTGATGTATTCCTTGCTCAGTTCTCTGCTCATTGCTTCTGCCATCCCATCAGCAAGACTGTCTGGATGACCGATACCTTTTCTCTCCACTATTTCGATGATCTGCTTCTCAATAGGAGTGTGAACAAGTTCCTCAACGAACACGTTCGGCATAAACTCACCTGAACCCTGCTTGTGGGAAGAAATATAAAATTTGCACTTAATGGATTAAAAGCTGCAACCTTTTTATACCAAAAATAACTTTAAAACATGATTGAGCTTCCAAGCAACATATGGTATGGCGATACCCCCCTCATTTTTGAGCCGCCGGAAAGCTGGGATGTGAGCGTTTTCCGGATGGCAGGAGATTCTCTGGGTGAGGTTGGGAAAGAGGAAATTATAAGGGCGTTAAGAGAGCCAGTTGGACAGAAAGCACTTTCAAGTCTTGCTGAAGAAACCAAGGAGGCTGTTATAGTCTTTGACGATATGACCAGACCAACAAGACTTGAGGAGATTTCAAGGGCTGTTATCGGGGAGCTGAAGAGGGGAGGAGTTCCGGATGAAAAAATAACCTTCATCTGCGCTAATGGAGCACATGGAACCTACGACAGAGATGACTTCGTCAAGAAACTGGGTGAGGAGATTGTTGAGACCTATCCCGTTTTCAACCACAATCCCTTTGCTAATCTTGATTATCTTGGCGAAACTTCTGCCGGCACACCTGTTGAGGTCAACTCGGAAGTGATGAGCTACTCTCTCAAAATTGGTCTTGGGTGCATTCTCCCGCATCCCCAGTTCGGGTACAGCGGTGGAGCTAAGATCGTTCTGCCTGGTGTTGCGGGGATGAGGAGCATAGCTTACAACCATGGTGTGATAGGAGGCTGGAGCGCTGCAACTGCCGTTAGAGATCTCCACCCTACATGCCAGATGGCTTACGGGAGGGTGAACGAAGAGAATGTTATGCGAAAGGATGCCGAAGAAGCAGCGAGGATGGCAAGGTTCGACTTCATAGTGAACACGCTTGTGAATACAAAGAGGAGAAACACCCACGTCTTTGCCGGAGATATCATTGAAGCTCAGAGGAAGGGAGTTGAGGTGGCAAGGAAGCACTACGCCACCCAGGTGGGATTTGAGTTTGATGTTGTTATTTCCAATGCATACAGCAAGGCGAGCGAGGCTGCAATAGCGACTTGGCCGGCAATCTGCCTGAAACAGGGTGGGACTCTCGTTCTGGTCTGCAACTCAAGAACTGGCCAGATCAGCCACTACATCCACGGAAGGTGGGGCATGAGGAGAAGGGGTGGATTTCTCTACCTGCCACCTCCTGACACTCTCAAGAGGGCTGGAAAGGTTGTATTCGTTTCGCAGTATCAGGAAAAGCAGCCGTGGCTTGAGGTTTGTGAGGATGTCGTTAGGGTGAGGACTCTGGAGGAGATGGTTGAGGAAGTGGGAAGAGAAAAGAAAAGGGTTGCCGTTTTTCCGGATTCAACGATTCAGAAGCCTTTTTAACTTGCAAAATTTTGCTGTGAAATTACGCATCCGACAAATTTATTTATCCCACAAGTTTTATATATTCTTGTGGCAACAGTGGGCATGGAGCTTCCGAGTTTTATCTTTCAGGCACAGGAGAATCTGGTTGAAAGGCCGTGGGGAGGGGAGTGGATTGCTCTTCTGAAGGGATTCAGACAGGCAGGAATTGGCGAATCATGGGAGTTTTCAGCCCACCCATCACGCCCCTCCACAGTTCTCGTTAAAGGTCAGCAGATGAGCATGCTCGAATTTTTCTCAAAATTCAGGGATGATCTGCTTGGTAAAGCTGCGGAAAAGTTCACGAGGTTCCCAATCCTTGTCAGGTTGATAGATGCAGCCTATCCCGTTCCTGCTCATGTTCATCCTTCCGATAAGGCAGCTGAAAGTCTGGGGGAGGAAGAAGGGGGAGTAGAATCAGTATGGCTTGTTTTCAACAATGGAAAGGCATACGTTGGGTTTAAAGAGGATGTAAAGATTGAAGAACTGGAAGAGAAGCTTAAGGAAGAAGATTTTGATATCAAATCCCTCCTGAACAGCTTTGAAACGAAACCCTACGAGACATTTATCATCACCCCCGGCATACCTCATGGTGGAGAAAACCTGAGAGTTCTTGAAGTCTCCTCAAACTCGACCCTTGCCTACTTCTTCAAGGAAGAAGAATTCGAGAAAGTGAGGAAGGTTCTGAATACAAGGAAGGTGGGGGATTTTGAGGTTAAGGGCAAGAAGGGAAGGGCAGAGACTGAGAAATTCGGTCTTGAGGTTCTGGAAGTTTCGGGTTCAGCTGAAATTAAGACTGGTGGTGTGATGAACATTCTCTACGCTGCTGAAGGCTACTTCATTTTGAGGGGAAAGGAGATCGCTGATCTGCACCGCGGCTACTCCTGCATAGTTCCAGCAACAACTGAATCCTTCACTCTGGAGAGCGAGAGCGGAAAAATAGTGAGAATATACCTGAAAGCTTAGTCTGAGCTCAGGGTCTCGAAACTATGGCAACGGTGGCGACTGAGTAAGGTCCTCCGAGGTTGTGGGCAAATCCGGCTTCAGCATCCTTAACCTGCAAACCTTCAGCCTTTCCAAGAACCTGCTTTGTCAGCTCCGCAACCATTCTAACACCGCTCGCCGCAATCGGATGACCAAAGGACTTCAACCCGCCATCAGGGTTGATTGGAAAATCTCCATCTATGGCAGTCACACCGTTCCTTATCAGCTCCGCCCCCTCGCCCATTTTGCAGAGCTGCATGTCCTGGTAGTTTATCAGCTCGGTTATGGTGAAGCAGTCGTGGACGATGCCAAAGTCGAGCTCCTTTCTTGGATTCTCTATTCCTGCCATCCTGTATGCCATCTTTGCTGCTTTAACTGTTGCGGGAAAGCTCAGAAAGCTCTCTGAGGGTCGATGCCAGGGGTGCATGGTTTCAACAGCCATTCCTATCGCTTTTATCACCGCATAATCATCCCCAACAATTTGCCTGGCTATTTCAGGGCGTGTGAGCACCACGGCAGCAGCACCGTCGCTGACAGCGCTGCAATCGTAAACACCAAGAGGATAGGCAACCATTGGGGCTTTCAGAACTTTTTCCACTGTAACTTCGCTCCTGAAATGGGCCTTGGGATGCCTGGCTCCATTGTAGTGGTTTTTAACAGCAACTAACGCCAAGTCTTCTCTTGTCCATCCCCACTCCTTGAACGCTCTGTTGGCAGCCATGGCGAACATTGCCGGAGCACTAACTACCGGCATTGCAACGCTGAATATCCCTTCGATTGGGGGCAAACCTCTGCTGCCCGAGTCCATGAGCTTCTCAACTCCTGCAGCTATCACGATATCGTAAGCACCACTTGCAACGGCAAATGCAGCATTCCTTATGTTGTCCATTCCGGTTGCACAGTAGTTCTCCACCCTGCTTATTGGCCTGCCGAAGAACTTCAAAGTGTCGCTGAAAACGTTACCGCTGATTCCGGTTGAAGGGTAGAAGGTTCCGCACCACACAGCTTCAACATCTTTCAGCTCGATGTTGGCGTCCGATATTGCCTCATATGTTGCCTCAACAAGCAAATCCTCGTGATCTTTTTCCCAGTGGTGCCCGAATCTGGTAACACCGCAACCTATAACAGCAATTTCCTTCATAAAAATCACCTCGGCAAGCGAACTTTCCATCCGTAATATCTGAAGTTGTTCTTCTCGAAAAGCAGTCTGAAGGTTCTCTCAACCACGGCATCGCATTCAATTCCATCAAAATCTCTCAGCGTGTCAGTAACCTCGAACAGAACCCTTCCACCTCCATCCAAGTCAACTACAGCAACGCAGTGCGGATGCACACCGTCTCCGGTGTAGTTTCCCGGCATGACAAGATAGTCAACGGTGAAGGTGTACACCTTACCCCTCTCACCCAGTCTGACCTCCTCGTAGCTGTCCTTTGCGCCACACTCTATGCAGCATCTGGAGATGGGGTAGCTGACAGTTCCGCAATTTTTACACTTCATCCCGTAAAATCGGATAATGGACTTCTCATCCCTCCAGAATTTCGTCAGAGATGGACGATCAGGTGCATCTCTGATGCCAACAAACCCTCTGTTGAACAGATAATCCCCGTAGCTAATCTCCTTCCTACTTTCCAGCATCTTACCGATGTTGCTTTCCATTGCCTCGTTTATTTCAATTGCAAGCACGTCAGCTCCCTCCCCGTATCCACCAAGCAGAATTCTGCCGGTTTTTTCAAGCTGGGTTGCGAGCAGAAGGAGAGGATGCGCACATCCCGCAATGCCTATACTGCTGAAATAGAACTCCTCAGGTTTCGCTCCCACGGCTTTCAGAAGACCCTCATAGCTCTTCGGATCAGGAGCAGATGCAACAATTCTGTCAATGTCAGCGGGACTCAAGCCGAGTTTTGCAAATAACGGCATTGCAGCCTGCTGAATGCTTGAAGCGTAACCGTACCTTGCATCAACCCTCATGTCATAGTCCCTGACCGCATCATCACCTGCCAGCATCCATGAGCCAGGAAGAGGCTTTGTTGAGGTGCTGTAGCCCAGAATTTTAGCTCCACCTTCCTTTTCAACCACAATTGCAGCTGCTGCATCACCGTAAAGCTGTTCATAAAGTGTTCCGGGTTTTGCTGGAATTTTATCAGCTGCAACCACGAGAACTCTTTTAAACTTACCGGAATCCACGAACTCGTTCGCTGTGATGAGAGCATCAGTGGCCGCTCTCATGGTATCTGTGATGTCCATCGTAAAAGTTGATTCCGGCAAATCGAGCGCTGATGCTATGAAACTTGCGCACTGTTTGATTCTGAACGGTGGGGAGGTTGAAGCAAAGATAACGGCGTCAAACTTTCCAGTAAAATTTCTTGCTGCCTCAACTGCCATTGTTATGCTGTCTTCATCCCAGTGAGCTACAGCTCTCTCCCCTCCAAGAGAAGGCATTCCGGTCTCCTTGGAGATTTCATCTCTGCTGAGCTTCCATACTGGCAGATACACGCTGCAGCTGCTTATGCAAGCCAAACAACCACCTCCATTTAACGAACTTAACCATGATTTTATTTAAAATTTGCCTTATTTGTTTATTTAAATGGCAAAGCCATTCAACCAAGTGGAAAATAAAAAAGCTCCTTTGGAATTGAGTTGCAATTCAATGAAAAAAAGAACAGATCCGAGAATCAGACCTTCAAGGCAAGATCTGCAGCTTCTCTTGTCGCATCCAGTGCTTTTCTCGGCTTCAAGCAGTCTCCTATCTTGTAAAGCTCCTTTACCCTGCCATTGAGTTCATCATAAAGCCCGTTGTTCGGCATCGTTCCAACTGCTATAACGGCAGTGTCGCATACAAGCTCCTTCCTCTCTCCATTCTGCTCCACAACAACCGCATTCTGCTTTATCTCAACAGCCTTTGTGTTCGTGAGCATCTCCACACCCTTCTCACTCAAGTACAGCAGCACCGTCCATCTGGTGGAGACACCTATGTCCTGCCCTATCCTTGGGAGCATCTCGACAATTGTGACCTTCCTTCCCTCATTTGCAAGTTCTGCCGCGACATCACATCCAACTCCTCCTCCACCAATGACTACAACTCTGTCTCCGACCTCTGCATTACCAGCAAGAACGTCAAAAGCGGTTACAGCGTTCTCAACTCCGGGAATGTTCGGTATAATTGGTGAAGCACCTACAGCTATGATTGCAACATCCGGTTCCTCTGCCAGAACCTTTGCAGCGTCAGCTTCAGTGTTATACCTTACATCAACGCCGAGCTTCGGCAAAACGTTCATGAAGTATCTGCCAACTTCAGCAAACTCATAAGCCAGAGGTGATTTCGCAGCCAGGTTGAGCTGTCCTCCAAGTCTGTCAGTTTTTTCAAACAGCACAACCCTGTGTCCCTTTCTCGCCAGAAGCTCTGCAGCCATGCATCCTCCCGGTCCTCCGCCTACAATCACGACTTTCTTCGGTTTTTCAGTCTTCAAATTCTCAAATTCAGCCTCTCTCCCAACCATTGGATTCACCAGACAGGTTACAGGCTGTGCCTGCATCACCATGTCCATGCATCCCTGGTTGCAGGCTACACAGTATCTTATCTCGTCAAATCTGCCCTCTTTAGCCTTCTTTGGAAGCTCTGGGTCGGCAATCAAAGCCCTCAGCATGGCAATCATATCAGCCTTGCCCTCCTGCAGAATTTTTTCCGCAACAAACGGATCGTTAATGCGGTGAGATGCTATGACAGGAACGCTTACCGCACTCTTTATCTCAGCAGCAAGGTAAGCAAAACCCCCTCTCGGAACAAGCATTGTTGTCAGGGGCTTTCTCGACTCATGCCATCCCGCCATTACATTTATCGCCACAACTCCGGCATCTTCCAGAATCCTGGCTATCTGCTTCATCTCCTTTACAGTGTTGCCTCCTTCTATGAACTCATCTCCGGGAATCCTTATCATAATGGGATAGTTACCGCATTTCTCCCTGATTCTCTCTATAATCTCAACAGCAAACCTTGTTCTGTTTTCCAGACTACCTCCATATTCATCCGTTCTTTTGTTAGTAGCAGGACTGAAGAACTGGGATATGAGATAACCTGCAGAGCCTATGAGCTCCACCGCATCGAAGCCTGCTTTTTTAGCTCTCACAGCAGCATCCGCGAATTCCTCCTCAATTTGCAGTATTTCCTCCTTTGTAAGCTCTTTCGGTGTGCGTTTGGTGAAGATTGGTGGAGGTATGGGTGATGGTGCTACAGGAGTGCGTGAGGGGTCGAAGGAAATCTCGTATCTGCCGGGATGCCATAACTGAAGAGCACACTTTACGTCGTATTTGTGAAAAACATCGGCGATTTTCTTTAGCTCAGGAATATAATCGTCGGAGTGAGCAGCTATACCGCCAAAAAAGTGGGGTTCAATTTTTGCTATTCCAACAACTGCAAATCCTATACCACCCTTTGCTCTTTCCTCGTAGTATCTTAACAGCCTTTCTGTCGGTCTTCCGTCAGGGGTGTGGTAGTTTAGCTCAGCAGCGGGCATCACTATGCGGTTTTTGACCTTCATCCCTCCAAACTCAATGGGTTCAAAAAGCTTCATGTTTTACTGACCTGCTGTGTATGCTATAAAGCTTTCGAATCGATGTAGAATTTTAAGCATATTTTCCATTTGGTAGGAGCCAAAAGTCTTATAGGTAAACTGAAAGTCCAGAAGATTTATTACATGCTACACCGCTTTTATGAGAGCATTCTCCAAGACCGCAAAGCTTAACTAAGTTGAAAAGAAACTTACAATGGCTCCGCCTCTCACACCCGGGTGAAAAGCATGATCCCGGGTCGGTTGGCGGAGCTACACTCTTTGTTTTTTGTTTTTCCTCAACTGTTGAAGCTGTAAACGATACAGAAAACTTTAAAAAATCATCATCATCAATACATACATGAGATGGGGTTCTGCCTTCAAACTTGCCGTAAAAGCCTTCCTGCTGGGACTTATGTGGATCGTGGTTGGAATCCTCCTTCTCACTGGCGGTGTTTTTCTGTTCATCTCCGGTGTCAGGGTTCTTGCATTCCTTGCTGGTTTTGCGGGGTTCTTCTTCATGTTCTTCGGTCTGCTGGCAGCGGTTTTCAAGGCTGGCAGCAGTGCTTTTCTTGAAAAATACGAAGCTTTACAGAAACCCTTAGAAGTGGTATATGAAAAAGAAGGTCTTTCGATGATTCTTGGACAGCTTATTGACCAGGCCCTGACCAAGAGTCCGTCAAAAGGGAACCTTGTCAGAAACACTGAGGGCAACCTGGTTATTGAACTCACAGATATGAACGCTGCTGCTACCGTTGAGTTTAAAAATGGTAAAATAACGGTCTACAACGGAAAACCAGCAAAAGGAAAGTATTCATTAATCTCTTCTGATTTTGAAACGATAAATTCCCTTGCAACGGGAAAGGCGGGGTTGCTGAAGACGCTCGGGCTGATATTGAGGAGAAAGTTAAGAATAAAGGGCATAAGGATGGCAAGAAAGTTCCAGAAGCTTTTAGCCTAAAATCTTTTTTATGGCCTTTACCCCCACCTCGTATAACTCCTTAGCCCTTTCCTCAGTCTTGGCCTCAGCGTAAACCCTTGCAATGGGCTCAGTTCCTGAAGGGCGAATTAAAACCCATCCGTCCCTGAAGTCTATTCTTGCCCCATCTATGTGGTTTGCTTCCGGGAACTCCTCCTTCAGACCCTCAAGCAACCTCTTTTTCTCCCTGCATTCCACCTTGCCCTTCACAATGTGGTATCTCGGAATCTCGGCAGCAAGTTCGCTAAGCTTTTTTCCGGTCTCATCCAGAAGCTCAAGAACCTTTGCCACACTCATCCCTCCATCCCTCGCCACCAGATGTTCAGGAAAAATCAGACCTCCGTTTCCCTCTCCACCGAAGATGGCATTTCTTTCTATCATCACCTTTGCCACGACCGGAGAACCAACGGCTGTGTAAACAATTTCTCCTCCAGCCATTTTAACAGCATCCTCCACGCACTTTGATGATGAAACGGGAGTAACAACAACCCCTCCTTTATTTTTCTCAACGTAGTGCTTTGCCATTAATGCCAGCATCACGTCCTCATTAACGAAGTTTCCCTTTTCGTCAACAAAAACTGCTCTATCAGCATCTCCATCATGTGCCACACCGAAATCGGCTTTGAAGTCGACTACGGCTTTCTTCAGTAAATCCAGTGAAGCTTCAACTGGCTCAGGATTTCTCGCAGGGAATCTGCCGTCAGGATTGCAGTTTATCCCGTATACATCACATCCAAGCTCCTTCAAAATTTCTGGTGTTGTGAAACAGCCTGCTCCATTTCCGCAGTCAACCGCAACCCTGTAAGTTCTGTCAAGATTGACTGAATCAACAACAGCCTCAACATACCTCCTCAACCCTGAACTGTCGTGATAAAGCTGACCCACCTCATTCCAGCCAGCAATTCTGAACTTCTTGCTCATGTATATCCTCTCACTCTCCTCATCCATCTCTCTGTAGAACTCCACACCATTTTCCTGAACGAACTTTATCCCGTTGTACTCTCTCGGATTGTGGCTTGCGGTCACTATAACTCCGGCTGAACAATCTGTCTCCTTTACAAAAAACTGAAGGGCCGGGGTGGGAGCGATGCCTATATCAACAACATCACATCCAGTTGACATGATCCCGGAAGAAACTGCGGATTTAAGCATTGAGCTCGATATCCTCGTGTCGCATGCGATGGCTATTTTCCCCCGCTTCAGCGTTCCAATTGTTCTGCCAAGATTGAGAGCCATCTCAGCTGTGAGTTCGGAATTTGCAATTCCTCTGACACCATTTGTTCCAAAAAGCTCCCCCGCTCCTCCCGCTCTCATGGAAGCAATTCAGAATGAATGTTCAAAAATTTTTTTACCAAACTTTGATGCAGAACATTCATGAATTTACTTCAGCGACACCCGAAAGATTATCTGGCTTGCAGTCCTGAGCTTCCTTCTGATTTCAGGCAGTTCGTACATGTAGAGTGTTAGGACGCCATTGAGAATCCTGTCAAAACCAAAAGCTCTTTTTATAAATTCAGCGTGAAGTTTATCTCTAACATAAATCACCCTTTCCCCACCAATGTCGTTCATTTCGAGAATTATTGGGATGCGAAATCTTTCCCAGTCAAGCTCGTCTACATACTTGGCTATGAACTCAAGTTCCCTTTTTTCTATGTAGTATTCATTCCCATCCTTCGCTTTAATTGTCGGATCTTTTTCTTTCAACATCTCGGCCAGACTTTTTGTTTTCTGAGGCATGTGCCTGTTTACAGCCTCAATCATCTTTGCAAGGGTTTTTTCATCCATTTACAAAACCTCCAGTTCAATCCAATTTTCTTTCCTAACTCCAAGCATATCTGCAGCACTGCCTTCTCTTACGCTAAGTTCAAGGGTTCCGAAACTTCCTATCAGCGAGAGAGGTTCACCCTTTTCCACATCAGAGTACGTTTTCACCAATGGAAATTCAACACCCCTGCAGTAAAATCTTTTTCCCTTCACTTCCCTCAGATTTGTGACAACGTTTCCAAATCTATCAATGTAAACAACCCTGCACCTCACCTTGGTGTCGCTGATTGTGTAATCAAAAAGTTCAAGCTGCTTAAGATTCAGGACATCAAACTCTTCAAAGTAGGTATAATCCTCATTCAAAATCATTGCTGCTGCAGGGGCGAAAATATCTCTCCCGTGGAAGGTTGCGGAGAGGTCTCCAACCAGCTGAGATATTTCAGCCTTGATTGAGTAAACTGCCTTAATTCCATCCTCAACTGCTGAGGGGTAGAGAAGACCGTTATCAGGGCCGATGAAGGTGTGGTTCTTTCCCTCTATCAAAACAGCTCTTCTTTCCGTCCCAACCCCCGGATCCACAACTGCCACGTGCACGGCATTCCTGAAGTATCTGTATGAGTGATAAAGCAGAAAAGCACCCTGAAAGACGTTCTGAGGTTCAATGCTGTGGGTTATGTCCACAATCCTTGCTTCAGGGTACAAGCTTAGAATAACTCCCTTCATCACTCCGGGATAGAAATCACCGAAATCCGTCAGCAGTGTCACGACCTTCATGTTCCGAACATCATCCTTATTCCATTTCTCAACGCCGGAGCCAGGCCAAGGACAACCAGTACGAATTTTACAAAGTTTTTAAGGTTTTTATCTTCTTCGGTGTCAAGGAAGTAAATAATGGCGTAGAAAACAAAAAACTTTACCACAGGCAGTATTGCAGGGCCAAACTTTTCAATCAGGTATCTGGGGAGGACGTGAAGTTCCCAGTAACCCAAATATGAGATTCCGAAAAAAGTCTCGAATCCATCAAGCATGTGGGAGAAGATGACAAGCATGCTGAGATTGTTTCTCATTGGTTTTAGCGAGACTGCATAAAATAGCGCGGAACAGAGTGCAGCAAGACCAACACCGGCTGGAATAACCCATGCGTTAAAGACAGGAAGATTTACGAAAAGCAGGATAAGAACTCCTGAAGCAAGAACAAGTCCGATGGCTGAGTAAGGCCTGTAGTATCTATCTCCGTAGAATTTGAGGGACAGCAAGAGCGTCGGGAATGCAACTAAGAAAATCAGGATATATATAAAAGGAGTCATGAAGATGTAGGAAATTGGCGGATTGAGGAATCCGGCATCCTCGACAACTCTCACAGACGACCCGAGGAGAATGTAAGGAATGTTTGCATAGACAAACTTCTCGTCAAACTCAAGCCTCTTACTGAGAAACCTGTAAAGGACGTAAACAGCAACAATCAGAATTCCAGCCCATGTAAGCGTGTTCACCACATTGTATCCTTCCTTGTAAACAATAGAATCGATATAGTACTTTTTAACAAATCCCCAGATATCCATGGAGGTAATTGGCTGTCAGCTAAATAATCTTACCATACGAACTAATACGTATTCATTTGTTTTGATACTTTACGCACTTTACCAACCAAAATGCTTATAAAACGATTTCTGACTACAGCCAAAAAAAGGGGGTGATAGCATTATAGAGGTCGCAAGAGACGAGGAGAGGGGAAATTACCTCTACTTCAGCTTTGAAAAGTGTGTGGGATGCGGAATGTGCGAGTCAGTTTGCCCCAAATCAGCGATTAGCGTAATTAGGAACGGTAAAGGATTCGAAGTTGATATCAGCGATAACTGTGCCGTCTGTGGAACTTGCAGCGATTTTTGCCAATTTGGAGCTCTGAAGTTTTTCAGGGATGGTAAAGAAGGTGGGGTTTATACTGAAATTTTGAAAGAAGAAATTGGATTCAAGAAAGTTGATGTAAATCCTCAGGACTGTATTTTATGCTCACTCTGTATGAAAGCCTGTCCAAGAGATGCGATTAAAGTTGTGAGAAGTGTTGACATCCGGAAGTTGAGAAGGGGTGATATAAGCATAGGTGAGGGATGCATAGAATGCAGACTGTGCGTTGAGAACTGCCCGACCAAGGCGATAAAGGTCTACCACGGAAAGCCTGTTATTGATGAAAACAAGTGCATTTACTGTGAAATATGCTCAAAGATCTGCCCGATGGATGTCATTACAGTTCGCTGCGATTCGTGCAGGATATTTGAGCAGAGAAAAGATGCCGTTATCGGAACGGTTATAGTTGATGAAAGCTCCTGCTCCACATGCGGAATGTGCAGAGAGGCATGTCCAACTGGAGCCATAAAGATTGAGAGGATATTTGAAGGAGAGCAGGAGTGGATCAGAGAAAGATGTCTCGAGACCTGCACGGTCTGCAGAGATGTCTGTCCGAACAGCGCCATTTCTTACGTCTACGATCCTGAAAAGAGAGTCGTTTTCAGTGACAGATGCAACTTCTGCGGTACGTGTGAAAGATACTGTCCCGGAGAGGCAATAGAGATCAGAAGAAGGTTAAGAGAGGAGATAGAGGTTGAATTCAGGAAATTTGAGAGAAGCAGGAAAAAGGAAATAAAAGTCAGAGAGTTTTGTATTGGCTGCGGAATTTGTGAGAACATATGTCCCGTGAGCTACAATGGTAACACAATAGAAATCGTGAACGGAAGGGCTGTGGGAAGAGTGAGCGAAACCTGCACTGCCTGCGGTCTTTGCGTTGTGAACTGTCCTGTTGAAGCTATCGAGGTAAAAGAGCTTAAAGAAAAAGTGTAACGAAAAGCAAATATATTCGCATTTTTTCTTTCTTCCATGGGAAGAAAGGCTATCGTTGACAGAAGAAAATGTGCTTACTGTGGCGCGTGCGTTGCTGTCTGTCCTGCAGATGCAAATGAACTTATCGAAACTTTTCTCGAAATTTACGATGAAAGATGCACGGGATGCGGTATCTGTGTGAAGATGTGTCCGATGGGAGCACTGGCAATGGTGGAGGTGGATTGATGTACGACGTGGTTGTAGTTGGAGCCGGGCCGGCAGGGAGCATGGCAGCAAAGACTGCGGCAGAGCAGGGATTGAACGTTCTTCTGGTTGAAAAAAGGCAGGAAATCGGCACACCTGTAAGATGCGCTGAGGGTATAAGCAGGGAAAGCATAGAGAAATTTTTTGAAGTTGACAAAAAATGGATAGCCGCAGAAGTGGTGGGGGCGAGAATATATGCTCCCGATAAAACTGAAATCGTAATGTCAGAGGATATGGCTGGAAATGAGGTTGGTTACGTTCTTGAGAGGAAAATCTTCGACCGCCATGTTGCAAGACTCGCAGCTAAAGCCGGAGCGGAGGTTTACGTTAAAACCACCATGATTGACTTTGAGAGGAAAGATGGGAAGGTAAAGTTGAAGTTGAGGAAACTTGGGGAGGAATGGGAAGTTGAGACAAAGATTTTAATTGGTGCTGATGGGGTTGAGAGCAAGATTGGAAGAAAAGCTGGAATCATAAAAACCCTCAAGCTAAATGAAGTCGAAAGCTGTGCTCAGTATCTCATGACAGGGCTCGACATTGACGAGAACTACACCCACTTCTACCTCGGCAGAGAAATCGCTCCAGGAGGTTATGCCTGGATATTTCCGAAGGGAAACGGTTCCGCCAACGTTGGGATAGGTGTTTTGCCGAAGATGGCCGAAAAAACAGCCAGGGAGTATCTTGATGCGTTCATCGAGAAAGAGGGGATTGAGGGCAAAATTGTTGAGTTTGTTGCAGGTGCTGTTCCGGTTTATGGGGAGATTGAGACAGCAGTTGCAGACAACATAATGCTTGCAGGCGATGCTGCATACCATGCTGATCCTATAACAGGAGGTGGAATTGCAAACGCATTATCTGCAGGTTATTATGCAGGAAAGGTTGCTGCTGAGGCTGTTAAGAGAAATGATTTTTCTGCAAACTTCCTCAGAAAATACGACGATCTGTGGAAAAATGATTTCGGAAGGAAGCTAAGGCGGAACAAAAAGCTTCAGCTCAAGTTCATCGAAATGGATGATGCACTTCTCAACAAGCTTGCAGGAGCGATTGCCGGCAAAAATTTGAGGGAAATGAGCGTTGCTGCCATAGTCAAGGAGCTTTTGAAGGCGCATCCAAAACTTCTCTGGGACCTCAAGGATCTGTTTTAACCTTTTCAAACCTTCTTCAATGCAACCCTTTTAACACCCTTCTTTGCCACAACAACTCCGGATGAATATCTTCCATGCACGGGTATCGTTGAGGAGTCTATTCTGATGCAGTATCCGTCTTCACTCATGATGAAAGCCTCTTCTCCATTGCATGCTGCTATGAAAGTTAGCTTGCCGGTTTTTTCTGAAATCTTGTAACCTATCATACCCATCGAACCTCTTCCAACGAATCTGAACTCATCAGCATTGCATCTTTTTCCGTAGCCCTTTTCTGTAAACATAAGCAAATGATTACCCTCAGAAGCGTTCATCCAGGCTATCCTGTCGCCCTCTCTTAGCTTAATTGCTATAACACCCTTTGCATTTCTGCCGTATTCAGGAACGTCTCTCTCCCTGAGCCTGACAACGTTCCCGTTGGCTGTTGCAATGAATACGCTATCTCCTTCCAGAATCTCAGCCTGCAGTATCTCTCCAGCAGATGCCCTTATCCCTGATCGCTTTGCATTCTCGAATTCGATCAGCGAAACCTTCTTTATGTAGCCATCCGGAGAAAGGATAACCACCTGCTTTTCATTGAAATCCTTAACACCCAGAGCGGAGACAACTTTTTCACCATTTTCAAGTTTTATCATCCTTTTTAAGGTGGTACCCTTTGCCGTTCTGTCCATTTTTGGAATCTCGTAGGTGTTGATCCAGAAAACCCTGCCGGTATTTGTGAAAATAAGCAACTTGTCAGTGGTGTTGCATACTCTGAAAACCGTTATTTCATCACTCTCAGAAATTTCCGCCCCTATAACCCCAACACCACCTCTCGACTGCATTCTAAACTCGTCCAGAGACATTCGTTTTGCGTATCCTTCAGCAGTAATCAGAACAGCGTTTTCTTCCTCCTCTATGAGATCCGCTGTTGATATCTCCTCCACCTCTCCAGTTATCTCTGTTCTCCTTTCATCACCGTATTTCTCCTTTATTTCTCTTAACTCATTCACGATTATGGCATCTATCTCCTCAGGATTTGCAAGAATTGACCTGTATTCCTCTGTTTTTCTCTTAAGCTCCTCATGCTCTTTAAGAAGTGCATCAATCTCAATTGCGGTTAACTTCTGAAGACGCATCTGCAGTACCGCATCAGCCTGTTTTGCGGTGAGAGAGTAGGCTTCAATTAACCTCTCCCTTGCCTCTGAAGGAGATGATGAGGACTTTATAATGCTGATGGCGTTGTCAATATCCTTAACAACAACCTTCAAACCCTTCACGATGTGAAGTCTTTCCTCAGCCCTTTCAAGTTCGTACTGTATTCTCCTCCTTACGATCTCTCTTCTGTGATCAACAAAAAGTGCAATGAGCTCTTTAAGATTGAGAATCCTCGGTTCATTTTCAACGAGAGCGAGATTGATGATTCCGAAGGTCGTCTGAAGGCTGGAATAGGCATACAGCTTCTTAATAACCGTTTCGGGATTTGATCCAGATTTAAGCTCTATAACAACCCTGATCCCCTCTCTATCCGATTCGTCCCTTATGGTTCTTATTTCATCTATCTTTTCTCTCGCAAGTTCGGCGATGTTCTCAACAAGCCTTGCCTTGTTTACCGTGTATGGCACTTCTCTGATTATTATCGCATTCTTCTCAACTTCAACCCTTCCCCTGACCGTCACCTTTCCCTTTCCGGTAAAATATGCTTCTCTGATACCATCGACTCCAACTATAACACCTCCCGTTGGAAAATCCGGACCCCTGATGTATTTCATAAGTTCCTCGATTGAAATATCCGGGTTCTGGATGTAGGCGATGATACCGTCGCACACTTCAGCGAGATTGTGGGGAGGAATGTTGGTCGCCATCCCAACAGCTATTCCACTTGAACCGTTTATCAGCAAATTCGGTATCTTTGAGGGCAGAACAACAGGCTCCTTAAGTGTAGCATCGAAGTTGGGCATGAAGTCAACGGTGTTCTTTTCTATATCAGCCAGCATCTCCTCCGCAATCTTTGTAAGCCTCGCTTCAGTGTATCTCATCGCTGCGGGAGAATCTCCATCAATGCTTCCAAAGTTTCCCTGACCGTCAACAAGAGGATAGCGCATTACGAAGTCCTGTGCCAGCCTTACCAAGGCGTCATAAACTGCCGAATCACCGTGGGGGTGATACTTACCCAGAACTTCTCCAACTATTCTGGCGGATTTCCTGTAAGGACGGTTGCTGAGAAGCCCCATCTCGTACATTGCGTAGAGAATTCTTCTCTGAACAGGTTTAAGACCGTCCCTCACATCCGGAAGTGCCCTGCCAACAATTACACTCATTGCGTAGTCTATGTACGAACTTTTCAACTCCTCGCTGATGTCCCTGAGCAACTCCATTGTGAAAGTTCAGCGGAAGTGTTTAAAACTTTGAGCGAAAGAGTTTTAATTCAAGCTGGTTAAAAAGGAGTGAGCCGAGGTAGCCTAGCAGGTCGGGGCGCCTGACTCATAATCAGGAGGTCGGGGGTTCGAATCCCCCCCTCGGCACTGATGAACAATCACGGGTGTGTGTAAACTGCGGTCAGCTCCCCGTCTGCAGATTCTATTCTGCAGAAAGCAAACCTCTCAAACTGCACAACTTTTCCCACATCCCTAATCGCATTTCTTTCAACCAAACCCTTTGCTTCATTTTCACCTAAAACCTTTCCCGGAATTGCCTCGCTTTCAGGAAGCCAGTGGATTATATTTTTCCCCTTCTTCACGTCTCCAAGCTCAAAACCCCTGAACTCCGCTTTCTCATCAAGAAGAATGTTGCAGAAATCTTTAAGTCTCACCACCTGCCCCTTAAGCCTCTCAAAGTCATCTCGGGTGATGTATACCACCCTTTCACCTTTAAGCCTCCTTTTCTCACCGGTGTGAGGGTTCAGGGGGAGTTCAACATCCCTTTCTTCTGGCAAATTGGTTATCTCGATCTTCACCGGTTCCCAGACAAAGAAGTACCTGTTGGATTTTGGGTCTACAATCTTTCTGTTCTCTGCATAAAGGTTTTTCAGGCTTATTGACACATCATTCTCCCCTACACCAAGTGAAATGAAGAAGTTTCTTATGGCTTCAGGTTCAAATCCCCTTCTCCTGAATGCCATTAACGTCGGCAACCTTGGATCATCCCATCCCTGATACTTGCCTCTCTCTATATCTTTCCTTAATGAAGAAGTCGAGAGTTTTCCAAATTCAAAGATCTTAACCCTGCCCCAGTGCTTCGTAACCGGATACTTCCATCCGAAGTAATTGTAGATGTACTTTTGCCTTTTCTCAGAATCTATTAAGTCCTTTCCCCTGAGGATGTGAGTTACACCCAGAAGGTGGTCTTCAATGGCGGATTCAAAATCAAGAGTAGGGTAAACCACGAATTTGTCTCCAACGAGTGGATGGGGTTCCTTTATTATTCTGAAAGCCACCCAGTCCCTTATTGCCGGATCTTTGTGCTTCATATCTGTCTTAATCCTCAGAACAACCTCTCCCTCCTCGTAATCCCCTTCAAGCATTCTGTCCCAGATTTCGAGGGCATCCTCTATGCTTGTGTTTCTGTGCGGACACTCCTCACCGCTATCTCTGAACTTCTTGAACTCGGTCTGACTGCAGAAGCACGTGTAAGCTTTGCCCATTTCAATAAGCTTCCTTGCATAATCGTAGTAAATGGCGATTCTTTTTGAGGCATAAATGACCCCGTCGGGTTTATAGCCGAGCCATTCGATGTCTTCCAGGTACCAGTCATAAGCTTCAAGCATGGGTCTCTTTGTTCTTGGATCCGTGTCATCGAATCTGATAAAGTATTTGCCCCTGTACATCCTTGTGTATTCTCCATTGATTATTATACCTCTTGCAGAACCGAGTGTTGGAGGTCCGTTGGGGTTTGGGGCAAACCTCATCACAACCTTACCCTCCTCAGCTCCCTCAAGTTCAGGAAGTCCCTTAACTTCAGCTTTTTTAGTCTCAACTTCAACACAAAATCTCTGAATCAGCTTCTCCTTTTCGTTCTCGGGAAGTCCCTCAAACTCTCTTATGCATTCTTTAACGAGTCCAAGAACCTCTCTTGCTCTCCCCCGTAATTCAGGATTCTCTGCCATTACCTTGCCCATCACAGCTTTTTCGTCTGGCTTTCCGTACTTTAACGCATTCTGGACTACGTATTTCATTATGACTTCTTTCACAGCCGAACATACGGGTTGGGAAATATAAAGGTGATGAAAGTTTTAAATTCAGAGAAACGAAATTGAGGGGTTATGGCAGTATCGAGCAGTTTGGCTCTGCTGATCTCAATAGCTGTCGTTTTAATTCTGATAAGGAAAATAAACATAGGACTGGCTCTCTTTGCAGGCTCTGCAATACTCGCTTACCTTTCTTTCGGTTTTGATGGCTTCATTATCATGTTAAAAGCCCTTGCGAACCCTCAGACGATAGAAATAGCTGTCATGGTCATTCTTGCATTTACTCTCGGTTATTCGATGGAGTACTTCGGATTGCTCAACAGAGTCGCTTCCGGACTCTCTGAATCTTTTGGAGCATACAGCTTCCTGCTGATCCCTCTTCTGATAGGTTTGCTACCCATGCCAGGCGGTGCCCTCATTTCTGCAGTTATGCTTGCTCCTCTGGCTAAAATGTATAAGATATCTCCAGAAAAAGCCACTCTGCTCAACTACTGGTTCAGACATATATGGGTCACATTCTGGCCATTGTATCCAAATGTCATTATCGGTGCGGCAGTTGTAAACGTTGACTATCTCCACTTTGCTTCTGCAACCTTTCCCATCGGAATTTTTGCCATGCTGTCAGGATTAATACTGACAAAAGGCATGGAAAGAAGGTTCAGAATTTCGGGAGATACTGTGGATTCACTTGTCAACCTTTATCCAATAGCCATACTCCTTGTTTTCTCGGTTTTTCTGAAAATCAGTCTTTTATTATCTCTCCTGATAGCCATTGCCACATTATGTGTTCACAAGAGGGCTAAATTTAGCGATTTTGTGAGTATTTTCAGAAAAACAATCGACAGGAAAATCATAATGCTCGTTTTTGCGGTTATGGTTTACAAATCCGTAATAGAGACAAGCGGTGCGGCAAAATCCATATTTGCTGATATTTCTGGATTTCCAGCACCCTTGGCTGCATTTCTCCTGACATTCCTGGTTGGATTTGCAACCGGAATCGAAATGAGCTACTCTTCCATAGCTCTGCCCCTTCTGACTTCCTTTACCGGCTCTGGAGTGGTTATAGCGGAGAACTTAATGATCGTTATCGCTGCAGGCTATCTTGGAGTCATGCTCTCTCCAATGCACCTCTGCTACATTCTCACCGCTGAGTACTTTGGTACAGAAATTGGTAAAACCTACAGGCAGCTTTTGACAGTTGCAATGGTTACAGCGGTGCTTGTTTGGGTGACGTATCTGGTGATTTAAGAATAAAAAAATGAAAGCTATCTCATGTAGTAATCCCTGTACTTTTCTCTCAGAGTTCGCTTGCTGAACTTTCCAACGCTTGTTTTTGGTATCTCATCTGTTAGAATTATGTCGTCAGGAAGCTGCCATTTTGCAAACTTCTGTTTCAGGTGTTCGTAAAGTTCCTCTTTTGTCAAGCTTTCCTTGAATTCGGGTTTTGGAACAACCAATGCGAGCGGTCTCTCCTCCCACTTTGGATGTGGGACGCCGACAACACACGCTTCAAAGACCTTCGGATGTGCCATCAGGTAGTTCTCCAGATCAACGCTGCTTATCCATTCTCCACCGCTCTTTATCAGATCCTTGAACCTGTCGACAATTTTAATGTATCCCCACTCATCAATGGTTGCAGCGTCACCGCTCCTCCACCATTTTAACAGCCCGTCCTCAATAAATGATTCGAAAGTTCTTGGATCCTTGTAGTAGCTCTCCGTAACCCAGTGACCCCTTATGCATAGCTCACCGATTGTCTTACCGTCGTGCGGGAGTTTGTTTCCATTTTCATCAACCAGCATCACCTCTATGCCGAAAGCAGGAATTCCCTGTTTCCTTTTAAGCTCCCAGATTTCTTCCTCGCTGAGCTTTTCTCTCAGCTCCGGTTTCACGTAGTTGTAGCATACCAGTGGAGAAGTTTCGGTAGCCCCGTAAGCGTGAATTATCTCTATTCCGAATTCCTTGAGTCCCTTCATAACCGCAAGAGGTGGCTCTGTTGCTCCACTCCAGGCTCTGATGTTGAACATCGGCTTTGGTTCTACCTTCTGAAGGTAATTGAGCATTGGAAGGAAGATTGCCGGTGCTCCGGCGGTTGCTGTTACCTTTTCGCTCTTCATCAGCTCAATAACCGGAGCAAGGTTGTCAACTGCATACCTTCCCGGAAAAACAAGTTTGGTTCCTGCCATTGTCGCAGCAAAAAACACGCCCCACCCGTTTGCATGAAACATCGGGACGAGCTGCATGTAAACGTCTTCAGGCTTTAAACCGAGACCTACTGCTGCGACCATCGAGTGCAGAACCATAGATCTGTGCGAGTAGTAAACTCCCTTCGGATTGCCAGTGGTGCCGGAGGTGTAGCATGCTGCAAACGCTGACCTCTCGTCAACCATAGGGAAATCGTAGTTTTCACCAGCATTTTTAATAAGCTCCTCGTAGCTGTACACCTCGGGCAGTTTTGTTTCGGGAAGCTCTCCATCAGTCATAACAACGTATTTCTCAGCACCTATGTAAGGGGCTATTCCTTCGGCAATCGGCAACAGAGACTCATCAACGAATACAACCTTCGCACCGCTGTGGTTTGCAACATAAACAATCTCTTTCGGATGCAGTCTCAAATTCATCTCAAGCAAAACTGCTCCGATTCCGGGAATGGCGAAGAACAGCTCGAAGAATCTGTGGGTGTTCCAGCTGAGAACTCCCACCCTGTCCCCAACATCCACACCTAAACTTTCAAGGGCATTGGCAAGCCTCGACACTCTTTTGAAAGCCTCACCGTAACTGTATCTGAACAGACTGCCATCAAGATTCCTTGAAACGATTTCTCTCTCCGGAAAGCTGGTAGCTGCATACTTCAGTATGTTCAGAATGTTTAGCTGGTAGTCGTCCATCATAGTTGACGGAAAACCCTTCACATACCGCATGATAAAATTAGATTGAAATGATTATTTAAGATTGTTGGTGATGGGTTGAGAGTTTACGGAGTTTCAGGGTGGTGGAGAAATGATTTCCGTTGTGGCTGATCAATTTCACAGTCGACTTACGAATTCCTCTATGCTTTTGCTGACTTCCTCCGGTTTCTCAAGAATAACACAGTGTCCCGCATCTTCAACAACTACAAGCTTTGAGTTCTTTATCAGTCTTTTGAGTTCTTCCGATTTGCTTACAGGAAGCAGAGCATCCTCCTTACCAGCAATAATCAGAGTGGGCTTCTCAATCCTTTTCGCAATCTCTTTCAAATCAATAGTTGTTAAGGTTCTGTAGGTATTCATCGCTGAATGCAATGGCGTGTGCGTCATTACCTGTTCCAGAATCCACTTTCTTACTTCCTTAGCTTTCCTTCCAACTGCAAGTCCGGTTACGTATTCTGCTGATTTCCTGTATGATAAAGTGGCAATTAGTCTCGCGACCGGATAACCAAGTTTATGTAAGCTTCTAATTTTTGCCCCACCACCAATGAGAACGAGTCCGAGTACATTTTCAGGATGTTCGCTGCAGTACTTCATTGAAATCATTGTGCCGAAGGAATGACCGATAAGGACAAATTTACTCAAGCCCGCTTCTTTAACAACAAGATCAAGGTCTGATACGAAGTTCTCAAATCTGTAATGCTCGCTTTCAAGCGGTTTGTCGGATTTTCCATGTCCCCTGTTGTCGAGAAACACCATTTTGTATTTTCCTGCAAAATAATTCCTCTGTTCTTTCCACCAGTTCATATTCGCAGTCCAGCCGTGAACAAAGACCAAAGGTGGCTCAGCACCCTCCTCCACCTCGTAGTAAACTTTTACTCCACCATTACCATTTACGTATGGCACGATTAAATTGAATTAATTGAACTTAAAAAATTTTTGTTCTAAAGTTTTATCTTCATGGCGATGTTCAGCAGTTTCTTCCATTTCTCATACTTGTCTCTGATGTCCTCTTTTCTCTCAAAAACATCGCTGAAGGGCATGCAGAAGTCTCTGTTCCACTTTCCAATTGCCCTTCCAGCAACGAGATGTGCTCCAAATGACGTTCCGGAAAGTATTGCTCCTCTCTCAACGGGAATTCCGGTCACGTCTGCTATTCTCTGAAGGAAAAAGTCGTTGGACGACATCTCTCCATCGCATCTAATCCTCTTAAGCTCCACCGGAAACTCCTTTTTCATTATATCAACAATCTCCGCTATTCTGAAGGCTAAGGATTCGAGAAGTGCCTTGGCAATATCTTCCCTTGTCATTGCATTTGATATGCCGTAGAGAAGACCTGGCATGGAAACGTAGTAAGGTGTTGCCAGTCCGGTAAAAGATGGAATCAGCAGCATATCCTCATTCCTGGATTTGAATGCCATCTCAGATGTCTTTGCCACATCATCGTAGATACCTATCTCCTTCAGCTTTTCCACAGCAGAACCGCTGTAAAAAAGCATCCCCTCCATCATGTATCGCGTTTCTGATTTAAGCTTCCATGCTATCAGTGGAAGCAAACCTCCGGTAGAGGCTTCCGGTTCCTCACCAACATTCAGGTCAACGAACGTCCCCGTTCCATTTGTTACCTTCAACTCCCCCTTCTCCCAGCATCCAAGCGCGTAAAGGGATGCAGACTGATCAGCAATAACTCCGGTTATTGGTACATTCCTGTACTCACCAAATATTCTGTCGCTCTCAAGAGTTTTCGGAAGCATTTCTTCATCAGCACCGACAATTTCAAGAATTGGCTCGCTCCATCTCATGTAGTAAGAATCGTAAAGTCCAGTAGCAGCAGCATTGGAGTAATCTGTCAAATGCTCTCCGGTGAGTCTGTAAACAATCCAGCTATCCACAGTCCCGGCCTTTAACTCGTACTTCTCTTTTTTCTCACCAAGCTCTCTTAACATCCAGCAGAGCTTTACACTCGTATGGTTGGGTCGGATGGAGAGTCGGGAGAGAGTTATGAGCCACTTCACCCTTCTTTTATTCTTCAGAGTTGGAAGTAACTTCACAACACCTCTTGCGATCATCCCTGCTGTTCTGGCCATTCTTATTGTTGCATCTCTGTTCATTTCTTCTGAAAGAGCATTGCCCCTCATATCCTGCCATCCAAGTGCATTGAATACCGCCCTGCCAGTCTTTCCATCCCAGAGGACCGCAGTGGTTCGCTGGTTTGTGATGGCGATAGCCTCAACATTGTATTCATCAATGGCCATGTCCGCAAACATCTGACATTTCCTGGCCAGATCTTCAGCATCGAATTCAACAAAGCCCGGTTTCGGGTTGTACTTGATGACAGGCTCCTTTTTCAGAGCCACCAGCATGCGCTCATCGTAAATTGCAAGCTTAACTGTTGTTGTGCCGGCATCGATCACCCCTATCATAGGACATCAGCCATCAGTTCAACAATATCCTTTCCATTTAGAGCTTTCCTGCATGAAGGACAGGCGGTGACAATTTCATAATCGAAATGTTTTTTCCTTCTTTCAGCAACCCTCTCCGCCATTTCAGGAGCAATATATCTGTAAACCCCGCCATAGCCACAGCAGTGGGTATCCTTTCCGCTGAATACCGGATCGTGAACTTTAAAACCCATCTCTGCAAGCAGTTTTCTCGGTTCCTCCACTAAATCAAGTTTCCTTGCCAGAATGCACGGGTCATGGTAGGACACATCCCCACCGATCCTAACAGGCTTGAGAACTGCAAGAATGTGAGCAGCCTTTATGCCATTCTCCCTCATCACGTGCACGCAATGCGGGCAGTTGCTGATAACTCCCTCATACCTCGACGTTATTTGCCTTAGCTTTGCAATTTTTTCCCTGAATTTATCGCTCAGACCAAGCTCATGGTAAGGCATTCCGCAGCAGTCAACATTTGCTAAAGCAAAGTCAACACCGAGCTTCTCCAGCACCTCTACTGTTGTATCAAAAAGGTCGCTCTCGAAAGTTCTGCATCCGGGAAAGTAGAGTACTCTCCCATTTCTTTCCTCAATTTGAATTTTTACCGATCTCTCAAACCTCTCGATTGCCTTAAGAGCCGTTTCTCCTCCTCTGAAAGCTCTCAGGTTCTCGTTCACGCTAATACCCATTGGACATGCATTCCTGCACGCATCACACGGAAGGCAGTGGTAAATTGCCTCATCTGTCTCACCAAGGTATGCAAGCCTTGACTTCACGGAAGGTGAGACCGTGAGTCTTCTCTCAGCATCAAAAGTTGGACAGACGTGAAGGCACATGTTGGGGCAGAGCATACACTTCGTAACTTCATCAGCCTTTCCGAGCCTCGGAATAACTTTGGCCAGCCTTAACTTCGTTTTCAGGTCAGTATTGGTGATAATTCTCGAAATCAGCTTCGGATTTATCACAGCATCACCCCTCTGTTCAAAATATTTCTCCTGTCAAGAACGCTCTTTAAGTCCCTCAAGAGAGGATAGTAACCCCCGATCTCGGCTGAAAGCCACCTCTTCCTCAGCCTCCCCACACCGTGGTGATGTGTGAGATTTCCACCATTCTTTAACGAAGCTTCGATGGATTTTCTCCAGACTTCAGCGTAGTAGCTTTCAATGTCCTCAGGCAGCCCGGCAAAGGTGAAGTAGAAGCACAGACCATTCTCGTAGAAGTGAGAGGCGTGGGCTGATGCGGTTACAGTCCCCTCAACGCTTCTTATCGCCTTTAAAACTTCCGAATACACCCTCTCTGCATCCTTCCAGAAGCATGCCACTTCAATTGTGTCGAAAATGAACCCGAGGGGGACGATTCTGCTTATATCGGACACATCAAACCTCTTTTCGAGCCATTTTTCAGCTCTTCCATCCACCAGTTTCCCATTAACAATTTCTTTTGCCTCTTTCAGTTTTGCATAAGCACTTACACCCTCAAAAACCGCAATGAGTGTGAACGATTCCGAGTCAAAGTACCTCAAGCTCTCCTCATCATCAAAAATCCTCATCAGAGCGGGTTTTAGCTGCATAAGGACTTTTGCATCCTTTACCGCATCCTTAATACCCTCATATTCCACCGAGAGGGTCAGAAACTCCTCCGGTATAGGAAAGATCTTCAATACTGCTTCAGTCACAACACCAAGCATCCCCTCACTTCCCACAAAAATTCGCTTTAAGTCCGGCCCCGCTCTTCTTGGCGTTGCTCTCTCTACAACAATCTCTCCATCGGGCAGAACGGCAGTCAGTGAGACAAGAAGGTTTTCGATATTTCCATAGCCAGTTGAGAACTGACCGCTTGCGGCTGTGGCAATCCATCCTCCGACGGTGGAACAGTAAAGGCTCTGTGGTGAGTGACGGAGCGTGAAATTACGATGGTTGAGAATCTTTTCCAATCTCCCTCCCACAACCCCCGCTCCCGTTCTAACGAGCATGTTCTCCTCATCAACCTCCACGAAGTCAAGACCGAGAGTTGAGATCACTATTCCCCCCTCGTAAGGTGTGGCTGCATCGATGACACCGCTTCCACCACCAAAAATGTAAACAGGAACACCGTAGGCATTTGCAATCTGAAGGATTTTTGAGACTTCCTCTGTTGTTTTCGGGAATGCTACTGCCTGCGGTAAAGCGGGAAACTCTTTTTTCAAAAGCTTTGGAAGATGGAGAGGATTGTAGTCCTTGCAGTAGGCAATTCTGTCCTCGATGCTTGCTGAAACTCTAACCCCGGCCGATTTTAGCTCCTCCAGCGCTTTTTCTATCATTTACTCTCCACCGTCCTTAATTTCACAGCGGTTCCGTAAGCCAGCAATTCAGCTGCTCCGGCCATCGTCTGAGAGGTTGCAAACCTTACGTTAACAACAGCATCGGCACCTAACTTTTTTGCCTCATTTAACATTCTGTTAAGAGCCTCCATTCTGGCGTCTCGGAGCATTTCGGTGTATTCCTGAATTTCCCCTCCAACAATATTTTTCAAAGCAGCAAGAATGTCCTTTCCGATATGCTTTGCTCTCACAGTGTTTCCAAAAACAACTCCAAGAATCTCCTCAATTTCATAACCCGGAACGGATTCTGTGGTTGTAACGATCATTCTCTCACCTCCTCTATCTTTTTCTCCCTTCCACCAAAAAGGATGAGAGCAATTCCTAAAACTATTAGAGCCGTGTCAAGAATGAAGAGGAAGGGCAGGGCAATTTCGAGAATGACTCCTGCCACAACAAAAACCAGCCCCCATCTGACGTGGCTTTCCATAATTCGTATCAGGTTAAAAATATATAAAAACTTACTCCATGAAGACTTGAAGATCTAACTCCACAGAGATATAGGTGTTAGGCATTGCAGGACAAAAATCAGAAAGGAAAATGTTATATGGATACTCTCTTAATTCCTGCATGCCGGGTATAGTCCCCCACAGGCACTGTGTGATCTGCGGTAAAGCCATTGAACCGGAAAAGCAGGTTTGCAGCGATGCGTGTGAGGAAATCCTGAACAAGGAAAGAAAGAGACAGAGGAATTTCATGATTCTGATGTTTGGCATTCTGATAGCGCTGCTCCTGCTAATGTGGCTGCCTTATATTCATTAACACACACATTCCTCTCCCGGAACCGGGACAGGATATCTTGAGGTAAGGCAGGCCAAGCAGTAATCCGCTCCCCCAACAGCTTCAAGCAGTCCTTCCAAGCTTAAATATGCCAAACTATCCGCTCCAAAAATTCTTCTTATCTCTTCAACAGTGTGGTTTGCCGCTATTAATTCTTCTCTCGATTTCATGTCTATGCCGAAGTAGCACGGGGCTATGATAGGCGGAGAGCCAATTCTCATATGCACTTCCTTCGCACCGGCATCTTTTATCATCTGAATGATTCTTCTTGAGGTTGTGCCCCTGACTATACTGTCATCCACCAGAACAACTCTCTTTCCCCTTACATTTTCTCTCACGACGTTTACCTTAAGCCTTACTGATACTTCCCTCAGACTCTGAGCGGGCATTATGAAAGTTCTGCCAACGTATCTGTTTTTTATTAACCCCTCAAAGTATGGCAGTCCAGATTCCTGGGCGTAACCTATTGCTGCTGTGATTCCGCTGTCAGGAACTGCTGAGACGAAATCAGCATCTGCTGGAGATTCTCTTGCAAGAACTTTTCCCATCTCACTCCTCGCCCTGTAAACACTTATTCCGTCAATTGTTGAATCCGGACGGGCAAAATAGATGTACTCAAAAATGCACACAGCCCTCCTTTCGGAATCTGCAATTTTTACAAATTCGAGCTCTCCATCTTTGATGATCACGGCCTCTCCCGGCTTCACGTCTCGTATGAATTTTCCGCCAATGGCGTCAATTGCGCAGCTTTCACTGCATACTATGTATCCTTCATCAATCCTGCCTACACAGAGCGGTTTGAAGCCAAGAGGGTCTCTGAAGCCTACAACAGTATCATCAAAAAGCATGGTTAGGGTGTAGCTGCCCACGAGATATTCGTTCAAACTTTCGAGAGCATAAGTGATGTCTTTTCTCTCAAGCAAAAACTTTGAAAGAAGTTGGGAAATTACTTCCGTATCAGAATTTGTTGTGAAAACTCTCCCCTCATTTTCGAGCTGGTTTCTAAGCTCCACGTAGTTGACGAGGTTGCCGTTGTGAGCAACGGCTATGTATCCTGCCTTGGATTTAACAACAAAAGGCTGTGCATTTTCAATCTTTGATTTTCCCGTTGTTGAGTATCTGACATGTCCAATCACGGATTTTCCTGCAAGAAGCTCGAAGTCTTCATCGCTGAAAACCTCGGTTACCAAACCCATCCCCTTCTTTTGCCTGATGTGGTTATCGAATGAAGCGATTCCTGCTGACTCCTGACCGCGATGCTGAAGTGAAAATAGGGAATAGTATGCGAGTCGGGGGGCGAGCTCCCCATCTGGATGGTATAAACCTACAACACCACACATTTATGTTTCATTCTTTTTCTTCCTGACCCAGTTATAGCTTCTAAGTCTTTTGCTTCTTCCAAATCCGCATGCTGCACAGTAACCCTTTCTCCTGTGGAATGAGTGCCTTCCACACCTTCTGCACCTAATATGAACTCTTTTTCTACCCCTTTTACCCATTGCTGCTGTACCGTCCGACATCAATCACCACCCGGTGCTGGAGAAATGAAAACAACCGTATCTCCTCTTATAACCACGCTTCCAACCCTTCTTACGACCTCACCATTTTGGATTTCCTCAGCATCCAGCAAAACGAGATTCATGTGGATGTCATATCCATCCAGCATTCCCCTGAATTCCCTACCTCCTTTAAGCCTTACAATGACAGGAGATTTCAGGGATCTGTTTAGCACATCCAGTGGTCTTGCAGGCATGTTCTTTCCCTCCAGAACTACCTAAGGTTTGTTGCAGGAGGAGTTATTTAAAAATATCGCTGAACTTAAATTTTGTCGCTCAGTTTAGAATCACAAAGTCCAAATACTCATCGAAAACATTTTTAACCATGAGTAGAATGAACAACAAGCGCGGGTAGTCTAGTGGTAGGACAACGCCCTTCCGAGGCGTTAGCCCGGGTTCAAATCCCGGCCCGCGCATCCCCAATTTTCTCTGACAATTACTTTAACAATCCAGCACTTTTCAAAATTTTTAAATTTGAATCATTGTAATTCCCCCCATGAAAAAGTTGCTAATTGCAGTGCTGGTATCCTTGATCCTTTTACAATCTTCAGCAGCTGCAGATACGGTCAACTTTACTGTTTTACACACCAATGACGAACATTCAGCCATTATACCCTATTCACCGGCTATAGACTTCAGCGAAAGTGCAAAAGACCCCACAATAGGTGGTTTTGCCAGACTGTCCACTTTAGTAAAAAGCATAAGGGCTGAAAGGTCTGAAGAAGTAATACTGATCTCCGCAGGTGACTTTACCGGTGGAAGTCCTTTCTCGTGGCTTGTTACAGAGGGAGAATCTCCTGAAATAGCCCTTATGCAGAAAATTGGCTACAATGTCATTACATTAGGTAACCATGAGTTCGATTACGGGGCGGAAAAGCTTGTTGTTAGCCTTCTCAATGCGGGTTACCCCAAGGCTAACGAAAAAACGGCAATCGTATCCACGAATCTGGTTGCCCCTGCTGGACACCCGATAAACGGCATCGTGAAAAAATACTTTGTACTGGAACTCGAAAATCTGAAATTAGGTTTCATAGGCCTGCTGGGTAAAGATGCAAAGACAAAGGCCTATTCTTATGAACCTCTTGATTTTGAAGACCCGATAAAATCGGCAAAACAGGCTGTAGAGGATCTGAAAAAAGAAGGTGTGGATTTGATAATTGCTGTTACACATTCTGGCGTTTCAGAAGATCTCAAACTTGCTGAAGCCGTTCCAGAAATAGACATAATTGTAGGCGGACACAGCCATACGGTAATTGAGGAACCAGTTATAACATCTGACGGGACAGTAATAGTCCAGGCTGGAGATGGGCTTAAGTATATCGGAGTTCTTGAGCTCAGTTACGATAGAGACAGCGGAAAGTTAAAAATACGCAACTACGAAACTGGAACTCCATTCCTGATTGAAATCAACGATGAAATCCCCATTGATCCGGAGATTAATGCTGCAATAAGCGATTATATCAAAAAGGTAAACGCAATGATTTACAACAAAACAGGAAGAAATATCTCAGACCCAATCGCTTCGGCAGATTTTGCTCTTACAACCAGAACGTTTCAGGAATCGAACATTGGAAATTTCATTACCGATGCAATGCGTCTTGTTGTTGAAGAGAAGACTGGAAAAAGGGTTGATTTTGCAGTTTTTGCAAACGGGGAGATAAGGGGGAACATCACTCCAGGGACGATGGAATACTCAAAAGGAAAAATCAGCCTTTACGATTTGCTTCTTCCTGTAAGCCTTGGGGTTGGTGATGATGGAAGTCCAGGTTATTCTTTGGTTTCCTTTTACATTACAGGAGAGGAGGTTTACAGAGTTCTTGAGATAACCATTCTGCTTCATCAACATTACGGTGATGACTATTTCGTTCAGTTTTCCGGACTGCGATACTACTACAACCCGCAAAACGCCTTCATCGAAATTCCCTTTGTTGACAAAAAGATTCCATCCGCCATGCTTCCGAATCTCGGGAGTGTTGTTAAAGCTGAGCGGTATAAAGGAACTGGAAAACAAACTCTAAACGAAGAAGATTACGAGGTTATTGAAAGAGACGGCAGGCTTTACAGGGTTGTTACAGACAGCTACATTCTCTCGTTTTTGCCCAAGATTGCAGAAGTTCTCCCTCAGCTAACAGTTGTGCCCAAGGATGAAAGAGGAAACCCCATTCCACCTGATGACTACAAAAACCTCGTACTGAAAGTTAATGGAGAGGAGCTGAAAGTCTGGCAGGTTGTTGTTGAATACACTCTCTCCCAGCCCGTAGACGAGGAGGGGTTACCACACATTGATGATTACTACCAAAAACCGACAGGCAGAATAAATGTCGTGTGGAGTTTTCCCATTGCCGGTTATCCCTTAGCAGCCATCATTGCCATAGTTGCTGTTGTTCTCTACTTCAAAGTGGTCAGGGGGAGAAAGTAGCTTAGTGAAGCAACACGACCGAAAGTTATATAAACCGCATACATCATTATTTTTCATTACCTAAGGGGGTGGTAATATCGTACGAGATAGAATTCATCGGAGAAAGAGAGGTTGCAAGCATTCTGAGGGAAGCTCTGAAAACGGATAGTAAGATTGAGAAGTTTGAGGAATTTGAAGATGGGTTCAGGTTGAGATTGACAGGGGCAAGAAGAAAGATAGTGATCATCTGCAGGGGCAATGCAACCGGCAGTGATTGCCTGCTGATAGTGAACTCGAAAAAAATCCCGGAAAATGGGGGTATAGCATTAAACGCTGACAAAATTGCGAAAAAATGTGGCAGCAAGCCTGAAATCGCCATGCTTGGAGCGCTGGCAAAGCTTGGAGTTGTTGAACTAAAGCACCTCATGAGGGTCATTTACAGGAACAAGGGCTACAATGATGTCCTGGCAGTTAAAAAAGGATTTGAAGCAATAAAGATTTAACCGTAAATCCTTTTTTATTTTTTAACATTAGGGCAGGGATATTTTTTAGCGGGCCCGCCGGGAATTGAACCCGGGTCGGAGGTTCCGGAGACCCCCAGGATGTCCACTACCCCACGGGCCCTCAGATAATCCCCTCAATTTCGAGGATCTTTTTTGCCCATTTAAGCTTTTTCAGCTTAACCGGATTATCTCCAGATTCAAAATCGAACCCGTAAAGCTTTATACTTTTTGCACCAAATCTTTTTGCTATCAACGCAGCCCTGTCTCCATCAGTAAATCCTCCGAAGTTGTAAATTCTGTCGAAGGGAAGGCTCTGAGTAGTTCCGACAAATCTTCTAACTCTTGGTACAACCTTCCTGATCCTGTCTATGTTATCGCCGTGTGCGTGAAGCACCAGAATGCAACCCCTCTCCTCCAACTTTGCCAGAAGATCCTCGTCTTCCTCCATGTCTGTAACATGTATATGAGGAGTGAAGTCAACTCTGTTAATCGCCTTCCCTGCAGTTATCAGCAGTTCTTCGTTAGTGATCTCCCTTCTGTAGGCACCGCCGATAACAGCAACACTTTTTCCCCTTATGAATTCAAGAACCGAACAGTCAAGCAGCTTTTCTCCAGCCAAATCTTTCATAATTTTCGCCGCTCTCTCATCATCCTCTCTGCTGAAACCCATGTCCTGCAGAATTTTCTCGTAGAGCTTCATCCAGTCATCGAGATTCAGCCTTCCACCTCCAGAATTTCACTCTCCTCAACCGCCTTTCTTTCAATCTCCTCGAAGTTCTCGTATTTGACTACATCCTCAACCTTCGCTCTCGTTTCCGGATGCTGAGCAACCATAAAGCTGCAGCAGTCCTCGTAGGGCAGAATGGAAATCTCGTAAGTTGCTATTCTTTTAGCATATGCTACTATCTCCTCCTTATCCATTCCTATCAATGGAGCCAGAACGGCAAGCTTTGAGGCGGAGTATATGACGTTAATGTTATCCAGTGTCTGGCTCGCCACCTGTGAGAGGCTGTCACCTGTAACTAAAGCCTTGCAACCCTCCTTTTCCGCTATGAGGTTTGCCATTCTCATCATGCTTCTTCTGTAAACAACCATTCTAAGCCTTGGTGGAACTGCATTTATTATCTCAAACTGCACGTCCCTGAACGGTACCATGTACAGCCTGAGTTTCCCCTGATACTCAGCAAGCTTCTCGGCAAGCTTTGTTATCTTCTCCCTTACCTTTGGAGAATGCATTGTCTGGTTGAAGAAGTGTACTGTCACCACCTCACAACCCCTCTTCATTGCCATGAATGCTGCGACCGGGCTGTCTATTCCACCTGAAATGAGGGCAATAACTCTGCCTGCCACTCCAACCGGAAGACCGCCCACACCCTCGTATCTCCTTGAGTATACGTAAGCCTCTTTTTCGCAGATTTCTATCCATACAGTTACATCAGGATTAGTCAGGTCTACTTTTTTACCGGTTTTTTCAACAATAAACGCTCCAACTTCCCTGTTAACTTCTACGGAGTTCATTGGAAACCTCTTGTTGCTCCTCGAAGTGTCAACCTTAAAAGTTTTGAAGTTTTCCGGTAATGCCATCAAAGCTGTTTTTTTGATAGATTCAGGATCCAGATCAGTCTTAAATCCAATTCCAAAGTATCTTATTCCGGGAATTTTTGAAAGTTTTCTCTCCAAATCTTCTTTGTATTCCACCTCAATTCTTCCGTACTTTCTTCTAACCACTGCACCGGTTTTTCTTTTGATGGCTTCAATCAGCTTCCTTTCAAAAAAATCCCTGTTTTTTCCTTTTGTTCCAATCTCGCCGTAGTGTACCACCGCAACCTCTTCCATTGGTTAAAGTAGACAGCAACGATATTTAAACGAAAGGATTATAACTCAGATGATACGTGAACAGTTATGGCAAAGTATCAGTGCACGATTTGTGGATACGTCTACGACGAGGCTGAGGGAGATCCTGAAAGTGATGTTCCTGCAGGTACGAAATGGGAGGATTTGCCTGAAGACTGGGTCTGTCCTGTTTGCGGTGCAACCAAGGACCAATTCGAGAGAATTGAATAGATTTTCAATTTTTTATACCTCCACATCGAAGGGTAATTGCAATTTTGAGCGAAAAATTTATTAATGATTTTTCGTAGATTATAGTAAGAATGCAGGGGGGTGGTGGCCAAAAAAGTTAATACTGCGTTGCCGGCTCAATCTCGCCAACAAAGCTTTTTTTCACCATTTCTTTTGCTTCTTCCAAACTGTAATTTCCGAGCAGCCACATTAGCTTTATCAAAGCCACTTCCGGCAGCATGTCCTCCCCTTCTATCACTCCAGCTTTCAGAATGTCTCTTCCCGTATCGTAAACTCTATCGCAAACCCTTCCCCAGAGGCACTGGGATGTCATCACCACAACCGAGTCCTCGCATATTCTTTTCAGCGTGTCTATCCAGTCAGATGAAACGTGTCCCAATCCTGTTCCCTCTATAACAAATCCTCTGTATCCTTTTGAGTGGTAGTAATCAAGGATATCACTGCCAAGGCCGGGGAAGAACTTTATGAGAACAACCTTTTTTTCAAGCCTGTCTGAAAGCCTTAAATCTCTCTCGCCTCTGTGATAACGCCATGAGATCCACTCAACACTGAGAGAAGGATATTCAATCTTTGCAATTGGTTTTGCATTTATCGACTGGAATGCATCCCTTCTGGAGGTGTGGTTCTTCCTGACCTTCACACCTCTGTGCACAAAGCAATAATCATCGCTTGTCGAACCGTGCATGCAAACCACGACTTCTCCAATGTCCTCTGTCGCAGCTTTTGCCGCACACAGCAGATTCATCGCAGCATCACTGCTCGGCCTGTCAGAACTTCTCTGAGCACCAACAAAAACCACTGGCTTCGGTGTTGAGAGCATAAAGGACAGTGCAGTGGCGGAAAAATGCATGGTATCCGTTCCATGGGTGATGATTACCCCCTCATAACTTCTTAAAGCCCTGTAAACATGTCTTGCAAGCTCAACCCAGTTTTCTGGCTTCATGTTCTCGCTCAGGATGTTGTACAGCAGTTCAGCATCAACATTGCAGACCTCAGTCAGCTCAGGAACCTCTGATGCAATTTCTTCTGCAGTAAACTGGCTCGTAACAGCTCCTGTCCTGTAGTCAACCTTGCTGGCAATTGTGCCTCCCGTTGAGATGATTTTTACATCAGGAAGCCCCTCTTTCTTAAGGAGTTTTGGAAGCTCAGGTTTGAAGGGTTCCATTTCGAGAATTTCAACAAGTTCGTAATCTTTGAATCCAACATTGTAACCGCTGTCAAGCTTGAGAACAAAGTTTCCGGTGAATGATGGCATTACTGTACCCTCAAAAATTTTTCCCTTTGCCCTGATTCTCACTCTTTTTCCTTCAAGCTTTTCATGCATTGATGTTCACCCCCAGCTTGCTGGCTTCTTCGTAAAGCATTTTCAGTCCCATTACAACCTCCCCTCTCAGCTTCCTGAGGAGAGTTTTTTTGTTTCTGAGTTCCTCTTTCCTGCTTTTAATCATCCTCTCCACCTCAGCCCTGCTTGTCCCGCCGATGTTCTTTCTGTTCTCCACAACCTTTTCAGCATTTAGAGCTTCGAGAAGGTCTTCCTCTTTTACCCTTATCTTAATCCCGAGCTCACCCGCTGCTGTATCAATGTCCTCCACACTGGGCTTCTCAATACCCCTCGCAGCCAGCTTACCCACAATGCGATGAGCCATTCTGAAGGGAACACCGTATTTTATTACTAACATATCCGCAAGTTCAGTTGCGGTTGCAAATCCCTTGGTTGCCTTCTCTCTCATTATCGCCTCATTAAATTTTATACTGTCCATCATTGATGCAAAAACTTCAACAGCAAGACTGGATTTTTTCAGCGACTCGTAAAGCAGAGGATTCATCTCCTGAAAATCTCTGTTGTAGCTGAAGGGCATTGCTTTGTAAATCATCATTGCCGACATAAGGTTCCCCGCAATTCTTCCTGAATTTGCCCTCAGAATTTCTGCAACGTCGGGATTCTTTTTCTGGGGCATTATGGAGGATGTTGAGGAGTATTCATCTGGCAAGATTATGAAGCCGAATTCCGATGAGAAGAGAATAATTTCCTCAGCAATCCTGCTTATGGAAAGCATTGTTGATGCTGAAACAAAAATGGACTCGATTATGAAATCTCTTGATGAAACGGCATCCTCACTGTTCTCCAAAACTCCGTCAAAACCCAGCAACCTTGCAGAATAAAGTCTGTCGAGACTGTAGCATGTGGAGGCAAAGGCTGCTGAACCGAGGGGAGATTTGTTAACTCTTCTGAAAGTCTCCACAATCCTTTCAAAATCTCTGGACAGCATGTCGTGATAGGCAACAAGATGATGCGAAAGCCTTGTTGGCTGTGCATACTGGAGGTGCGTGAAGCCGGGCATGAGGAAATGTGACCTTTCAGCCTTTTTGAGAAGAATTTCCAGCGCGTTCAGAACAGATTCAGCAAGATTCAGCAGATGGTCTCTGGCAAACATTCTGAGGCAGGTGGCAACCTCATCGTTTCTGCTTCTTCCGGTGTGCATCTTCGCTCCGAGAGGCGTTATTTTTGTAACCTCAGCCTCAATGGCTTCGTGAACATCCTCATAAGGCCAGTCGTCCTTAAAACCTGATTTTTTCACTTCTTTAAGCGCAGATAGAATCTCCTTCGCTTCATTATCACTGAGATAACCGCCCTTTCTCAGAGTTAGAACGTGTGCGACATCAACAAGAATATCGTAATTGAAAATGTTCCTGTCACTTTCGATGGAAGAAGTGAGCCTGAGAGCTTTTGAGTCCATATTTTTCTTTATCCTTCCTTCTCTGAGCATGCATTAAGTTTGGGCGGTGGTTATTAATTTTTACCGCAAATGTTTTTATGTTTAAAGTAAACGCCTGTCATGAAATACAAAATAGTCAGAATTGAGCTGAAAAACGACGATGAGGTTATTCTGTATCTGAAGTCTGTGAGCAGGAAGCCGGGTGTTATGACCAGAGCTGATTTCAGCGATCCTGTCAAGATAATCGAGTTCGGGTTGCAAATGGGGATGGATCTGGCTAAGAGGATAGAGGAACTCATGCAGTTTGATGCTTTCATCACGGTTCCCTTTGAGTATTACAGCATGAATGAACTTAAGGTCGGAGATACAGTGGAGGTGGATGTGAGGCTGGCGGAGAGATAGGCGAAAGTGATATATATCTGTCTCCCTTAATCCCACTCTAAGCTCCGGTGGTGTAGCCCGGCCAATCATACCGGCCTTTCGAGCCGGCGACCCGGGTTCAAATCCCGGCCGGAGCACTATTCTTACTGGGGGATGGATGAATGAACAGCGCGATGAAGTTCATAATTCTGATGGGTCTTGTGAGCCTCTTTGGGGATGTAACCTACGAGGGGGCAAGAAGTATAGTTGGACCATATCTGGCAACTTTTGGTTTAACAGCTTTAATGGTTGGTCTTGTGACCGGGTTCGGGGAGTTTGTAGGTTATGGCTTGAGGCTGATTTCGGGATTTGTTGCTGACAGAACCGGAAGATACTGGTTCATAACATTTCTCGGATACTTTCTCATTCTTTGCATCCCGCTACTGGCTTTTGCACAGTCATGGTGGATTGCTGCTTTACTGATTGTGGTTGAGAGACTTGGAAAGGCAATCAGAACGCCAGCAAGGGATGCGATGCTATCCTTTGCAACAAAAAAGGTTGGAAGAGGAATGGGATTTGGAATTCACGAGTTTTTGGATCAGGTTGGGGCAATAATTGGCCCTTTAATTGTTTTCTCGGCACTTGCTGGATACGGCTACAGAGAAGCTTTTATGGTGCTGTTTCTGCCAGCCTTGTTTGCACTCTTAACCCTCCTTGGAACATGGAAGCTCTATCCAGCTCCGCAGAAGTTTGAGAAGGAAAAGCAGGAGGGGATTGAAAAGAGTTTCTGGCTCTACTCGACCTTTGTTTTCCTGAGTGTTCTGGGATTTCTCAGCTTTCCTCTTCTTTCCTATCATCTCGCATCCCGTGTTGACTTAAAACTCATACCTCTTCTTTACGCCCTTGCCATGGGTGTTGATGCCCTTTTCGCGTTAATTTCCGGCAGGTGCTACGACAAAATTGGTCTGAAAACTCTCATAATTGTCCCTGTACTGACACCGGCAGTTCTTCTTGCATTTCATCCATACGGGGTATTTGTGGGTGTTGCAGCATGGGGAGCGGTGATGGGAGCGCATGAGGCAATAACGAGAGCTGCAGTGGCTGATCTGACAGGTGTAAAGAAAAGAAGCACGGCTTACGGTATCTTCAACGCAGTTTTCGGAGTTGCCATGTTTGCCGGTGGAGCTGTTCTGGGGTTCCTTTATGACATTTCTATGACATTTCTTGTGCTTTTTGTTCTTGCAGCTGAAATTGCGGCACTCCTAATCCTTCTGGCGATTTTAAAATAAAAATCAGGCTCCAAACTTTTCAGAGATGTTCAGCAAATCAAGGGCAATGTTGAGCAAATCAATTCCTTTTATTCTGCACAGCCCTCCCTTGTATGCCTCAAACTCGCTGAAAGTTTTAACTTCATCCTTTCGAACATCTTCATGTACTATCACAACCGGGACGGGATCGGCAGTGTGATCTCTGACTCTGACCGGTGTTGAATGGTCTGCAGTAACAATGAGGCAGTTTTTGTTAAAGTCCAGCTCAAGCAAAGGGGCGATTTTGGCATCGAGCTTTTCTATGAAAGCCTTTTTTCCTTCAAAGTCTCCATCGTGTCCAAGCTCATCGGGGGCTTTTATGTGGAGAAGAACAACATCGTAGCTTTCCAGAGCCATTAATGCTGCACTGATCTTTGAATCAAGGTTTGTGTTTTTGTTTCCCGTAGCTCCTTCAGGTGTGATTACATCAGCCCCAACTATTTTCCCAACACCCTTGATTAAAGCGGTTGCAGCAATTACACAAAGCTTTAAACCGGTCTTTTCCTCAAATTTCGGTATGTGAGGCATTTCTCCCGCTCCTCTCAGAAGCAGTGCGTTTGCCACCGGTAAACCTCTCTCAGCTCTTTCTTTGTTCAGCGGATGGTTATCAAGGATTTCATGAACCTGCTGCATGAATTCATTTACAATCTCAGCCATCTTTCTGGCCTTCTCATCTTTATCAAGTGGTGTGCATAATTTTACCTTCTTTCCAACAGCTTTCGGATCAGTATCGCTCACCCTGTCTGAAAGCCCCTCTCCTCTGAAAACCACCGCAGCCCTGTGTCCTGTGCCTCTTTCAACGAAAAAACTAACAGGCAGTTTAACTTTTTCCCTTATCGCTTTTATTAAGGCTGAAGTATCTTCAATCCTCCCCGCTCTTCTGTCAACGACTGTCTTGTCAAATAACCTCCCCTCTCCCTCAACTGTGGCAAAGTTTGCTCTGAAAGCCACGTCTCCGGGCTTTACATCGATTCCCACTCCAGCAGCCTCAATCGGCCCCCTCCCGCTGTAATACCTGTATGGATCATAGCCGAGCAGAGCAAGATGACTTGTGTCGCTCCCGGGCCTTATTCCGGGAGCTATGGTGTCCATAATTCCGTTAATTCCCATCTCCGCTAAACGGTCGAGATTAGGCTTTCTTGCCACGCTAAGTGGTGTTTTTCCATTGACAGGCCTGTCAGAAAGCCCATCAATTACGACAAGCAGTACTCCCATTCAATCCCTCCTGAGTTCAGGTTTACCTCCCTGAGCCGGAAGTATCTGCTGTAAATTTCCTCATAAACTTTTTTGCCATCTTCCTGTGGCAAAACTTCGGTGAAATCAGGTAAAAAGACTTTAAGTGCATCATCGATTCCGCTGAAGTTGTCGCTACCTGATGCGGCAAGTATTGCAGCTCCCCTTGCTGTAGCTTCAACGTCAGATGAAACCAGACATCTCTTTCCCGTGACATCAGCAAATATTTGGTTCCATAACATGCTCTTTGCAGCACCCCCATCAAGTCTCAGTTCCTCAATTTTTATCCCCTTCCTCTCCATCACCTCAATGTTTGTTCTCACTTCAAACGCAACCGACTCCATTACTGCTCTCGCAATGTCCCCTCTGTTGTGTGCCAGTGTCAGGCCTAATATTGCTCCTCTTGCCAAAGGATTCCAGTGCGGACATCCGGCTCCCGAGAAGAAAGGCAAAATAAACACACCTCGTGCTCCTATCCCTGACCTTTCAGCCTCCTCGTTTATTACATCATAATCCTCGCCCTTATAGAATTCCCTTTTAACCCATGACAGAAGACTTCCGGTGGTAAAAATGCTCACCTCGCCCACATTGATGTTTGGAACAACGTGTGCGGAGTAAATTATTTCCCCGTAATCCTTTATCTTCTCAACCGGGGCGACCATGAAAGTCCCCGTTCCGGTTGTGGATTTCACCTTCCCCTCTCTGACAACTCCCTGAGCGAGGGCAGAGCACTGCTGATCTCCACCACCAGCGACTACAACTGCTTTGGAGTTTATTCCGAGTCTCTCAGCAACGTTTCCTCTGATCTCTCCCACAACCTCACCTGAATTGACGAGATCCGGTAAAAGTGATACGTCCAGATTGAACTCCTCAAAAATCTCGTCCCACCACTTTCTTGACTTTATATCAAGTAGCATTGTTCTTGAAGCGTTTGAGTAATCCGTCACGATTTCACCGGTGAGCTTGTAGACAATGTAATCGTGGACGAGCATGAGCTTCCAGCTTCTCTCAACAACATCAGTGTGCCTCATCCACCAGAGAATTTTTGGTAAAGAAAAATACGGGTCCGGCTTCAATCCCGTTATCTCAGCAATCCTTTCCTCCCCTATCCTCCTCTTTATTAACTCTACCTCCTCTATACACCTTCTGTCCTGCCAGACTATCGCTCTGCTGACTGGTTCTCCATCTTTACCAACCGGAACAATTGTTTCCCTCTGATTTGCAACTGCAATGGCTGCGATGCTGTCTGAAGCCTTTGCTATTTTAACCGCCTGTCTGCATGCATCTATGATGCTGTTCCACCAGTGATCTGCATTCTGCTCAACCCATCCGGGTTGAGGGTAGTAAGTCTCAAACTCAGAATAGCTTTTTGCTATGAGATTTCCATTTTCATCGTAAACTCCTACAGTCACGCCTGTCGTTCCTGCATCAATTCCGAGAAAGTGCACTAAATCACCTCCTCTATCCACTCCATCATATCAGCAAACACCCTTTCCTTTTCCGGCTCATTGTGGGGCTCATGGTAAAAATCTCTATAGCTGATAAACTTGCATAACTTACCCGCTTTCTGTGCGAATTCCTTACTCGCATCATAGGAAGTGATCCGGTCAGCTGTCCCGTGTATGAGCAGAATCGGCTTTTTCAGTTTTTCGGCATTTTCTATTGCCCACTTACCCGCTTCAATAGACTGCAGAATAAATCTCGGAGAGATCTTGTTGTGAACAAGAGGGTCAGATATGTAATTTTTAACAACCTCTTCATCCCTGCTTATCAGTTCGGGATTTATACCGTTTGAAAGCTGAATCGATGGAGCAATCACGTTAAGAATTTTCAGAACAAAATAGAGGTATTTTGGCAACTCTTTTGGCAGTCTCAAGAATGGAGCAGAAATTATTCCTCCTGCAACGTCCGCATCTCTCCTTAGCAGAAAGTTCAGGGCAAGGTTCCCTCCCATGCTGTGACCGTATATTATTTTGGGACAGCTGTATTCGCAGCTTTGGAGAAAAAGTTCGATATCATCGAGAAGCTTTTCGTATTCAGCGTGTCCCCTCCTTCCCTCAGACCTACCGTGTCCTCTCAGATCAAAAGCTGAGAAAGAGATGTTATTCCTGTTGAAAAATTTAGCAACATGCTCGTATCTTCCAGAGTGCTCTCCAAGGCCATGCACAAGACAAATGGCTGCTTTTGGTGATTCAACGTCCCATCTCCGCATGTAAAGCAAAATCCCGTCTTTTGCTTTTAAGGCCATGCCGGTATTTGATGGAAAAAAGATTAAAGTTTTTTGCACTCAAACGGAAAGTGACTGGATTGATTTACATCCAGCGTAAAAATTTATTAAGTAACCCATCAAAGGGCAATTGTGAAGGATGTGCTTATTGTTGGCGCTGGTGTTACCGGGAGCTTTATAGCCAAAGAGTTGTCCAAATACGACCTCGATGTTGTGGTTGTGGAGAGAAAATCAGGGCCGGGTCTGGATCAGACAAAGGGCTGTTCTGGAATAATCCATCCTCTTCAACTCCCCTTCAGGTCGCTGAAGAGCAAGCTATGTCTGAAGGGCAACGCGATGATGGATGCAGAGGCGGAAGAGCTCGGTTTCACATTCAAAAGGGTAGGGTTGATTCTGGTGGCGACCAACATTCTAACTTTTCTTGCAATTCCATTTATTCAGCTTTATTTCAGGTTAAACGGTGTTGTTTCGAAAAGATTGAGCAAAAAGCGCGTTTTAGAAATGGTTCCAAACCTGAGAGATGACATTTGGGGAGGAATTTTCCTACCAACAGCCGGTGTGGTTAATCCGGTTGAGATGACGGCTTCTGCAATAAGGTTTGCAAGGGCAAACGGTGTGGAGGTTCACTACGACTGTGAGGTTACGGGGATTGAGAGGATGGGTGACGGGTTTGTTGTCAGGACATCTAAGGGTAACTTTGAGGCCAGATGCGTTATAAACTGTGCCGGGCTTTACGCTGACGATATAGCAAGAATGGTCGGTTACGAGATGAGCATAACTCCGGGAAAGGGGACTCATATAGTTTTCGCTGAAAGAGGGTTCTCCAACCACCTGACAGTTGCAATACCCCTCAAGCCCAGCAAGAGGACGAAGGGTGGCGGGGCACTCATAGGCTTTGATGGAAAGCCGCTCTGGGGGCCAAATTTGATTGATGTAGAGAGCAAGGAAGATACTTCAGTGAAAAAGGAGGAGATAGAAGGGATAATCGAGAAGTTCTCACCTCTGTTCAAAAAGAAGCCGGAAGGTGTTGTTGCATTCTACGCAGGCCTCAGGTCAATCGCCGGCTCAGACTTTGTCATCAATCAACCGGTTGATGGCTTTATCAACGTTGCAGGCATACAGAGCCCCGGTTTGACTGCTGCACCGGCAATAGCGAAGATGGTGGTTGAAATGCTCTCAGCAAGATTTGAGCTGAAGAAGAAAAAAGAGGTCAGGAAGCCTCGCTGGACGAGATTATCGGAACTTGATGATGAAGGCATTGCGAAAGCGATTAAAGAAGACGGGGACTTTGGCGAGATAGTCTGCCTCTGCAATATGGTAAGTAAAGCTGAAATCATTAAAGCAATAGAGGAAGGGAACTGTTTTGACACTGTGAGACACCTGACATGGGCAGGAATGGATTGCTGCAAGTGTCATGCAGAAATTATGAGAATTATGGAGGAAAGGGGCGGAGGGGTGAAGAAGGAGATGAATGGGAGTGAGATCATATGGTAGTTGTAGTTGGTGCGGGATATGCCGGGTTATCTTTAGCTGAGAGGCTCAGAGAGAAAGGTTTTGAAGCTAAGGTTTATGACATGCGGGGAAAAGGAGGAGAGTTAGCTGATTTTGCCAAAATAGAAGAGTTCAGGGAATATTACAGCAAATATATTGAAAAGGTGGAGGAAAGCGATGTTGAGGTCATTAAAGGATGCGTTTTATCGACAAATCCATTCAAGGTCATTTCTCCATTTGGTTTGGAGGTTGGAAGGGAAAACAGATTCTTCATATGCACAGGTGCTGTTGATTTAACCCCTGCAGCTTCAGGCATTTACGGAAAAAGAGTTGCAGGGATATACACCCTTGAAACAGCCATAAGGCTGATTGCAATGGGGAAAAGAATTGGCAAGAGAATTTTGGTGGTTGCAAGAAGGGAAGAGGGAATTTTAAAACCCCTTGAAAATCATCTTGCTGCAAGGGGCTTTGATGTTGAGATTCTGATTACTGATGATCCGGCGGAGGTTTATGGAAGAATGAGGGTTGAGAGGGTTGAAATCGGAGGAAGGAGCATTCCATGCGACTCTCTGATTGTTTACGGTGGAAGAATGCCATTCAACCCCAAAAATTTGAAGGGTGAATTTGTAGGAAATGTTGTTGAATGCACCTATGATTACAAAAAAGTGGACAGAAACGTTCAGAGGATTATGTTCTGAGCATAACCGCAACCCGGGCACTTTGGAGGGCTGTCTTTAACGAGATTGATGTTGTAAACGTAAAATCCCTCCCTCTCAATCAGCAGCTCTCCGCAGTTGGGGCAGTATGTGTTCTCGTACCTGTGCCCCCATACGTTTCCAGCATAGACATACTCAATTCCTTCTCTTTTTGCAATTTCAATTGCCTCCTCTATCTTGTCCACCGGTGTAGGAGGTTTGTCAAGCATCCTGTAGTCTGGATGGAAGCGGGAGAAATGAACCGGAATTCTTGGTGATACCTCTGCAACCCATCTGCAGAAATCTTCCAGCTCCTCTCTGCTGTCGTTTTCTCCCGGAATGATGAGATAAGTTATCTCGATGAAAACACCCTTGCGGTAAAGATACTCCACCGTTTCAAGAACATGCTCGAGCCTTGCATGGCAAATTTTTCTGTAAAAATCCTCGCTGAATGCCTTAACATCAACGTTTGCAGCATCAAGCACACCTTCAAACTGGTCAACAGCTTCCGGAGTCATGTATCCGTTTGTAACGTAGACAACGTAGTATCCATACTCCTTTACGAGCTTTGAACTGTCAAGGGCAAACTCGTGCCAGATTGCAGGCTCGTTGTATGTCCAGGCCACCCCACCAGCATTTCTTTCTATGCACATTCTCAAAACGGTATCGGGGTCGATCTCTCTGATGTAAGGGTAGTTCAGGTCGGCAAACGATATTTCGAAGTTCTGACAGTGCTGACAGCGAAAGTTGCAGCTCACGCTGCCGAATGAAAGAACCTTGCTTCCGGGCTTGAAATTGTTCAGAGGCTTCTTTTCTACTGGATCAAGGGCGATTGATGAAACCATTCCGTAGTTCATCACGAGAAGCTCTCCACCCTCATTCTTCCTGACTCTGCATATCCCGGTTTTACCTTCCTTTATTTTACAGCGATGCCAGCACGTTTTGCACCTGACCTCTCCGTTAAGTTTCTCATAGAGGTATGACTTTACTATCATAGCTCGTTCCAGATCTCCCTAATTTCACCCGCATATCCTTCTGGAACGAAAAACACAACACTCTCATCGTGCAGCATTTTTGGATAGAAAACATCACACCAGTAATACTTTCCGAAAGGTGTTCTTGCAACAATGTTGATGTTTGTTCTGAAGTGCTCACCAATTCTGTCAGCACAGAATATTGAGAAGTTGAACGCATTCAGGTTTTTCCTTCCATAGTATTTCAGAATTTTTACGATGCCTTCTGCAATTCCGTTAACCTGCTCATCACTCATATCCGCAAACTCTCTCTCTTCAGGTATTCCGGTAAAGTGGAAAAATCCCTTCGGGGCGAATGCTGCTATCCACTCAGTCTTATCAGTACTCCCAACGTATCTTTCTCCTTCCTTTTCAACCTCCGCAAGCTTCTTCCAGTAATCAACGCCTCTGCTTTCTTTAAACTCAAGTGCACTCCATTCAAGTCTGGCGAAATAGTCCGTCGAAACTTCACTTATCATTATCTGAATGTGGGGATGCATGATGCTGCTTCCCGATGGTTTGAGGTAGTTCATTCCGATTGTTATGTAGTATTTTCCGTCGGGAATTCTCTTCACGTAATCCTGAATCAGCTTGAAAGCATCAAAGAAGTGCTGCGGTCTGAATTCAGATACCGGAACGTAGTGTTCCTCAGTTAACCTCAAAACAAGGGAGTATCTGGAGTAGGGTGTCAGGTTGGAAAAAAGCACACCTTCCCCTCTTCTCCAGAGATTTCCCTCCATTATCTCAGGATCTCGTGACACCATCTGCTCAATTCTCTCCGAGCAAAAGGGACACCAGGACTTTGTGCTCTCAATTTCTTCCTGAAAATCCCCGCTCTGTATTGGGACTGTCTTTCTCAGAATTCTCGATGTTTGCAAGGTCAACGGGTCGTAGCGTATTTCAACAACATTCTCCTCGACCTTACCACCAACAAGAATTCTCGCCACTTCAACCTCCCTTCGAAATTCCATGTATTTTTTTGGCCACCGAAGATTTAAAGATTATGAACAAACTTAAAGTTCCTTAAGGTGTACGTGGTTTGATGAACCTGGATGAGCTCCTGCTTTTCATTGAAAAAAACAGAACTCAGCTATCGAAAATTGACGAGGATTTTTACGAAAAGCTGAGGGACAGAATAGCTGAACTTGAGGAGATGAAAAGCTCTGCCGAAGAAGATTTTCTTTTCAGATACGAGGATGAGATAAGAACTCTGAAAAGGCTGCAGAGAAAGATATTCGAGCTAAGAACGGGTAAGATAATAAGTGCTGCCTGGGCTGAGGTTTGTGGACAGCAGTTCAGCGGTGATGTTGAGAACATGTGCAGTGATGAGAGAGCTTTCTTTAAGAGGCTGATTGAGATAATAAAGGAGTTCAAATACAGTATTCTGGAGGGAGAGCGAAAGAAGGCTGGTGATAGGGTTCTCTTAAGGATTAAAAAAGATGTTGAGATTCAGGGGGCTGACGGAAAAACATATAAATTGAGGAGGGAAGATGTGGTTACGATCCCGCAATTGAACGCTGATGCTCTGATCAAAGGCGGTATTGCTGAGAGAATAGAGGTGAAGGAGGATGAGATACCCCAAAAAGGTTAAGACGTTCTGCCGGTATTGCGGAAAGCACACCATCCATGAGGTGGAGAAGGTTGGTAGGGGAAAGGCAAGTTCACTTAAATGGATAAACAGGCAGAAGAAGAGAAGGGGAAAGGTTGGGAATCTGGGGAAGTTCAGCAAGGTTCCGGGTGGAGATAAGCCAACAAAAAGGGTTAACATCAGATTTCGATGCACGGAGTGCAAGAAGGCTCATCATCGCCCGACGTGGAGGGTAAAGAGATTTGAATTGGTGGAGAAGTGAGGAGGTGGCAGAGTGCACAGCAGGTTTGTCAGGGTTAAATGTCCGGACTGCGATCACGAGCAGATAATTTTTGATCACCCCTCGACAGTTGTGAAGTGCATAATCTGCGGGAGAACAATTGCAGAACCTACCGGCGGAAAGGGCAGGATAAAGGCAGAAATTTTGGAAGCTGTTGACAGGGTTGTATCAATTAATTAAAGCCAGAACTCCGGCTATCAGTTTCACCAGCACTTCCACTTCTTTAAAGCCCAGGAGCAGCCAGAGATTGTGGACTGAACACACTCCAAGAAAGGCTGTAGAAACTGTCACACCAGCAAGAAGTCCCGCATAAACTCCTTTTTTGATCGGGAAGCTGGAATTTTGAACTGAATGAGTGAGAGCGAAAATGGTGGCCAAAATTGCAACTTTGAGAAGAAGAAACGATGCTGGCGTTAAGGAAGAGACGAATTCGTTAAGCTCCTGAAATCCCATTTCAATGCCTTTTATCGTGGTGAGGTAGTCTGTCAGGTTCACAATTGCAAAGGTTGTTAGCAGCATTCGGTTTTTCTCCATGCTTACAATATTGCAATTACAATATAACAAGTTTTCTCCAAAAGTTAAAAGCTTTATAGACCACGCCAGTTGAAATTGATGATGGAGATTGCGGTTCTGCTACTGGCTATCATTCTCGATTTTACCATAGGAGAACCACCCTTACTGCTGCATCCGGTTGTCTGGTTTGGCAGACTCATCTCATTTTTTGAAAAATTAAAGTTCGACAGAAGATGGAAAGAAATTCTTTATGGAGCCTTTTGCTGCTTATCAGTAGTATCACTTGCTCTTTTTCTCGCCTTAATTCCTCTCCCTTATCCTTTAAGTTTTTTCTGGTCAGTTTACCTGCTATTCTCTGCCGTTTCAATCAGGAGCATGGTTGATCATGCAAAAATGTGCATAAAAAACGGTATTGACAGAAAAGCTGTTCAGATGATTGTGAGCAGAAATACAGAAGAGCTGAGTGAGGATCAGCTTTGCTCTGCTGTCATTGAGTCCGTTGCGGAAAACTATGTTGACGGGGTGTTTGCACCTCTATTCTACTTCTCAATTTTTGGAGTTGCCGGAGCTGTCGTTTACAGAGCTGTAAATACATGCGATGCAATGATTGGCTACAGGAAGGGTAGATATGAGGCTTTTGGAAAGTTTGCTGCCAGATTGGATGATCTGCTCAACTATGTTCCATCAAGGCTTTCGCTGATCTTCTTTGAGTTTTTGAAGAGAGGATCAATTGTTTACGGTTTAAAGAACAACGTGAAGCTAAACGGCTGTGCCATTTCTGCCATTTCTTACGTTCTCGGGGTTAAGCTTGAAAAGCCGGGTTATTACTCACTGCCGGGCAAAATTCCGGATGTGAAGGATGTGGAGAGAGCATTAGGCGTCTTCATCAAGCTCTCTCTGCTCGCTGTAATTTTCACGGCAATCATCACCGCAATCAGGTTAGTGTTATTAACAAAGCTGCAGCTCTGAAACCAATGAACTGCACACGCTGTAATGGCAGGGGGTATGTTGAGATCGAGAAAGAGTGTGAGATTTGCGGTGGAAGTGGTAGAGCAAAGAGCTTTGACCCGAAGATAACCGCTGAGCTATCTGATGAGCAGATAAAGATGTTCATGAACGGTGTTTGTGGAGTATGCAGGGGAACGGGAAGGGTAAAAATCGTTGATGTTTGCAAGGAATGCAAAGGAACAGGAAAGGCTGGAAGATGCAAGATTTGCGGAGAGAGGGTTGTTGGCGATCACGAACTTTGCAGCAGATGCAGAAGACAGCCGCACGCCTACAGACTGAAAAACAGCTGTGGAATTGAAGATGTGAGGATAAACAGGGTTTACATTGGTACGGTTTCGGCAGTTACGGATATAGGTGTGTTTGTCAACCTAAACAAGAGGTTGAGGGGACTGATCCACAGAAAGAACATGGGAAACAGCAGATTTTCTGAAAACGAGGAGATACTTGTTCAGGTGAGTGGGATAGGTCTCAGCGGGGAGATCGATCTAAAGCCGGTTAAAATGGAAGATTACAGGATAGTGGAGGTATCAAAAGAAGTCGAGAGAGTAGAGATTTCTGAGCTTGTGAGATATACAGGAAAGATGGTTGAGGTCAGGGGGCTGGTTACACACATTAAGGTCACTGGAGGGCCGACGATTTTCACACTGCTTGATGGTAAGGCAAGCATACAGGCGGCTGCCTTTGAAGGGGGTGAGAGAGCGTATCCAGAGGTTGCAGTTGATGATGTGGTAAGGGTAACAGGAATTGTCAAGAAGAGGGACACCAAGGTTCAGATTGAAATTCTTGAGATGGAGAAGCTTCTGGGAGAAGAGGCCTATGAAATAAGAAAGAGAGTTGAGGCTGAAATTGAAAAGGCATGCGAACCTGACTTCAAGGGTTTCCTGATCAGGAGCGAGGTTCTTGAAGCGCTGAAAGATGACATGCTGAGCGTTGCAAAGGAACTTAAGAAAGCCATCTACCAGTCAAGGCCCGTGATAATCAGGCATCACTGGGATGCTGATGGCACATGCGGAGGAGTGGCTCTGGAGAGAGCCCTTATCGACCTGGTTGAGAGAGTGCACTCAGACAGCGAGGCGAAGTACTACTTGATTAAGAGGAGAGTTTCAAGGGCTCCATTTTACGAGCTTGAGGATGTTGTCAGGGATCTCGACGAGAGCCTTGAGGATATGGAGAGGTACGGGGACAAGATTCCCCTTGTTGTTCTCGTTGATAACGGCTCCGGACTTGAGGATTTACCGGCAGTAAAGCAGCTTCTGATTTTTGGGGCAGATGTGATCACAATAGACCATCACTATCCGGATAAAGAAATAGACAGTTACCTCCTTTACCACGTCAACCCCTACAGAGTTGGCGGTGACAGCAACTACACCTCGGGAGTTCTCTGCGTTGAGATAGCGAGGATGATTTCTGATCTTGATATGAAGCACCTCGCTGCAATTTCAGTTGTTGGTGACAGGGCTGAGGGGGAGGTGGAGAAGTACATAGAGCTTTCAGGAAAAAGCAGAGAGGAGCTTGCTGACATTGCACTTGCCGTGGAATATGAAGGATTTTACCTGAGGTTCAGGTCGGCAAGTCAGATCATGCATGAGATTCTCGGTTTTGGCAGACAGGACAGGCAGGCTAAGATGGTGAGAATACTCTCCGATTACGCAAAGGAGGCAATAGAGGAGCAGGTAAGGACTGCTATGGATGGTGTGAAGGTGCAGATCCTGCCGAACGGGATTGCGCTGGCAGCTCTGGATGTTGAGAACTACGCAAAGAAGTTTGTCTTTCCGCCTCCTGGAAAGCTTACGGGTGAAGTGCATGACAGACTAAAGCAGAAGTATGACAGGATAGTCACGATCGGCTACGGACCCGACTTTGCGGTAATAAGGAGCGAAGGGGTTGAGCTGGATATACCAAGGATTGTCAGAGAATTGAGAGAAGAAATCAACGCTGGCGTTGATGGTGGCGGGCATCTTGTTGTCGGGTCAGTAAAGTTCATTCAGGCGAAAAGAAAGGACGTTCTTGCGAGGTTAGCGGCGAAGATCAGTAATTTAACCTGACATTTTTGTTGACTTTCAACTATCTCACAGCATCAAAAAGAAAAGTTTAAATAATGCCATTGTCACGCAAAAGCATGAGGTTGAGATGGCACACCGTAATTTTAATTCTAATTATTCTTGCAGGGGCTTCGGCATCGGCAGTCTACTTCTCATTGAAAGTTAGCGTGAATGTGATTGAAAATGAAATCTCTCTATCGCCTTCAAGCTTCAGTATCAACATCGCCAAAGGGGCTCACTACGTAAGAAGTGTTAAGGTATATAACTCGGGCGGAGAGGCTGAAGTTTACTTCGAAGAAGTTATTGAAGGTCCTGACAGGAATGCTATCGAAGTCTCATTCCATACTGAAAGTGGAGATAGCATAACAACTTCAAAAAAGCTAAAACTACAACCCGGCACACCAGATAACCCTTCGGTAACTGTGGTTAACGTGCATATTGATGTCAAAAAGGATGCTCCTGATGGAAGCTACGGAATATACATTTACGCCAAAAGATGAAAAAACTTAAATTTTTCTGGGAAAGAAGACAGAAATGGCAAAAATTGCGGTGGTATCGATCGGAGGTGCTGGGACAAGTATAATGAGAGAGATGCTAGAAATAAACTCCGATTACGATCCTTACAACGTTAATGAAAGGGAAACGTTGAAGAAAACGAATTATTTCGCTTATGAGGAAATTGAGGCTCTTGCCGAAGAACTCTCAAACTACGAATGCGTTGTACTGATAGCGGGTCTTGGATCAAGAGGTGGAGATACTCTGGCAGAGCTGTATAAAATGCTGGAAGGTGTCAGAAAACTCTGCTTCTTGGTAACTCCATTCTACTTTGAGATTGACAGGTTAATGAGGTCAAGGGTGCAGCTGAGTAAAATCATGTCCGAAGAGTTTGAAGGGGCAGTTATAAGTTTAAATTCTCTCCTCCCAGAGATGGAGGAATCAGAACCTGACAGGACCAAACTTGAAAAACTCATTAGAAGATTTGATAGAGAGATGGCGGAGCTTGTTGTGGAAATGATGCAGGAGGTAAGGTAGGAAAAAGTTCTTGTTGCTTCTGGACTGCCGAGATTATCCTGATAATGTAACTCCGGAGATTCTGTCCTAAATTTTACATGGTAATCAAGCTTTCACCATATGATAAAGTTTATTTTCCTGAAACTTCATTTTGCTCGATGATTGATGAAAAAAATCTGAAGATTATGGAGGCCATAGCAAAGGGACTTTCTCTTGAAGAAATTGCTGAGTATGCGGGGGTGTCAAAGAAAACAGCGTACAACAGAATTAAGATGCTTGAAAACATGGGAGTGGTGAAGAAGATAAAGAAGACATGGGAAATAGACTACAAGAAAGCGGAGTGTGACACCATCGGAATTCTGCTTCTTGGTGTGCACAACGATTACGAGGGATTGAAGAAAATAACAGAAAGACTGGCCAGATTTGATTTCGTGGAGAAAATTTACAAGCTTGTCGGTTCAAATTACAACCTTCTGGTAGTTGTGAGGTACAAGAATTTGAAGGAGCTCGTTTCTGAAGGTGAGAAATTCTTAGAATGGCTGCAGAGAAGCGGGATTAAGATAGATTCCATGGCCCAGTTCGTTGGAGAAACTGTTAAAGACAGTCAGCGCACTATACTATCATAAATTGCAACATGGTTCCCATTTTTTTAAAAATAATTCCACATTGTTGAAATTGGCTCCGCAAAACTACACAAATTAGAAAGCCTTAAATAAATCATTATTTTAATGGAATTATGAGGGTTCTTGTTGTTGGTGCAGGCACCATGGGGCATGGAATTGCTGAAGTATGTGCTTTAGCCGGAAATGACGTAATTCTGTGCGATGTGAACGAGAACATACTGAAAAATGCCCTATCGAGGATTGAATGGAGTGTCAGAAAGCTTGAGCAGAAGGGGAGAATTAAAGGCGCAGATGAAATTTTGAAGAGACTGAAAACCACAACGGATTTAACTGAAGCAGCAAAAGAGGCTGATTTTGTCATAGAAGCTGTTGTTGAGAAAACAGAAATAAAAAAAGAAGTTTTCAAAACACTGGATGAGAACTGCAGGGAAGAGGTAATTCTTGCCACAAACACATCCACCATTCCGATAACAGACATAGCGAGCGCAACTAAAAGGAAAGACAAGGTTGTTGGACTGCATTTCTTCAACCCTCCCACTCTCATCAAGCTCGTCGAAATAATCAGGGGAAAGGAGACAGGTGACGAAACTGTCAGGAAAACGATTGATTTCGCAAAATCTATTGGAATGGATTACGTGCTGGTAGAGAAGGATGTTCCGGGATTCTTGATTAACAGGATCAACATAAGGGTGTTTGTTGAGGCAATAAGGCTGCTTGAGGAGGGTTTCAGGCCAGAAGAAATTGACGCGGCAGTAAGATACAGGGCAGGATTGCCTATGGGTCTGTTTGAGGTCGTGGATTTCAGTGGAGTTGACACCGTTTACAACGTTCTCAACGAGGTCAGGAAGAGGGGCTTTGAGGTTGAAGTGCCAGAACTTCTGGAAAGAATGGTTTCAGAGGGAAGATTGGGGATGAAAACAGGAAAGGGTTTCTACGAGTACAGTGGATTCTATGCGAGGGCAAAAATTTCAAAAGACCTTGCATATAGCGTAAACCCGATAAATCTGCTCGCTCCTGGCATAAACGAGGCTGCATGGTTGATAAGAAACGGTATTGCTACAAGAGAAGATATTGACAAGGCGACGGTTAAGGGGATGGGTTACCCTAAGGGAATTCTGGACTTTGCAGACAGCTACGGTATAGACAAAGTTGTTGCAGTTCTGGAAACAAGGAAGGGAAGAACTGGCTTGAAGGAGTACGAACCCGATGAACTTCTGAAAGAGCTCAGAAAAGCGGGAAAGCTGGGGAAGAAAACAGGTGAAGGATTTTACAAGTGGAATTATGAGTTTGAGGAGTTTGGACCCGTTAAGTACGAGAAGAGACACAACTATGCGGTTATTACGATGAACAGACCTGAAAAGCTGAATGCTTTGAATGAAGAAATGTGGACTGGGTTAACAAACGCATTCAGGAAGGCCAGACTTGACAGGGATGTGAGAGCTGTGATTATAACTGGAGAAGGAAGAGCTTTCTGTGCTGGAGATGACATAGCGGTGATGGGTTCATGGAAGAACTTCAGAGATGGGGTTGAGTTTTTTGAGAATGTTGCAATGCCTTTGATCTCTGAACTTGCCGACTACGATAAACCCGTTATCTCACTCGTAAACGGAAACGCATTTGGAGGTGGAATGGAACTCAACATGTTCTTTGATATTGTCATTGCAAGTGAAGATGCAAGCTTTGCCATCCCTGAGGGGCTGATTGGTGCGATTCCACCGCTCGCCTCATCATTTGGTTATGCTGTTTTCGGCAGGAAAATGGCTTACTACGCATTAACTGGTGAGAGCATGGATGCAAATGAAGCCAGAGAATTTGGAATTGTTGATTTGGTTGTTCCAAAGCACTGCCTGGAGGATGCTGGAATAGAGCATGTTGATAAGGTCTGCAGAGTTGCTCCTCTGGCTGCTCAGTCAATAAAGAGGTCAATGAATGCTGTAAGGAAGCTATTCAGAAACGCAATCGAACTGGCAGGAAAGGAAATCGAGCTGCTAATTCCAACAGAGGATTTTGCAGAGGGTATGGCAGCCTTCGTGGAGAAGAGAAGACCTCAGTGGAAGGGTAGATAAACTGCCTTGCTTTTATAATTTTTTGCAGCTCTCTATCATTAAAAGGCAAATCCAAAGAAAGCCAAACGCCGGGGGTGGGATTTGAACCCACGCGGGCGAATGCCCACACGCTCTCCAGGCGTGCGCCTTACCGCTCGGCAACCCCGGCCTGAGTGGCTTTTGTGGACTCTGAATTTAACGTTTTGGATTCTGAATTTTTGCTTTTATATGTTCTTTTCCATAACCAAATACTCCGGATCTCTGCCTACAACTTCAAAACCGAGACGTTTGTAAGTTTCAATAGCTTTTCTGTTGGTTCTCTCCGTTATAGCCCTCAACCTCTTTATTCCTCTATTCTTTAAGAATTTTGAAGCAAATCTTATTAGTTCAGACCCTACCCCTTTATTTTCATAATCCTGATGAATGAATATCGCAAACTCCGCATCCTCTCCTGAGGGAACTGCTGCTATATGCCCTACAACCCTCTCGCCATGCTTTGCAATAAATCCATAACCGTTACTGTGCAGTCCATCAATCCACATCTCAATTCCCTTTCTGCTCAGCGGTGGAAGTCCGCAGCATCTTCTTTCAGGACTAAACTCCTCATACATTTTTATCAGGTTCTCCCTTTCTTCTGGAACGAAAATTGAGACGAATATTATCTCTCCTGCTTTGTCCTCATAAAACTCGGAGTAATTATTTTCATCGCCCATGAGTGAATTTGGAAATAAAATATTAAAGCTTTTTGAGTTTGCAAAATGACCTATTCCAGAAATTTCTGGTATAACCTTATTAACCCAACCAACCTTCTTTACCCAATGACAGTTAGAAGTCTTCTGGTTGAGGTTTCAAGGGCAGCAGATGTTGCTGCCAGCAACCGGCACAGGTTTATGGTTATTCTGTGCTCTAAAAAGCTTGATGAAAGAGTTGTTAAGCTTGCAAAGAGGATTTACAAACACCACAGAAGAAAGATGAGTGATGAGAAGCTTCTTATTGCGGGGAGGAGCGATTTTCTCGAAATTACCAGAAAGTATTTCGATGGAGAGTTTCTGCACTACAAGGACTCGCTAAAAGTTTTAGGCCAGACCTACTCATCCCTGCTCATAGATTTTACCGAGGGGTTTCATCCAAACGATCTCGGAATAATAGTTGAAACAATTAAGGAGGGAGGATTAATCATCGCCTTTTCCCCTCCACTCGATGCCTGGGAGAACTTGAAGAGCAGGTGGCATGAGGATCTTGTTTCAGAGCCCTATACCGTAGAAGATGTCACCGGACGGTTCTTTGCGAGGTTCATGAGGAGAACGATGCAGGCAGAGGGTATTATAATATTCGATGCAGATAAAAGAGAGATATTAAAACACTACGAGTTTGAGCCAAGAGAAATATCGAGGGAAGAAATTGTAATACCGGAGGAGATTGAGATCAAGAGGAAACTCTACAAGCTCTGTGCAACGCAGGATCAGGTTAGAGTTTTGCAGCTTTTTGAGCGTTTCTTTGAAAGAGAGAGGGAGAGAAAGGCAGTTGTAATCACTGCAGACAGAGGAAGGGGAAAAACGGCAATTCTCGGCATCGCAACACCCTACATCATTTCAAGGATGGAAAGGCTCCTGAAAAGGCCGGTGAGAATTATGGTCGTTGCTCCAACTCCTCAGGCTGTTCAGACATACTTCAGGTTCCTTCTGAAAGCTATGGTGAGGCAGGGAATGACGAATTACTTCGCAAAGGAAAGCAATGGAATAATTACTGTGGTAAACAGCAAGTATGCGAGAATCGAGTACGTTGTGCCGAGAAGAGCCATGGTGGAGAAGGATATGGCAGATGTAATAATCGTGGATGAGGCTGCAGGCATTGATGTCCCGGTTTTGCTTAAAATTACTGAAGGAGTCAGGTACATGATATTCTCAACAACAATCCACGGATATGAAGGGACCGGGAGGGGATTCAGCATCAGATTTCTGAAAAGACTTGAGAGTGACGAGAGTGTGGAGATTGAAAAAATCCACATGGAGGAACCAATCAGATACGGTAAAGGAGACCCCATTGAGAAATGGCTCTACGATGTTCTACTGCTTGATGCGCAGCCTGCAGAACTTGATGATGAAGATATAGAGGCAATAAAACAGGGAAAGCTTGAGTTCAGAGAAATAAACAAAGATGAACTGGTAAACAATGAAAAGCTGTTAAGGGAGTTTTTTGGAATTTACGTGCTTGCTCACTACCGCAACCGTCCATCAGATCTTGCAATATTACTTGACATGCCAAACCACATTCCTTTTGTGGTTACAGTAAACAGCAAGCCGGTGTGTTCTCTTCACGTTGCTGTTGAGGGTAACCTTGATGATGAAACAATTGAAAAAATAAAGGAAGGTTACAAGCCGAAAGGACAGATAATTCCAGATCTGATTCTGAAGCACTACTGGGATTTTGACTTTCCAAGGATGATCGGGGCAAGAGTTGTGAGGATAGCAACCCACCCCTCAGTCATGGACATGGGAATAGGAAGCTTTGCCCTGGCCAGAATAGTTGAGTGGGCTACCGGAAAGGGCATGGACTGGGTTGGTTCGGGATTTGGTGTATCTCCAGAACTTCTTCGTTTCTGGGTGAGAAACAGCTTCACACCTGTCCACATCACGCCCCAGAGAAATGAAGTGAGCGGAGAGCACAGTTTAATAGTTCTCAGAGCTTTGAAATATGATGTTGAGAGTGTGGTTGAAGAGCTAAATTCAGAGTTCACCAGAAGACTGATTGAGTATCTTGCAGATGAGCTTTCTGACCTGGAGACAGAAACAGCAGTTCTGATTCTCAGGTCTCTCAGAAAGAGCTTCGAAATTCCTGCCCCAAGGTTTGGAAAGGTGGAAAGGAGGAGAATGAGCAAGTACTTTCAGGGTATGAGTTTGTACGAGTACGTTTCTGACATAATCAGACCTCTTGTCAGATACTACTTTTCAAGAACTGACAGGGAGGAGCTGGATGAAATTGAGGAGCTAATTCTGGTGGGGAAATGTCTGCAGCTCAAACCATGGACTGATCTGCCGGAAGAGGGTTATAAAAAGTACAGATTGTTGCTCAATGCGGTAAAGAAGGTCTGGAGATGGTACTATGGAGAGGATCAACTTTGATGCTGAGTTTGTTGAGAAAATTATTAATGGTGAGAAAATCACCACGGTCAGGAGGGGGATAAAGAGCTATCCTGTAGGGAGGATAGTTGAACTCACATCAGACGGAAAGAGATTCGCCCTTGCAAAGGTGAAAAAAGTTGTTGTAAAAAGAGTTAGGGAGCTAACAGATGAGGATGCCATTAGAGATGGATTCAAAAGCCGAAATGAGCTTATCTCAGCGTTAAAAAGAATATATGGAGACCTTAGAGATGATGAGTTCGTTACCGTTGTGCATTTTGAGGTTTCGAGGTAGTTGGCTGCAATTGTTTGGATTTTTCCAAATGCAAAATTAAATCAACCGCAGTGCAACAATAGGAACAATGGAAAAAAGCATTCAGGACACGATTCATGGTGTTATAAAGCTTGAGGACTGGATGGTTGAGATTGTCGACACTCCCCAGTTTCAGCGCCTCAGAAGAATCAAGCAGCTTGGGTTTGCAAATCTCGTTTATCCCGGAGCGAATCACACGCGTTTCGAGCACAGCCTTGGTGTTATGCATGTCACAAGACTGCTTCAGAAGAAGATTGGCTTTGATGACGTTGTTGTTGCTGCTGCACTGCTCCATGATGTTGGTCATGCCCCCTTCTCTCATGGAAGCGAGGGGCTTCTGAAAAAATATGCTGGCTGCAACCACGAGAGCATTTCGAAAGTTGTAAGAGGAGAGCTTAAAGATGTGCTGAAAAGCCTCGGATTCAGAATTTCAGAGATTGAGGAAATTGTTACAGGGAGAAGAAAATCAGTCGTCAACGGAGAGATTGATGCGGACAGGATGGATTATCTGGTCAGAGACTCGCACTACACAGGAGTTGCATACGGCGTTTTCGACATATACAGGCTTACAGACAAGATAAAATTTGAAGATGGCATCATAATCGAGCAGGGCGGCGTTAAGGCTGCTGAAAGTCTCCTGATATCGAGATTCCTTATGTATCCCACCGTTTACTTCCACCATGTCTGCAGGATTGCGAGGAAGATGTATGAGAGGGCGATGGAGAGGATAATTGAGAGAGGTTTTGAAGCCGAGAAACTTCTCACAATGGATGATACGGATGCAATCATGCTCCTCAAAGAGAAAGAGAAGGAAATATACGACAGATTGAGCAACAGAAAACTGTTCAAAAGGGCTGTTTACGTTTCTCGAAGGTCTTTAGACTTCAGAGAGGTGATGAGAGTTAATGAAAGAAGGGCTGAGAGGGAGATTGCAGAAACGGCTGGTGTGGATGAGAAGTACGTTATCGTGGACATTCCTCCAGTTGAAGAGATGAGGGAGTCGGGTGTTATGGTTGAAACGGATGGGGAGCTTAAGCCTCTTGAAGAAGTTTCCCCGCTTGTTAAGGCGCTGAAAGATGCTGTTGTCGAGAACTGGAGGCTTGGTGTTTACACCAAGAAGGAATTTGTAGACAGAGTAGGAAAGGTTGCTATGGATTACTTCGGCATTGACAGAATTGTCCAGAAATCCCTTGATGAAATATTTCCGCATTAGCAACCAGCTCTCTTAGAGAAATGGTAGCATAGCAAATTTTTTAACATTTCTGCCCCAACTTACTTCATGCGGGAACAGCCTTATTTTCCATACAAACCACCAGAGATGAAAGTCTTATACTTCCTCGCCTTCATATTTGGCCTCATTGCCGTGATCTCACTCTCCATCTACTACTACACAGAATTTTTGTGGTTTGATTCAGTTGGTTATGGAGACGTGTTTCTGACGTATCTCAAGTACTCCATCGCCTTCTTTTTCTTGGAGTTTCTGATTTTCTTCATTCCTCTGACGGTTTCCAACTTAGCCATAAGGAAGGTAACGCTTGAATTTCACGGTGAGCCATTAAAAATACCTCATCTTCTCGACTTTGTTATTGCGCTGTTTGCCGCACTCACCGTTAAAAACTACTGGATCAGCATGCTTTTCTACCTGAACTCCACAGATTTCGGAATTCCCGATCCAATTTTTGGCTTTGATGCTTCCTTCTACACCTTCCAGCTACCATTCCTTAAATTATTGCTCGGATCTCTGCTTGGTGCCGTGCTGATATCCTTAACAATCTCCGTTTTCGCATACATTTACGCCTTCAGGTGGGTCAAGAGCCTGGAAGAATTCTCGGAAATCTTTCCTGGAAGCGGGTTTGTTCATCTGTCAATTCTTGTTTTCGCTTTATTTCTTTTCTCAGCCTCTCTGATATTCCTTTCCAGATTCGAAATTGTGTATTCGGAGCACGGCCTTATTAGTGGAGCAAGCTATGTGGAGGTTAACGTTCTATCACCATCGCTGACGATTCTTTCAGCAATAGTGCTGATCTCAGGGATTTTGGCTGGATACTTAATAGCAAAAAGGAATTTTGAGAGGGTACTTCAGATCACAGCTGTGCTTTTTGTTGTCGCGGTTCTGCTAACCTTCGTTGCTCCGTTCATTGTTCAGAAATTCATTGTAGAGCCATCCGAGCTGAGCTATGAGGAGAAGTATATTGCATACAGTATAAACTACACACTTTTCGCCTACAACCTTCATGATGTGAAGCTGCAGAAAGTTGACTACAGCAAGGTTTTAAACTACAGTGACATAATTGCAGCAAAGGAAACGATAGATAACATCAGAATCTGGGATCACAGGCCGATACTTGATGTTTTCAGGCAGCTGCAGCAAATCAGAACATACTACGTTATAAAAGATGTTGATGTTGACAGATACAGAATTGACAACAGCTACGTTCAGCTTATGCTCGCAGCAAGAGAGCTCTCAATAGAGAATCTGCCATCAAAAGCCCAGACATGGTTGAACAGGCATCTGATTTACACCCACGGTTACGGAATTGTCGCCTCGCCTGTTAACAAGATTTCCAAGGAGGGTTTACCGGAGTTTTACATCTACGACATACCACCTGAGGGTTTAATAAAAATCGAGAGGCCGGAGATTTACTACGGGGAGCTCACCAATGAGTATGTAGTTGTAAACACACTTCAGGAGGAATTCGACTATCCAAAAGGAGATTTGAACTTCTTTACCAGATACGCTGGAGATGGGGGAATAAAGCTTGATTACTTTAAGAGGGTGATGTTCTCCTTCAGGTTCGGGGATGTAAATCTGATTCTCAGCAACTACATCACCGATGAAAGCAGACTGATGATGCATCGAAACATAGTTGACAGGGTTTCGACAATAATGCCATTCTTTGTTTATGATGATGATCCCTACGTTGCGGTGATCAACGGTGAAATCTGGTGGATAATTGATGCATACTCCACACTGCAGAATTTCCCGTACTCAGCAAAGATTGGAGGTTTCAACTACATGCAGAATCCCGTTAAGGTTTTCATCAATGCCTACAACGGAAGTGTCAGGTTTTACGTTGTTCAGGAGGATGCCTACGTAAGGGTTCTCGAAAAAGCTCTGCCGGGGGTTTTTCTGAAAGAAATGCCAAAGGAGTTCAGGGAGCACATAAGGTATCCGAGGGATTACTTCAGGGTGCAGGCTCAGATTTACTCCACTTACCACATGAAGGATGTTACAGCCTTCTACAACAGAGAGGATGTATGGGCGGTTGCAAAGGAGAAGTACGAGAACAGCATAGTTGAAGTTGAGCCCTATTATGTTACTCTCGCCATAGAAGATGAGCCAGAATTCGTGCTGATTCTCCCCCTCACACCGATAAACAGGGATAACATGATTGCATGGATGGCTGCAAGATGTGATGAGAAGTATGGAGAGCTTATCATATACGAGTTTCCAAAGGGGGAGCTGATATATGGACCGATGCAGATTGAGGCAAGAATTGATCAGGATCCCGAATTATCCAAGCTCTTTACTCTCTGGAATCAGGCGGGTTCAAGAGTGATCAGAGGAAACCTGCTTGTAGTGCCTATAAATAATTCCGTGATTTACGTGGAGCCGGTTTATCTCAGAGGGGAGTCTGCAAAAATTCCAGAACTCAGGCTGGTTATTGTTGTTCAGGGTGATGATCTTGCAACCGGTACTAACCTCTACGAGGCTCTTGAGGTGCTTAAAGCAAGAAAGCCTGAAAAACCTGTGGAGACTGAGGAACAAAAGCTGGAAGTTCTGAAAGAGTACTACCGCAAGTTACTTGATGCGGCAAAGGTTGGGGACTGGGAAACATTTGGAGAGATGCTGAAAAAGATTGGAGAAGTGTTGGGATACGGGCAGGAATAAATTTTGCGGAAAACTTTATTAGCTTCTTGATATTTACTTACTTATGGAGTGGTACTGGACAGGTTTGCTGATAGTCGTGGTTCTCTTTCTCCTTTCAGCAATACGAATTGTTAAGGAGTATGAGAGAGGTGTCATATTCAGGCTTGGAAGGCTTGTTGGTGCGAGAGGGCCGGGACTTTTCTTCATAATACCAATACTCGAGAAGATGGTTGTCGTTGATTTGAGAACCATTACATACGATGTTCCATCTCAGGAGGTAGTGACCAAGGACAACGTAACGGTTAAGGTTAATGCGGTTGTTTACTACAGGGTTGTTGATCCTGCCAAGGCTATAACTGAGGTCTATGACTACCAGTATGCCACAGCACAGCTTGCCCAGACGACTTTAAGAAGCATAATAGGTCAGGCTGAGCTTGATGAAGTGCTCTCCGAGAGAGACAAGCTGAACGTGAAGTTGCAGCAAATAATCGATGAAGAGACGAATCCATGGGGTATTAAGGTTACCGCGGTTGAAATCAAGGATGTGGAGCTTCCAGAAGAAATGAGAAGAATAATGGCAATGCAGGCTGAAGCGGAGAGAGAAAGAAGATCCAAGATTATAAGGGCTGAAGGTGAGTATCAGGCTGCAATGAGGCTTAAAGAGGCTGCAGAAGTTCTCGCACAGAGTGAAGGTGCGCTTCTGCTGAGATACCTACAAACTCTGAATGAAATATCTGCAGAGAAAAACACAACTATAGTTGTGCCGGTTCCTGTGGAATTGCTGAAGTTCTATGTGGAAAAAGCTAAAAGTTAAAAGTCCTCTTTTACTTTATGAAAATAATTCCCTGCCCATCTTCCCCGCTGCTGGCCAGAAGGATTGCGGAGATTTCAGGGCTTGAAATTGGAAATGCGGTTTTCAGAAGATTTCCTGATGGAGAGCTTTATGTCAGAGTAATGGAGAGAGAGGGTGTGGTGGTTGGCAGCATAAATTCAAGCGATGATTTCATTGCTTTAATTTTCGCACTTAACGTGCTTGATAAAGCGAAGGCTGTAGTACCGTACATGGGTTACGCAAGGCAGGATAAGGCGTTTCAGGAAGGGGAGGCGGTAAGCATAAAAATACTGGCGGAGATTCTGGAAAGCAAGGCAGAGGAAGTAATAACAGTTAACATACACAGCATGGATGCTGCATCGTACTTCAAGAATCTCAAAAACCTTGATGCAATGCCTTTAATCGGGAAATACTTTGCAGATAAAGATGTGATTATGATTTCTCCCGACAAGGGGTCGCTGGAGAGGGTGAAGGTAGCCGCCAAAAATGCTGGCTGTGAGTGGGATTACATGGAGAAGAGGAGAATAGATGCAACGACAGTGGAGATCACACCAAAGAGCATCGATGTTGATGGCAGAGATGTTGTGATCGTTGATGATATAATCTCCACCGGAGGAACGGTGGAGGAAGCCACAAAAATTCTTTACAGTCTGGGTGCAAGGAGTGTTACCGCTGCATGCGTTCACGCGGTTCTTGCAGATAACGCAGCTATTAGGCTCTTCAATGCCGGAATAAAGGACATCATCGCTACCGACACGATAGAGTGTGCCTTCAGCAGAATAAGCGTTGCTGAGCTTATTGCAGACAGCATATGAAAGACTTTTATGCATACCTGAATCTGGAATGAAGATGAAGAGAAGGGTCGTGGCCACAGGAACATTTGACATAATTCATCCAGGACACGTGACTTTCCTGAGAGAAGCGAAGAAGCTTGGAGACGAGCTTATCGTTATAGTTGCCCGAGAGAAGAACGTCAGACACAAGCCAAAGCCTGTTGTCCCAGAAGAACAGCGCAGGAAGGTGGTAGAGGCAATAAAATACGTTGATAAGGCAATTCTTGGCGATGAGGAGGATATTTTCAGGCCAATAATGGAGCTGAAACCTGATGTCATAGTTCTGGGCCACGACCAGCATTTCAACGAGGAGTGGCTCAGAGAGGAACTAAAAAAGAGAAATCTGGAATGTGAGGTTGTTAGAATTAAAGTTAAGGAAGATTGCCCGCTGTGCAGTTCTCACAAGATAATTGAGCGGATTTTGGAGAAGTATGGAGGGAGATAATGTTGTTGATGATTCCCGGTCCGGTTCAGCTGCATGAAAGAATAATCAGAGCTATGGCGAGACAGATGATCGGACATCGAACTGCAGAGTTCAGTGCGGTGATGGAGTACTGTGTTGAAAAGCTCAGGGAAGTTTTCGGGACAGGCGGAGATGTTTTTATCATTTCAGGATCTGGAACGGCAGGAATGGAGGCTGCAATAGCCTCTTTCAGCAAGGTAAAAAAGATTGCGACGCTCGAGAACGGAAAGTTTGGTGAGAGGCTTGGTGAGATAGCAGAACGTTACACACAGGTTGAGAGAGTCAGGGTGCCATGGGGAGAGTCTTTTGAGCTCGATTCGGTTAGGGAGGCACTGGATAAGGGCTGCGAGGCAGTTGCATTTGTCCACAATGAAACATCAACCGGAATTCTGAATCCCGCAAGGGAAATCGCCAGAATTGCAAAGGAATACGATGCGCTCGTAATCATGGATGCAATAACATCTGCAGGCGGTGATTATGTCAGGATGGATGAATGGGGTGTTGATGTTGCCGTTGTTGGAAGCCAGAAATGCCTTGGAGCACCACCCGGGCTGGCTGCAGTAGCTGTGAGCGACAGAGCCTGGGAGTACTACAACGAGAAATGTCCCTACTATTTAGACCTTTCAGCCTACAGAAAGAAGCTTAAGGAAATGCAAACTCCCTATACTCCCGCAGTTCCACTCTTCTTTGCTCTGGCTGAAGCTTTGAAGATAATTGAGGAGGAGGGGCTGGAGAACAGAATTAACAGGCACAGAATTCTGAGTGCTGCGGTTAGAAAGTGGGCTGTAGAAGCGGGACTGGAGCTTTTCCCCAATCTTAACAAGTATTCGAGTTACTCAAACACGGTAACTGCAATAAAGATGCCTGAAGGTATCACCGATTCAGAACTCAGAGGAGCGTTGAGAAAGGAATACGGAATACTTGTAAGCGGAGGACAGGGGGAGCTCAAGGGCAGGATTTTCAGAATCGGGACTATGGGTAACACCGGAAAGCTTGAAACCGTCTCAACTCTTGCAGCGCTTGAAGACATTCTGATGAGGAAGAAAATTATAAAACCGGCATTGCATTACGCTCAGATTCTCCTGAGGGATTTGCAATGAAGATTGGAATAGCGGACACAACCTTTTCAAGGGTAAACATGGGAAAGATTGCCATAGATGAGCTCAGGAAGATAAGCAGCATCCCATACGAGCGCTACACCGTTCCGGGCATCAAGGATTTACCTGTTGCGGCAAAAAAGCTGCTGGAGGAAAGGGGATGTGACATAGTCATAACTCTTGGCTGGGTTGGTGGGACGCAGAAAGACATGCTCAGCTACATCGTCCTGAGCATGGGGCTGGTTATGGTTCAGCTCATGACAAACAAGCATGTTATAGATGTAACCATCCACGAGGATGAAGCTGAGGACGAAAAAACGCTTATGATGGTCGCTGAAAACAGGGTGAGAGAGCATGTGAGAAATGCGGTCGATTTGCTTTTAAATCCAAAGAGATTGCAGAAACTTGCAGGTACAGGTCAGAGACAGGGCTATCCTGACGTTGGGCCAATCTTAAGATAAATTTGGCGATAAGCAGAAAAATAAATCATGCAAAGGCAGAAAAAAAGCGTGAAAACAAGAGCGCCTATAGGTTCAAAATACCTCATATTTCTGGCAGCTATTGTTGGCGTCATTTCTGGATCAGGAGCTTTTATCTTCTATTTTCTAATTGAGCTGTCAACAAAATTTTTCCTTGTGGGTTTGGATAACTTCAATCCTCCTCTTGCCAGAGGAGAAGTGGAGATAGTCAAAACAGACTTCCATCTGGGAATTCTTCCACTTCCAGCGGTTGTTGCACTTGGAGGGTTGCTAAGCGGTTTAATCGTCTACAGGTTTGCCCCTGAAGCCGAGGGTCACGGAACAGATGCTGTAATAAGAGCATTCCACAGAGCGAGGGGGGTTATAAGGGCAAGAGTTCCGGTTGTTAAAACAGTAGCTTCTGCAATAACCATTGGCAGCGGTGGCAGTGCTGGAAGAGAGGGGCCGATAGCCCAGATTGGAGCAGGATTTGGATCTTTCATCGCTGAACTGCTGAGACTTTCTGACAGGGACAGAAGAATTCTTGTTATCTGCGGCGTTGCTGGAGGGATAGGCAGCATTTTTAGAAGTCCCTTTGGAGGGGCAATGTTTGGAATTGAGGTGCTATACAGGAGGGATAACGAGGTTGAGGCGATAGTCCCGGCATTTGTTTCTTCCATAGTGGCTTTTGTTGTGTTTAACTTAATAATGAGCAAGTTTGCCGGAACGCCTTTTGAGGTTTTACCTATTTTCAAAATTCCGGATGTGGCCATTCACTCTCCGCTTGAATTCCCGATTTACGCTCTGGTTTCGATTCTTGCAGCAATTTTTGGTATCCTGTACGTCAAAGTTTTTTATGCTGTGTACAGTTACTCAAAAAGGCTCAGCATCGCACCCTACCTTAAACCGGCAATTGGGGGATTTTTCACTGGAATCATAGGCCTCTTTCTTCCAGGAGTGCTGGGTATGGGGTATGGCTACGTTCAGATGGCTATTGACGGTAAACTTGCTGTATCAGACATGTTTCTTCTGGTTCTGGGGAAAATAGTTGCAACCTCCCTCACAGTTGGGAGCGGGGGTAGCGGGGGTGTTTTTGCCCCGTCGATAGTTATTGGTAGCATGCTTGGAGGGTTTGTTGGTTACACCTTCCACCAGATGTTTCCGGAAATTGTGGTTCAGCCTGAAGCATTTGTTCTGATAGGCATGTCCGCATTTGTTGCTGCAGTCGCAAAAACTCCAATTGCCGCAATTTTGATGGTTCTTGAGATGTGCGGTGGATACTCGCTCCTTCCCGCTTTAATGACTTCAGCAACTCTCGCATACTATCTCACCGGGAATTACTCGATATACTCTGAACAGGTCGCGACGAGAGCTGAAAGTCCGGCACACAGAATGGAGATGTCCATAGATGTTCTTGAGAACGTGGAAGTTAAGGATGCGATGGTTCCTGCAGAAAAGCTCGTTGTTGTTTCACCATATCAAAGGGTTAGCGAGGTTCTCGAACTGATTGAGAGAACCGGTCATATAGGTTATCCCGTTGTAATGCATGACAGACTGGTAGGAATTGTTACGTTCGAAGATGTTGAGAAGGTTCCGTTTGAAGAGAGAGACAAAACTCTTGTCAGAGACATCATGACAAAAGATCTGATTGTTACGTATCCCGACGAAACTCTCGAGAATGCTTTAATAAAGCTGGTCGACAAAGGGATTGGCAGACTGCCAGTTGTGGATCGAAGGGATGAGAGGAAACTTCTGGGACTCATAACCAGAAGCGATATAATGAGGGCACATGCGAGAGAGGTTAAGAAATTATGAGAGTTCTGCTGATAACAGGAAAGTTAGCAGAGGAAATGGTTAAAAAATACGGGAAAGGTGCAGATGTTAAAGTGTGCAATATTGACGTGGCAGCCTTCATAACTCCATCGATGCTTGAAAAAGAGGATTTTAGCGGCTACGATCTCGTTTTAGTGCCTGGATTAACTCACAGCTACAACTGGGAGGATTTTGAGAGAAGGAAAGGTGTTAAGGTCAGGCTCGGTCCGATACACGCATACGACCTTCAGCATGTGTTAAAGCTTGTTGGCAAAATCGAATTTTCTCACAAAATTCCCGCATGCAGACTTGTGGAATCGTTGAGGGCTGCTGAAACAGTAAGGGAAATAGATGCACTTGATGAAGACTTCGCTTTTGATATAGGCGGTGTTAAAGTTGGCGGAAAAAGCAGAATGAAGGTTGTTGCGGAAATAGCAAGTTTCTGTGACCTTGAAGATTTGAGGGCAAAGATTGACCGCTACACAGAGAGCGGTGCAGACATCATCGACATAGGTGTTCCGCTTGAGTTTGATGAAGAGTGGTTATCAAAAGCTCTCAAGGTGGCTGTTGACCACTCAAAGCTGCCATTGAGCATAGATACATTCAGCAAGAGAGCCATTGAGATTGGTGTGAGACACGGCGTTGACATGATCATGAGCATCTCGAAAGATAACATGAATGCTCTCGATTTTATTGATAATCAGGCAGTGGTTGTTGTTGACAGGGACGTTCAGCTTCTGAAAAATCTGGTTGAAAAGGTTAAAAAAAGGACGGAAAAGGTAATAGCCGATCCCATTCTCGACCCACCACTCAAGATTGTTGAATCGATCATGAGGTATGCTGAATTCAGAAAGCTTGACAAAGACACACCGCTTCTTTTTGGAGCCGGGAATGTTACGGAACTGAGTGATGCTGATTCAATTGGAATAAACGCTCTGCTTGCTTTTATTGCAGAGGAGCTTAACTGTAATTTGTTGTTCACAACTGAGGCAAGCCCAAAGACTTCCGGCAGTATCAGGGAAATGAGACTCGCTTCATACCTTGCCAAAGCAGCCAGAATCAGGAGTTCTCCACCAAAAGATGCTGGCATAAGCCTGCTTGCCCTTAAGGAGAAGGTCAGGTATGAGGAGAGAGCTGAACTTGATGACTTTGTCAGGGCTGAAGAAAGCAAAGATTTCGTGCGGGATCCATTGGGAGACTTCATAATTCAGATTTTTGATGGTAAAATAATATGCAGGCACAGCAAAATGACGATAGTTGGTGAGAAAGCAAAGGAAATTGCAGATACAGCTATAAGACACAATCTTCTCTCAAGACTTGACCATGCAGCATATCTCGGCAGAGAGCTCATGAAGGCAGAAATTGCAGCTTTGCTGAACAAGAGCTACATCCAGGACAGAGATTTAAATTTTGGATTTTACAAAAAGACTGAAAGAGAGTTGCGTTAAGAAAGGTCAAACAAATCAGCTTGCAAGTCTCGTTTAAAGCTTCCTGAAGGTTCTTAAAGCTTTCAGACTTCGCAGAATGATTTCAGATGAGGTGGCGAGAAAGTTTTGTTATAAATAAAGAAGACAACAGAATGTTGAGGTGGTTAAAATGGGAGCGAGATTAAGATTGGGATTGGTAGGCATCTTGCTGATATTGCTGGTGACAGTAGCCTCAGCAGCACCACCTTGGCAGCAGAATGAGAAGCCTCAGGCTGGCAAACCGGACTTTGAGAGTGCTGACAGAAACTTCCAGAATGCCAAGGAGATGTTTGAGCAGACTAAAAAGAATATGGAGGATGTGAGAAAGCAGGCGGAGGAGAAGAGATTCGAGGCATGGAAAAGACATCTGCAGGCATGGGTAGAGATGGCAAAAAGGTGGGTTGAGAAAGTTCAGATTAGAGTTGAGAACATGAACATTGGTAATGAAACGAGAGAGAGACTCATGACCAGACTTCAGGAAATTGAGATAAAACTGGATGAGATTGAAATGAAGATAAACTCTGCTCAGAACTATACGGAGCTGAGAGGAGTTGCCATGGAGATCAGAGGGGTGTGGGGAGAGCTCAAACAGGGAATGAGGGCTGTAGCGCATGAGTATGCAGTTGAGAAGTACGAAAGACTTCTTGAAAGGCTGATACAGGTGAGGGACAGGCTTGAGGCTGCGGGAGTCAGTGTTAGCGAGCTGGATGCTAAAATTGATGAGATAGAGACATCCGTTGAGGAGCTAAAGAGCTACGTCGCTACACCAGAATTTGCAGAGAAGGCAAGAGAGATAAACCAGCTGTTCAGGGAGGCCTTTGAAATAGTAAAGGAGCTGGCAAGAGAGGCGAGACCTGAGTACCACACCGGATTTGTCTATGCTTACGTTAACGGTTCATTTGAACTCAGCGGAAACTTCACATCAGTTCAGATAAAGGGTGATGGAAACATAACGATTCCAGAAGAAGTCGTTGTCACAAAGGTTGCCACCCCTGGCGTGAATATGATAGTTGCGAAGGGAAACTTCACCGCTAACGGAGAGGGTAAGTTCAGAATTCTCGCTCACGGGAATGGTGAACTAAAACTGAGTGGAGAAGGATACTACAGAGTCAAGCAGACAGCTGAACAGATGACGGAGGAAATTGAGTTCAGTAATGAAGCGGTCACGGTCATCTTTGGGTGACGGCATGAAGTCCAGAATTGCGGTGGCTGCATTGCTTCTTGCATCTTTGATTCTTGGATGTAGCGGGCAAATGGAATCAAAGCCACAGACTGCTCCACAAACCGCTATGCCAGAGAGCATCAACATTGAAGATATCAACGTAACACAGGAACTGCAGGAACTTGAACAGCTCCTTCAGGAACTTGAGAATCTTGACGCTGAGTTCAACGTTTAATTTTTTCGCCTGTCAACTCTTTTTTGAACATTCAAAAATCCGGACAGAGCGGAATAGAAAAAATTTATTTAAATACCTCTGTGGAACATCTCCAGAACTATGTAGCTCGAGAGCATTTCCGCAACTTCAGGTGGAAGATACGCCAGTAACTGGAATATTGATCCCATCTCCTTCGGGAATCCCTTCTCAAGCCCGAGAACCTGCATGATCCTCGGTCCGTATTCTTCCATCGCTTTCTCCATTTCAGAGATGAGCTTTCCCAGTTCGCTGATGTCCATCTCACCGGGAGCGAGCATGCTGAGAATTAATCCGAATGTCTCGAGAAGTCCCTCTGCTTCGCTTGGAGGCGTACCTTTAACCTCTTCAGTGCATACCTTAAGATCCTCAAGCATGGCGTCTGCGGTTTGGTCGTGTATGGGGGTAATTGTCAGATGCAGACTCGGAGGGATATTCATGTTTGGTATTCCCTTTTGTGGCATTATAATCCAACCTTTTTTCGCCATCTCATCGCTCAGTCTGAAGAGATTTAACTCCTGCGACGTGAAGGCTGCGATAACAGAAGGTTCGCCCAAGACCCTGTAGCCTGCATCTCTAAATCCCTTTAATATCCTGTTTTTAGCGTTTATTATTTTCCTTGCAAGCTCCCTGTACCCTTCTTCTCCGAGAAAATGCACGGTAGCCCAGGCAGCTGCCAGAAGAGCTTCAGAACGAGAAGAGAGCACAGCTGGGTTAATTATTGGATATCCAGGCCACTTAAGGTTTGCAAACTGGGAGAGAAACTTGTAAGATTTATTTCTGAAGAGTATTATTGAAGCCCCTATAGGCGTGTAGGCATATTTATGAGGATCCATTGAGATAGAACAAACACCATCGATTCTGAAGTCGAAATCGGGGATTTTTTCTCCCTCCTTCTTCATGAAGGGCAGAACAAAGCCTCCAACACATGCATCGACGTGAAGCCAGATTCCCTTGTCCAAGGCGACTTCAGCAAGGTCTTTAACTGGATCTATTGTTCCAAGGGGCCAGTTGGGTGTCGAAGCAACGATCATCGCCGTGTTCTGTGTTATCGCTTCATTTATAGCATCCACATCGGCAGTGAAGCTTTCTTCATCAATCCTTACCCTCTTCACCTTCAAACCCATGTACTCTGCAGCCTTGTCATAGCAGGGATGGCCGGTAACTGGCATGACTATTTCCGGAATCGTTATCATTCCCTTTTTCAGGATAAAGTTATCCCTCGCTGCTTTGACAGCGAGAAAAACACTTTCCGTCCCTCCAAATGTGAACGTTCCCGTAACCTCTTCATCCCCGTGCATAAGGGATGTGGCGATGTCCACAAGGTCTTTCTCCATTCTTATCATGCTTGGAAACTCCGTAAAATCGAGCATGTTCTTGAATGCAAACATCTTCATAGCCTCGAAGGCAACGCTGCGCAATTCCTCAACTCCGGGCTCAAAAGCTATTGTAAAAAGCCTCCCGCTGAATGGATCTACGTCCTCCGAGCTATATTCTTTCAGCTTCATGAGAATCTCTTCACTTCCCAAACCTTTTTCAGGCAAGGTTTTTCTCATGCAATAATGATGAGAGAATTCTTTAATAAATTTTTCTGCAGGTATACTAAAAGATTAACTCCCAGTTTTCGCTTTAATTTCCTTCGGTCGAGTTTCCACATCACCAAAAGAGCTCAAAGAAATGGATGCACAGAGTTCTGCAAGTATGATATTCCACATGGCGAAGCACCCTTCAAAGAAACTCTCCCATGTATCAAAGCCATCTTTTCTACTATTGCCGCCAGCAGAGCTGTATTGTTCTTTCCCACCGACTTGTGTTGAAGTTGTAGAGTGACATTCTTCATGCATTGTGATCCCAAACTCTTACACTCTTCCAGTTGAGGTTATCCCTTCAGGTGCGGTGTGGTTTAATTTCATTTTCACTGGCTGTTGGTTTTGGTTCAGTAACCTATATTGGAGCAGCAGCAACGGTGGCGAATAATAAAATCACAAACCTAAACTCGGTAGCTTTAAGTTTATAAATATGGCGAAATCGTAAGTTTTTAACAACAATTTCGGAAAAAAGGAAGACCTCAAAGTTATTTGGTAAGAATACTGAGAATGCGTCATTCTGACCGGAGCGTTTTACGTTAAAATGTCATTCCTTACCGTTTCCGAGAACACAAAAACAAATGCGCCGACCGGGATTTGAACCCGGGGCAGGGGCTCGGCAAGCCCCTGTGTTACCAGGCTACACCATCGGCGCTTGAAGGCTTTTCCATCCCTTGTTTAATAAGTCTTTCGTTGTTGTTTTAAGTTTGAAGTGACCTGCTGTTGATAAAAGAGGAAAATTAAAAGGGTTTTTTAATTCGATTTTCAAGGTGTCCCACCACCATTCAAACTGCCTTCCAATTAATCAAAAATCAACTGGCTAAAGAACGTGAGGAGCAGTGGGGCAGTGGAGTGGGGTAAGATAGCTGGGGAGAGCTGTCAACGAATGAGACGAATTTGCAGTCGTTAAGGTACTGCTGCAGAAACTTTTAGACATGAATTTGTCATTGCCCAATTAGTCTTATTTGCTCCTACTGTAATTAGAATCCACCTCATCCAGCGAAAGTGATAAATAAATTTCTGAAAAATAGAGATATGGACGCGCAGCAGATAGCAGAGAAGGTCAGAGATTTGATTATGGGAGCAATGAGGGAGGAGTTCAGGGAGTTTAAAGCAGAGGTCAGAGGTCAGCTTGAGGGTT